>Ga0187892_10000245_pt1 | contig 143423 bp, 142 predicted proteins | sample MA1701073metaG_FD_139345 | JGI IMG/M metagenome (GOLD analysis project Ga0187892, IMG submission 139345) | Bio-ooze microbial communities from a basaltic lava cave in the Kipuka Kanohina Cave System on the Island of Hawaii, USA - MA170107-3 metaG ...
CAAGCCGGGCCTGGTGTTCAACCCGGCAACGCCGCTGGTGTGGCTCGATCACGTGCTCGACAAGATCGACATGGTCCTGCTGATGTCGGTGAATCCCGGCTTCGGCGGCCAGAAGTTCATTCCGTCCGCGCTGCGCAAGCTGGAGATCGCGCGCAGCCGCATCCAGGCGAGCGGGCGGGACATCCGCCTCGAGATCGACGGTGGCGTGAAGGTCGACAACGTCGCGGCCATCGCGCGCGCCGGCGCGGACACGTTCGTCGCGGGCTCCGCGATCTTCAGCAGCGGCGACTACCAGGCGACGATCAAGGCGATGCGCGCTGAAATTGCCAAGGGCGCGAACGCGCGCCAGCCGCCACGCGAGTAGAAAAAGGGATCGGACACCTTTGCTCCAGGCGTCCCCGCGTTCAGCTGTCCGTGCAGGCGCGTCGAAGCGGGGACGCGGAGAAAGGTGCGCGACCCGTCCTCTCAGTCGCCGTACAGCCGGACGCCGATGCTGTCGTTGGCGGAGCTGACCAGCTGCGTCGTGCCGCGTACGCCGAAGCGCACCAGGATGTCTTCCTTGAAAAAGTCGTCCACCACGTCCGGTGGCAGGCCGAACGTGCCCGCCAGCGATTGCTTGCTCACGATGCCACCGACGCAGTTGCGGCTCAGCGTCATCTGCTTGCTGGCACGCTCGTCGGCGGCCATGGTGCGCGACTCGCGATAGGTGCTGAGCGGCACGGTGAGCTCGCCGCCGAAGGGCAGGCCGGTTTGCGGATTGATCAGCGTCGGATCGTCGAGCAGCTCGTTCTCCACCGTGACGTCGAGCGTGATGTTGAACTGCGCCGACGGCTGGAACACGCCGGTGTCGTTCTGGAACTCGAACCGCACGAAAGGCGTGATCGCGAAGCAGATGAGCGACCTGGTGGACCTGCCGGGCAACTCGATCGACTCGAGGTCGGATTCGGTGAACGTGGTCACCGCCGGAGCTGCCAGGAGCGTCACGCAGCGCACCTCGGCCGGCGCTCCCGTGCAATCCTCCTGCAGCAGCACGGGCACTGTCTGCGCGACGCCCAGGTAGCGGACGTTGCGGCCGAACGAATCGACGTCGCCGACCATTTCCTCAGTGACCGGTGCACCTGCGGCGGCACCTGCCTGCAGTGCGCTGGTCAAGCCTGTCAGGATCAGCACGGTGATTCTTTGCAGGGCGATTTTTCTCATGACGTACTCCCTCGTCTGTTCCGCGGGCGGATTGGGCCGCGGGCCGCGCAGACTGGGCTCAGCCCGCGGACCACGGCAACTCGCTGAAATGTAGCGCCAGGGCCCGCGCCGCGGCATTGCCCTTACGGGCAGTTGCCCCGGCGAATTGCGCCGCCGTACGATGGCCGGGGCCCATGAAAATCCTGCTGGTCGACGATCACCCGCTGTTTCGCGCGGGCTTCCACGCGATGCTGGCGCAGCGGCTGCCGGATATCGCCGTTGCCAGCGTGGGTTCGGTCGCGGAGGCCGAACAGCTGCTCGAGCGCGACGAGGAAATCGTCCTCGTCCTGCTCGACGTGCACCTGCAGCAGAGTGACGGCTTCGGTGCGCTGCGCGCCATCGGCAGGCGCTTTCCCACGGTGGCCTGCGTAATGATCTCCGGCGACGAGCAGGAAGACGTCGCAGCGCGTGCCATTGCGAGCGGTGCCTCGGGGTTCATTCCCAAGTCGCTGACCGTCGATCAGACCGTGGCGGCGATCCAGCACGTGCTGGCGGGCAACGTGTATTCGCCGCACAAGCGTCCTGCGCCCGCTCCGGCGCCGGCGGCCTCGAATCTCACCTGGCGCCAGGTCGAGGTGATGAACATGCTCGGCCGCGGCATGACCAACAAGGAAATCGCGCGTGTGCTGAAGCTCTCCGAGCGCACGGTGAAGGCGCACATCAGCGGCGTCTTCGAGGCGCTCAGCGTCAGGAACCGGACCGAGGCCGTGCTCGCCGCGCAGCGTCGCGGCCTGCTCTCGACCGAGCCGCAGGTCACCGCTTCTCGAGTCCCCGTCTCCTGACGCACGCCGATGAGCCTCGCCGGCCTCAGTCTCGCGTTGCGCAGCCACGTCGAACAGCAGCGCGTGGCGATGCTCTTCAGCAACACGCTCGCGTACACGGAATCCGCCATCCTCATGGTCGGCTTCGTGGGGCTGGTGGTCTGGAACTCGCTCGACTGGCCGACCCTGCTCCTGTGGTGCGGCGCCATTCTCGGCCTGCAGGGCGTCATCCAGTGGGTGTCCCACCGCTATCGTCACAGTCCTTCGCGCGAGAGCGCTCCGCGTCGCTGGGGCTGGATCTACTCCATCACGGTCGCCGTCTCGGGCGTAGCGTGGGGTTCGGGTGTCTTTCTCCTGCACGTCGACAATGCGCCGCTACTGCAGGCGTTCATCGCCGTGGTGCTGGCAGGACGCGGCACGGCCAGCATGCTCGCGCACGCGTACTTCCCGCCAGCGCTCTACGCCTTCGCCGTCCCACTGTTCTGCTCGCTCGCCTGGCGCTACATGGCGCTCGGCGAGATGGCGAACATCGCGACGGGACTCATGTGGCTGCTGTTCCTCACCTACGTGCTGCTGTTCGGCCACCGGCAGGCGAAGGTGATCGTCGACTCGATTGTGCTGCGGCATGAGAAGGAACAGCTGGTCGAGGAGCTCGAGCGCAAAAACGCGGCGGAAGAGCGCGCGCGGGTGAAGGCAGAGGAGGCCAACCTGGCCAAGTCGCGCTTCTTCGCCGCCGCCAATCACGACCTGCGCCAGCCCCTGCATTCCCTCGGTCTGTTCGCGACCACGCTGCGCAACACGGTTACCGGCCGCGAGCATCGCGAGCTGGTGGATCACATCCTGCTCGGCATCGAATCGCTCGACTCCCTGTTCGAGGACTTGCTCGACATCTCCAAGCTCGACGCCGGCCAGGTGCGGGCGAGGCTCGAGCACTTCCCGGCCAACAGCGTGCTCGAACGGCTGCGCACGACATACTCGGCCGCGGCAACGAGCAAGGGGCTGCGAATGCGTATCCGCCCGTCGGCTCTGGTGATGCACACAGACCAGTTGCTCCTCTTTCGCGTGCTGTCCAACCTGGTCGCCAATGCGGTTCGTTATACGCCCACCGGCGGCGTGCTCATCGGCTGTCGTCGCCGTCGCGATGAGATCAGCATCGAGGTCTGGGATACCGGCGTTGGCATTCCGCCGGAGCAGCACGAACGCATCTTCGAGGAGTTCTACCAGCTCCATAACCCCGAGCGCGACCGGCGCCGCGGCCTGGGGCTCGGGCTCGCAACCGTGCGGCGCATCGTGCAGCTTCTGGGCTACACGCTCACCATGCGCTCGATTCCCGGCAAGGGCTCCGTGTTCGCGCTACGCGTGCCGCTGGGCAAGCCCGGCGAGGCACCGACTCCGGAAGTCACTGCGGAGCAGCCCGTTCCCGACCTGCTGCGCGACAAGGTCATCGTGGTGGTCGACGACGAGGCGTCCGTTCGCATCGGCATGCAGACTCTGCTGCAGAGCTGGGGCTGCCGGTGTGTCGCGGCGTCCGACGCCGACGAAGTCCTGCGCCAGATCGACGGCAGGGCGCCGGATTTCATCATCGCGGACCTGAGATTGCGCAACAACCGCACCGGCATCGATGCCGTACGCGAGCTGCGCGAGTCATTGGGCAGAGAGGTTCCCGCGGTGCTGATCTCCGGGGACACGGCACTCGATCGGCTGATCGAGGTGAGCGCCGCGGGCTTCACGATGCTGCACAAGCCGCTGAAGGCCGTGCGCCTGCGAGCGCTGCTCAATCACAGCCTCGCGCAGCCCAAGAGCGCGAGCTGAAGCTGCGGTCTAGTCCTCGTCCTCGTCATCATCATCGTCGTCATCGTCGTCCACGCCGGCGCCCTGGTTGGACATCATGGGCTTGGTGGGAACGATGACGGGCCGCGTCTTCATCTTCGGACGCGCGTTGTACACGACGATGGTCTTGCCGGTTGCCTTCAGGAGACCCTGCTCCTCGAGCACTTTCAGCACGCGCCCGGCCATTTCGCGCGAGCAGCCGACCAGGCGCGACAGCTCCTGGCGGCTCACCTTGATCTGCATGCCTTCCGGGTGCGTCATGGCATCCGGTTCGCCGCACAGGTCCATGATCGCGTGCGCAACCCGACCGGTGACGTCCACGAACGCGAGGTCGCCGAGCTTGCGGTTGGTGCGGTCGAGACGGGTCGCGAGCTGCGTGGCCAGCTCGAAGATGAGCCCCGGACTCTCCGCGGCGATCTGCCGGAAGCGGGGATAGGTCATTTCCGCCAGCTCGCACTGCTGGCGGGTGCGGACCCAGGCGCTGCGAGTGGGCTGTTCATAGAACAACCCCATTTCGCCGAAGAACTGGCCCTTGTTGAGGTAGGCCAGCACCATCTCGTTGCCGTCCTCGTCCTCGATCATCACTTCCACGGACCCGGAGATGATGTAGTACAGGATGTCTGGGAGGTCGCCGGCGTGGATCACCACGGTCTTGGAAGGGACGGTGCGAATCCGGCAGTAGCTGAGGAAGCGATTGATCGCCGGGATGTCGCTTAAGGGTTTTGCGCCTTCTTCCATCTGTTCTCCCCTGGGGCGCGCGGTGCTGTGCCGCGTTGCCGCGATATGTAGTCTACAAGAGCCGGAGCCGCAAGCGAAAATTCGCTTTCGCTACAGCCAATAGGCTGTCCTCGTCATCACCTGCGCGGTCAGCCGCATCAGTGCGGATACCGGACCGGGCAGTGGTGCGCCCCCTCCGGCGCGCGCGCTCTCGCCGTGCCGGACCTCGTCCTGTTTCATCTGCTCGAGGATCCGCCGACTGCGCTGGTCCTCGCGCGGCAGACGTTCCAGGTGTTCGTGCAGGTGCCCCTCGACTTGCCTTTCGGTCTCCGCCACGAAGCCGAGGCTCACGCGATCGCCGAGCGCACCGGCCAGCGCGCCGATAGCGAAGGAGCCTGCGTACCAGAGCGGATTGAGCAGGCTGGGGCGCGCGTCGAGCTCACGAAGTCGCTCCTCGCACCACGCGAGATGATCGACTTCCTCGTCGGAGGCATGCCGGAGCGAATCTCGCACGTCCGCGTTACGCGCCGTCAGGGCCTGACCCTGATAGAGCGCCTGCGCGGCTATTTCGCCCGCGTGATTCACGCGCATCAGGCCGGCTGAGTGGCGGCGAGCCTGATCGTCGAGCGGTGGCTCGGGCAGGTCGGCGGCAGGATTGGGACGCGCCGGATGGGCCGCGGCCGCCAGGGTGCGCAGGGCGCGGTCGGCTTCGGCGAGCAGTAGATCCAATCCCGTCAATGACTTACGGGTCATGCACTCATTATATATGGCCCCGCCCCCCGCCGGGCGTTTCCCCGTCGCGCGGCTTTGCAAAGGCTCAGGGCGTTCAGTAAACTGCCCGCCCTTTCGCACCCCTGCAGCTCATTTTTCCCGGGATTTTCAGATCATGACCACCGTATTCGCCAAAGCGGGTCAGGTGCGCGGCGACTGGTTCGTCGTGGATGCCGCCGGCAAGACGCTCGGCCGGCTCGCGACGCAGCTGGCTCATCGCCTGCGCGGCAAGCACAAACCCGAGTACACACCCCACGTCGACACCGGCGATCACCTCGTCGTGATCAACGCGGAGAAGATCCGCGTCACCGGCGCGAAGCTCGACGACAAGTGGTATCACCATCACACGGGATACCTCGGCAACCTGAAGTCGATCCACCTGGGCAAGCTGCTCAAGGAACACCCGGAGCGCGCGATCGAGTTCGCGGTGCAGGGCATGCTTCCGAAGAACCCGTTGGGTCGCAAGATGTTCAAGAAGCTGCACGTGTTCGCGGGCGACAAGCACCCGCACGCCGCGCAGCAGCCGAAGGCGCTGGAGATCTGAACGAGATGGCAACCACTAGCAATCACAACTACGGCACCGGGCGGCGCAAGACTTCCACCGCACGCGTGTACCTCAAGCCCGGCACGGGCAAGATCGTCATCAACGATCGCACCCTCGATGAGTTCTTCGGCCGCGAAACCGGCCGCATGATCGTGCGCCAGCCGCTCGAAGTCGCGCAGCTCGCGAACAAGTTCGACGTCTCGGTGCAGGTCGAGGGCGGCGGCATCACCGGCCAGGCCGGTGCCATCCGCCACGGCATCACCCGCGCGCTGATCGAATACGACGAGACGCTGCGCAAGCCGCTGCGCCAGGCGGGTTTCGTGACCCGCGACGCGCGTGAAGTCGAGCGCAAGAAGGTCGGCCGCCGCAAGGCGCGCCGTCGCCCGCAGTACTCCAAGCGCTGATCTGAACGCATACCTGGGGTCCCGGATTTTTGCTCTTCCGGGCCCCGGGAAAGTATTCGCCGCCTCGGGCGAAACTTTCCTGGGTGTTTTTTGGGGGATCGTCTAGCGGTAGGACTGCGGACTCTGACTCCGCCAACCTAGGTTCGAATCCTAGTCCCCCAGCCAAATCAAAACGGGCTCGCCGAATGGCGGGCCCTTTTTGTTTGGCGCGGGGACCAGGGAAGAACCTGGGGATCCTGGGTTCGACAAAATTGCCGGGAGCAATTTTCGAACATCGTTTCGAGGCGTCGACGAGCAGCGTCGGAACGATGGCCCCGAACGGGGCGCAGGCCATGGATGGCCGGAGTAATCCTAGTCCCCCAGCCAGGCAAAAGGGCCTCGCCATCGGCGAGCCCTTTCTTATTTGCCGTGGTGTCGCGCGATAGTCCGAGCATCGAGGCGCAGAAAGCGCGCGGCATTGTCATAGAGGATCGCGCGCCGCTGCACTGGCGTGAGCCAACTGATGCTCTCGAGTCGACGCAGGATGGGTCCCGCCGCCCGGGTGTCGGAACCGAACATGATTCGGTCGCCAAATCCGGCGTCGATCAGCCGGCGTAGCGCTGCCTCGTGCACGTCGGCGGGCGTGTCGCTGTTGACGATGCTCATGTCGAAGTAAACCGTCGCGTGGTCCGCCAGCAACGCCAGTGTCTCCCTCTCGAACGTGGCATTGCCCGGCGATCCGCTGCCGCCGACATGCTGGAGCAGGATCCTGAGGCGTGGGTGGCGCTCCAGAACCGGGCGGAGCAGGGCAGGGTTGCCCATTTCCCCGTTGAAGTCGGGGCAGCACCTCGGGTCGCGCCGAGGACCGACGCCCGGCGCCGGGCCGCGGTTGATGTGCACCGCCACCGGCACATCGTATTTCGCGACCAGCGCCCAGTACGGCGTCATGCGCTCGTCGTCAGGATGAACCCCGGTGTAGACGAACAGCATCTCACCGAGGATTCCAAGGTTTCCCGCAGCGATTTCGCGCTCGAGCCAGACGAGATCCGGCCACCCCTGGGTCTCTGCAAAGCAACGAAAGAAGGGCTGCTCTGGAGTCACGGGGCATGGCATGGCCGGCCCGCCGATGAATCGTCCGGGCGCCGCTTGCAGCCATCCCGCCACGTCGCCCGGCTCGTTGACGTGCAGGAGAGAGAGCACGATGCCTTCGGCGTCCATATCCGCCAGCAGCGCTTTGCGCGCGGTGGCATCGTCGTCGCCCGGCCAGGACGCGTGCTCGTGCACGTCGATAACTGGCCCCTTGCCGGTGACCGCAGGCTGTACCTGGTCCGCTCCGGTGCCAGAAAGGGCGGGCTGGCCCATGGGTGTGCATGCGATGGACCAGAGGCCGACACCGACCAGGGCAAGGGTCCGGCTGATGCCAGCGAACGTGCGTGTCATCGCGTTCAGAGTGCAACTCGGCGCCATCGCCTCATGATACGACGGTCATTGGTGACACAGGGTCAGTTCGCCGCGATCGATTGACATCGCGGTCATGATCGTCGACCAAACGATGGCCACACGCCATGAAACCGTCGATGGTGCACGCATGACGTATCCGGCCGGCCGCCGCGCATTCCTGGCTGCAATGCTGCGGTTTACCGCCGCGTTGCCATTCATCGGTTGGTCTCACGCCATCGCGCAACAGCGTCCGGCGCATCGGCTTCTCCTCGCACACTTCGAAGGCGAGATGCGCCTCGGCCTGACGCTACGCAGCGATCTCGTTGCCGAAGCCGACGAGGTTCTGTCGTGAAGTAGGGCCGAGTCGAATGACTGCACTGCAGCGTTGATGCCCGCCTGCCGTGGAGGCCCCCGGTTCGACAGAATCCGGTTCGTAGGGGTTTTTCCGCACCCCGTTTTCCACCCCTACTACCGGGGTCACCCCTAAAGACGCCTCGTTCCCCGCCGACTAACCCTGCATATCGGGTGGTCTCGAGGTTCGTCTTTTCGTGATGCGTAGCACACTAGTGGGGGCCGTGGTGGCCCTGGTCCTCGCAGCTCCGGTTCGTGCAGCCAGTGGCGATAGCCCGGATGCGTGGCTGCGTCCGGCCGCCGCGCCGGCCCCGGCCAACAATTCGCTCACTCCGCAACGCGCGGAGCTCGGCAAGATGCTGTTCTTCGACACACGCCTGTCGGCGAAGGGTGCGTTGTCGTGCGCGTCCTGCCACAACCCGTCGCTGGGCTGGTCCGACGGGCGCAGTCGTGCCGTCGGCCACGACATGAAAGTCCTCGCCCGCGGCACGCCCACGATCCTCAATGCCGCTTTCAATCCGCTGCAGATGTGGGACGGCCGCAAGGCGACGCTGGAAGAACAGGCGCTCGGGCCCTTCGGGGCGGACGAACAAAACCTGCCGCTGGAGGAGCTGGAGCGCCTCGTGCGCGCCAACCAGGGCTACGTCGCACTCTTCGGCACGGCCTACCCGGGCGAACCGATCGATCGCCTGACGATCGCCAAGGCGATCGCCAGTTTCGAGCGCACCGTCCTGTCGACCACCGCGCCGTTCGATCGCTGGCGCGCCGGCGAGGCGCGGGCGCTGAGTCCGGCCGCGAAGCGGGGCTTCGCGACGTTCAACGGCAAGGGCAACTGTGTCCTCTGCCACAACGGGTTCAATTTCACCGATAACGGCTTCCACAACATCGGGCTGGCCAGCACCCCCGACGACGTAGGCCGCTTCGCGATCCGCAAGCTCCCAGCGCTCAAGGGCGCCTTCAAGACGCCGACGCTGCGTGACGTGGCCCTGACCGCGCCCTACATGCACGACGGCTCGTACGCGACGCTCGCCGAGGTGATCGACCACTACGATCGCGGCGGAGATGCCCGGGAGAACCTGAGCGCCAACCTCCGGCCGCTCCAGCTCACTGCCGCCGACAAGCGCGACCTCGAGGAATTCCTCCGGTCGCTGACCGGCGAGCCGCTGCACGTCACGGTGCCGCGCCTGCCGAATTGAGGAGATCCGCCATGAAGCTCCATGCCCGTTCGCTGCCTGCCCTGCTGTTGCTGGCCGTGCCGCTGCTCGTGCTCGCCGGCGATCATGTGGTGGTCCAGCGCGGCAAGGCGTTCTCGACCGCTGCGCTCAAAGCGCGTGTCGGCGACACCCTGACCTTCCGCAACGAGGACCCGTTCGTACACAACATCTTTTCGCTCAGCGACGCGCAGTCGTTCGACCTCGGCACGTTTGCCCGTGGCGAGGTGCGCCAGGTGAAACTCGCGCAGAAGGGGACGCTGGAGATCGAGTGCGCCGTGCATCCGGAAATGAAGCTCGTGGTCGAGGTCACGAATTGAAACGTCCGATTGCCATGCTGCTGGCCGCACTCGGCCTCGCCGGACTGCTGGTCCGTGCGCGACCGGCGCCCGCCGACGGGCCCGCGCCAGCGACGAGTGCCACCGCATCGACGAGCGCCACTGCGTCGGCGGGCGATGCCGATTCTGCGACCGCTGCAGAGGCGACGACCGTTGCCACGACTGTGTCGCGCGGCGCCGGCGTGTTTCAAAAGCATTGCGCGCTGTGCCATGGCACCGACGCGCGCGGCCGCGGACGCGCGGCCCAGCTCTACAATCCGCCACCCCCGGACCTTACGCGCGGCGAGCATGACGACGCCTATCGTGAAGCGATCATTCGCAAGGGCGGCGCGGCGCTCGGACGCTCCTCGGCCATGCCAGCCTGGAACACTCAGCTCGCCCCCGACCAGATGAGCGATCTCCTGGCCTTCGTGCGCACGCTGCGCACCGCGCCGCCCCCGGCCCGTGATGCGGCTACCAGCCACGCGGCCTCGCCATGAAAGCCGTGCTGCGACGCCTGGCGCTGTACTTCAACGGCTCTGTCGGACGTCGCCTGTGGGTCGTGCAGGGCGTGCTCGTCGCGCTGACCATCGTTACCGGCATGATGGGCCTCGCCGGGCTCAAGACGCTCAGCGGGCAGCTGGAATCCAGCATTCAGAACCAAGCCGCTGCCACCGAGCTGGTGAACCAGATGCTCGAGCAGGGCAGGCGGTTGTCGGACAGCGCACGCCGCGCGGCGGCGAGCACAGGCGTCGAACGAGAACGCGCACTGCGCAACCTGGAGAGCGCCAAGCGCACTCTCGGTGAGCTGGTTGATAGCATCTCCTCACAGCTCGAAGACCAACCGGAGCTGCGCAGCGCGATCGAGGAGGGGTTCTCCACCTTCGTCATCAGCGCGGTCAAAGCGGGGCGCCTGCTCCAGGCGGGGCGACAGGAAGAAGCCGAGCGCGAGCTGCTGATGCAGTTCGAGCCGAAGCTGCTCGAATACGTCCTCACCACTGTCTCCGCCATCGGCCAGCGCGCCGAGCGTTCGACGCGCGATGTGGCCGCGAGCGGCCGCAGCGGCTACGAGCGCACGCGGTCGCTGTTGTTGCCGCTCACCGTCGCAGCACTTCTCGCCCTTGGCATCTGCCACCTGATCGTGCGCCGCACGGTCGTCGGGCCGGTGCGCCGCATGGTGCGCGCGGCGGAGCAGTTGGCTGACGGGCGCTTCGACGTGAACCTGCATTCCAAGAGCCCGGACGAATGCGGCGAGATGCTGCGCGCGATGGCGCGCCTGCGCGAGCGCTTGGAGACCGTGGCGCGCGTTCAGGAAGAGCTGCTCACCGCGCACCGGCTCGGCACGCTGGAGCTGCGCGTCGCGGCCGGGCGTTTGCCGGGCGCATACGGTGAGCTGGTTCAGAAGGTCACTGAAGCCGTTACGAATGCGCACAGCGCTCAGCAGGGCGTGCAGCGCGAAGTACTCGATGTCACGGCCGCGATCGCGCGCGGCGACTTCTCGCGCCGGCTGGAGGTCACGGGCAAGGAAGGCATCTGGCTGCAGCTCACGCTGGTTCTCAACGAGCTCGCCAACAGCCTCGAGACCGCGTTCCATGGCTTGTCGTACCACCTGAAGCTGCTCTCGCAGGGCGACCTGTCGCAGCGCGTGCAGGCCCGGCGCAGCGGCCTGCTCGGCGAAGTCGATGCGGATCTCGATCAGACCGGTCAGAAGCTGTCGGACATGGTTACGGCGATCCGCCAGTCTTCGGAGATCGTCGCACGCGCGGCGGAGGCGATCGCCTCGGGTAACGCCGACCTGTCGATGCACAGCGAAACGCAGGCCCGCGAGCTGGCGGAAGCGTCCGGTGCCCTGGGCAGCCTCGCCTCGATGGCGCAACGCGGCGCTGACAACGCGCACGCCGCCACGGGTGTGATGCAGACCGCGACGGCCGCCGTGTCGGTCGGGAGCGGCATGGTCGGCAAGGTCAGCGACACCATGCAACAGATCGCATCGGCGAGCGGGCGCATCGCGGAGACGGTCGATGTCATTCACGACATCGCGTTTCGCACCAACATCCTCGCGCTCAATGCCGCGGTCGAGGCGGCACGGGCCGGCGATCAGGGGCGTGGATTCGCGGTGGTGGCCAGCGAGGTGCGCGGACTGGCGTCCAAGGCCGCGACCGCAGCCAAGGAAATCGAGTCGCTCATCGACGACAGCGTGCGCAAAGTCGAGAGCGGCAAAGCCCTGGTCAGCGAGGCGGGGACCGCGATGCAGGACATCCTCGTTCAGGTCGAGAGCGCGACCCGCCTCATGGCGGATATTTCGGGCGGCAGCAGCGAGCAGAGCGATCGCATTCGCCAGCTCGCCGGATCGATCGCGGAAATGGACGGCGTCACGCAACGCAACTCGGCGATGGTGGGCGAGGCTGCCGCGGCCGCTGCCCGGCTGCAAGGGGAAGCGCGGGCGCTCACGGACAGCGTAGCGGCGTTCCGCCTGGCCGAGGCTGAGGACGACGACGGGGAGGACGACGATGCGGACGACGAAAGGCTGACGGGCACCGCCCTCTAGACACGCCTCACGCCGGCTGCGGTGCCCACCACGAGCACATCCGCGGGGCGTCGGGCGAACAATCCGACGGTGACGACCCCCGGAATCTGATTGAGGTCGCCTTCGAGCCCCTTCGGATCGAGGATCTTCAGGCCGTGCGCGTCGAGGATCTGGTTGCCGTTGTCCGTCGTCACTCCCTCGCGCCAGACCGGCCGCGCACCGCGCGCCACGAGCTCCCGGGCCACCAGCGAGCGCGCCATCGGGATCACCTCGACGGGCAGGGGAAAGTGGCCGAGGACATCCACGAGCTTGGACTCGTCCACGATGCACACGAAGTTGCGCGAGGCCGCCGCCACGATCTTCTCGCGGGTCAGGGCACCGCCGCCGCCCTTGATGAGCTCGCGATGACGGGTGGCCTCGTCAGCGCCGTCGACGTACAGCTCGAGCCGCCCTGCGGCGTTGAGGTCGAGCACCTCGATACCCGCGGCCCGCAGGCGCGCGGTGGAGGCTTCGGAGCTGGAGACCGCCCCGGCAATCCGCGACCGCATCGCGGCCAGCGCGTCGATGAAGTGGTTGACGGTGGAGCCGGTGCCGACGCCGATCACCATGCCGTCCACGAGGAAGTCGAGGGCGGCGTGGGCCGCGCGCTTCTTGCGATCGTCGGGATTCATCCGCTGTCCGCCTCGTTACGTGGGGCCGCTCGCGCCGGGTGCGCGAGAGAATCCTCGTGGCTGCGCGGTCGCATGATACCCGCGGATGCGGGCGTGCAGAACGCGATGCCAGCGACGACTGCGGGGTGGCTTTCGCGGGCTGCCAAAACGACTGTGCCCGCTTTCGCGGGCACAATCGTTTCGATTGGGTTCGACGAGCGGCGGTGGGTCTAACTTGCGTCGGATCGACCGCCGTTCATCGGATCGAAGGACGTTCTACTTCTTCTTCGCAGCCTTCTTCTTGCCGCCCTTCTTCTTACCCTTCTTTGCTTTCGCCATGTTGGATCTCCAGTCGGGTTAGTCCGGGGTCGAGTATATACACGAAATGAATGTTGACAAGCAAGAGCGCATGTGACTCCGCGCGTCGCGCAACGCGAGCAACTCTCGCACGCGCGCGAGTCGCGTCACGCACGAATCACTCGAGCGCAAGCACCGCCTGCCACTCGCGCGCGCTCACCGGCATCACCGAGAGCCGATTGCCGCGCTTGAGCAACTGCATCTGCGCCAGCGAGCGCTCGGCGCGCAATTCCTCGAGGGTGACGATGCGCGCGAGCTTGCGCACCAGTCGCACGTCGACGACATACCAGCGCGGCTCGTCGCGGCTGCTGTCGGGATCGTAGTGATCGTCCTTCGGATCGAACGCCGTCTCGTCCGGATAGCCCTCGCGCACGATCTCGACGATGCCGGCGACCCCCGGAACCTCGCAGCTCGAGTGGTAGAAGAGCGCCTGGTCGCCGCGACGCAGACCATCGCGGAGCATGTTGCGCGCCTGGTAATTGCGCACGCCATCCCACGAGGTTGTGCGGCGCGGAGCGCGCGCCAGGTGGTCGATCGAGAAGGTGCCGGGCTCGGACTTCATCAGCCAGTATTTCATGGGACACTCACGGTGCGTTGCGCGAGGCATTCGCGGAAAGGGAGAAACGATACAGGCCGCGCTCGGTGACCAGGGCGTCGAGGGGAACGTCCCAGGCGGAGCGTGTGAGCGCAGGGACGCGCTGCAGCTCGTACGCCAGGCCGATCAGCGGGGGCTTGCGCCACGCCGCGCGGCCGCGCAGGAAGGCAAAAGCGCGATCGTAGAAGCCGGCACCGGATCCGAGGCGCTCACCGTGCGGTCCGGCGGCGAGGAGCGGCAGGAAGGCCAGGTCCAGCCAGCGCGCGTCGATCCACCCCTTGGCGCCGTCGGCCGCGCGCACGAGGGGCTCGGGGATGCCGAAGCGATTCAGGCGCAGGTCTGCGGACAGGGGTACGAAGCGCATGCGACCGTTTCGCGCGCTCACCACTGCGGGCACGAAGACCTGCCAGCCACGCTCGTTCGCGAGGGCCAGCAGCGGACCGGTAGGTAGCTCGGAACCGACGGACAGGTAGGCCGCCACGCGTGTGCCGCGCCCGGCGCGGATGTGGCGCGCGACGGTCTGCGCCACGTCCCACCCGGCTCGTTCGCGCTCGCCTGCGCTCAGGGCGCGTCGGCGCGTGCGCATGTCGCGTCGCAGGTCGTCGAGGTCGGCGCTCATGCGTAAAGAGGTGGCGTCACCCGCCTGTGCCGTCAGTGGCCGTTGCTCTCGAACCAGAGCAACAAGTGGGGCGAGCTGCAGGCACTTAAGGCTTTCCGCACGAGGCGGACATGCACAATGCTGCCGGCAAGCATGGCCCCGGAGTTTTCCAAATTAGGGTCGAGAGGTAACTCGGCCCCCGTCGAACACCGCAGGCGACGCCAAGCCGAGGATAGCGCAAAACGAGGAACGCGAAAGCGTGCTGTAGCTCTAAAGTTCGAGTTGACGGCCGTTTTCGAGGGCTGCTTCGACCCGTTCGCGCAGCGAACGGATGCGCCCGCCCACGTCGTCGTCCAGCTGGTCGCGTCCGCGCGACTTGAGCAGCTCGTTGGCGAGGTTCAGGGCGGCCATCACCGCGATGCGGTCGAGCCCGACGATCTTGCCGCTGTCGCGGATCTCGCGCATCTTGGCGTTGAGGTATTCGGCCGAGTCCAGCAGGTCGGCGCGTTCCTCGTGCGAGCAGGAGACGAAGTACTCCTTGTCGAGGATGCGTACGCTGACGCGCGCGCTCTGATCGCTCATGTGCCGTGCTCCATGGCCTTCAGGCGCCCGATCATCGCTTCGACGCGGGCGCGGACCTGTTCGTTCTTCTGCAGGAGCGTGGCACGTTCCGCGGTCAGCGTGTCCTGCCGCTGGCGCAGCGCGCGGTTCTCGTCCTTGAGTTGACCGACGGTCGTCACCAGATCGTCGATGCGACGTTCCAGGCGTTTCAGCTCCTGTTCGACCGAAGCCTTGCCGGCGGTGTCACTCATTGGCCTCAAATCATAGAGCCGGCGCCCAGATTCGGTCAACGAACGACGCCAGTGCCGCAGGCAACGCGGGCGGCCGGTGTTAACATTGCGCGGAGGTCACCCCGACATGCTGAGCGTGAGTTTTCCCGAGCTCGAGGACACGCTCGCCGAGGCCGGCTCGCCGACCGAGGCGGCGGAAGCGCATGGCAGCCTGTGCGGCGCGCTGTGCGCACAATCGCGGCTGCGCTACGAGAGCTGGCTGGAGGAGCTGCTCGAGGACCGGGAGACGCAGAACGAACGCACCCACGACGTGCTGCGGGCGGTATTCAGCAAGACCAGCGAGGAACTGGACGGCGACAGCATGACGTTCGCTCCGCTCCTGCCCGACGACGATGAGCCGCTGGCCGGGCGCACCTCCGCGCTGGCTCACTGGTGTGAGGGATTCCTCTACGGCCTCGGCGCAGGCGGGCTCACCTCCATTGAATCGCTGCCCGGCGAGGTCGGCGAGATCGTCCGCGACATGAGCGAGATCAGCCGCGCCACGCCGGATGACGGCGAGGCCACCGAGACGGATGAGCAGGCCTACGCGGAGCTGGTCGAGTACATCCGCGTCGGCGTGCAGCTCATCTACGACGAGCTCGAGCCGCTGCGCAGCATGCCGATGCCGTCCTCTCCTCAGGTTCACTAGCCGCGTCATGACGCGCGACGAATTCGACCGGCGCCGCCGGCAGCTCATGCGCATGATGGGTAAGGACGCCATCGCCATCGTCCCGGCCGCACCGGTGCGGCTGCGCAACGGCGACGTCGAGTACGAGTATCGTCAGGACAGCAACTTCCACTACCTCACCGGCTTCCCCGAGCCGGAGGCGGTCGCGGTGCTGATACCCGGCCGGGCGCAGGCCGAGTATGTCCTGTTCGTGCGCGACCGCGATCCCGGTCGCGAGATCTGGGACGGCGCGCGCGCCGGCCCCGACGGCGCGACGCGGCAGTACGGCGCTGACGACGCTTTCCCGATCGCCGACATCGACGAGATCCTGCCCGGGCTGATGGAGAACCGCAGCAGCATCTATTACACGATGGGCATCCACGCGGACTTCGACCAGCGGGTCGTCGGCTGGGTGAACTCGCTCCGTACGCAGGCGCGACAGGGCGCGCGCACGCCGCAGGAGTTCGTCGCCCTCGATCACCTTCTGCACGACATGCGTCTCTACAAGAGCCGTTCGGAGCTCGAGAGGATGCGCCGTGCCGCGCAGATCAGCGCGCGCGCGCACGTGCGGGCGATGCGCTTCTGCCGTCCCGGCGTCAACGAGTATCAGGTGGAGGCCGAGATCCTTCACGAGTTTCGCAGCCATCGCGCCGGGGTTTCGTACCTGCCCATCGTCGGCGGCGGTCGCAACGCCTGCGTGCTGCACTATCGCGACAACAATCGCGACCTGAAGGACGGGGACCTGCTGTTGATCGACGCCGGCTGCGAGCTCGACTACTACGCCGCCGACATCACGCGCACGATCCCGGTGAACGGCCGCTACTCGCCCGAGCAGCGCGCCGTCTACGAAGTCGTGCTCGAGGCGAACGAAGCGGCGATCGCGAAGGTGCGCGCCGGCAATCACTGGAACGATCCGCACGATGCCGCGGTGCGTACGATCACGCAGGGCCTGGTGCGTCTCGGCCTGCTCAAGGGTCGCGTTCCCGCGCTCATTCGCAGCCAGGCTTACAAGCGCTTCTTCATGCACCGCACCGGGCACTGGCTCGGCCTCGACGTGCACGACGTCGGCGACTACAAGGTCGGCGGCGAATGGCGCGTGCTCGAGCCGGGCATGACGCTGACGGTCGAGCCGGGGATCTACATCCCGGCGGGCAGCAAGGGCATCGCGCGGCGCTGGTGGGACATCGGCGTGCGCATCGAGGACGACGTGGCGGTTGCGCGCGGTGTGCCGGAAGTCCTCACCCGCCAGGTCCCCAAGGATCCGGACGAAATCGAAAAGCTCATGCAGGCGGCATGAACGCGGGCGACATGAACGCACTGTCAGAGGCCGGCGCAGGCGCGAGCGGCTTCGACATCGTCGTGGCCGGTGGCGGGATGGTAGGTGCAAGCCTCGTGGTGGCGCTGCTGCCGCTGGGTCTGCGCATCGCGCTCATCGAGTCCATCCCGTTCGGGGCGGCTTCCCAGCCCAGCTTCGATGAACGCACGACGGCGCTCTCGAACGGGAGCCGTCGCATCCTCGCCGGCATCGGCGTCTGGCAGGACATTGCCGACGACGCCTCGGCCATACGACGAATCCACGTCTCCGACCGCGGCCGCTTCGGCTTCGCGCGGCTCGACGCGCGCGAGCAGGGCGTAGAGGCGCTCGGCTACGTCATGCCCAACCGCGTGCTGGGCGCGGCCCTGTGGGCGCGCCTGTCAGCGTCTCCGGCCTGCCAGATCATCGCGCCGGCGCGCGTCGCGGAAGTGCGCACGACGCAGGACGGGGTGCAGGTGCGCATCGAGCGCGAGGGACGAGGCCCTGGGACCAGCGCTGGCGCTGGCAACGGGGACGGCAGCGGCGATGGCAACGGCAACGGCAGCGGCGAGGGCACGATCACGGCCCGTCTGCTGGTGGTGGCCGACGGTGCGAACTCCACCATCCGCGCCGCGCTCGGCGTCGAAGCCACGACGTGGGATTACGAGCAGACCGCGATCATCGTGAACGTGGAGACGCAGCGGCCGCACGACGGCGTCGCCTACGAGCGATTTACGCCGAGCGGGCCGATTGCCGTGCTGCCGATCGGCGAGCGCCGTTGTGCCGTCATCTGGACCCTGGCGCCGGAAACCGCTCAGCGCACCCTGGCACTGGACGACGCGGCGTTCCTGTCGCTGCTGCAGGAGAGCTTCGGCTTTCGTCTCGGGCGCTTCCTGCGCGTCGGCAAGCGCGCGGCGTACCCGCTGTCGCTGACGCGTGCCCACGAGCGCATCGGCCCGCGTGTGGTGATCATCGGCAACGCGGCCCAGGGCCTGCACCCGATTGCGGGCCAGGGGTTCAATCTCGGCCTGCGGGACGTGGCCACGCTGGCCGAAGTCATCGCCGACGACCTGGCGCACGTCGGCGAACCCGCACCCCTGGAACGTTACGACGAGTGGCGGCGCACGGATCGGCGCAGCATCATCGCGTTCACCGACGGGCTCGTGCGCCTGTTCGGCAATCCGCTTCTGCCGGTCAAGCTGCTGCGCGACGTCGGTATGCTGCTGTTCGACCTGACCCCACCGGCCAAGGACGCCTTCGCCGCGCTGAGCATGGGAGTCTCGGGTCGTTTGCCGCGCCTCGCGCGTGGCCGCGAGCTGTCGTGAGCGACCTCGCCCGCAAGGACACCGTGCGCGATGCGCAGGTGCTGATCGTCGGCGGCGGACTCGTCGGTTCCTGTCTCGCGGGCCTGCTGGTCGTCGCCGGCACGTATGGGTCCGACCAGATCGTCCTGCTCGAACCGCGACCGCCTCGTCGGCCGGCGCCGGACGACGACGTGGATCTGCGGGTTTCCGCCGTCTCGCGCGCTTCGCAGCGCATCCTCGCGGCCTGCAGCGTGTGGGACGCCGTCGCAGCGGAACGCAACAGTCCGTACGAGCGCATGTGCGTGTGGGACGCGGCATCGAGTCGCGACGGGCCAGCCGCAATGCGCTTCGATTGCGCGACCGCGGGCGAGCCGGACCTCGGCCACATCGTCGAGAACCGGCGCATGCAGTGGGCGCTTCTCGAACGCGTGCGCGCCGCGGGCGTGAGCGTGATCGCATCGAGCGTACGGGCCCTGCAGCCGGAGCCTGCCGGCATGCGGGTCGAGCTCGAAGACGGCACCTGCCTGCGGGCACAGCTCGTCGTCGCGGCCGACGGCGCCGATTCGCCGACCCGGGCGATGATGGGCATCGAGAGCACCGCGGTCGAGCACGGGCAGGCGGTCGTCGCGCACATCGCCACGTCGCGGCCTCACGAGCGTACGGCGTGGCAGCGATTCCTCGCCACGGGCCCGATTGCGCTTCTGCCGCTGCACGATGGGCGCTGCTCGATCGTCTGGAGCACGACGCAGGAGCACGCGCACGAGCTGATGGCGCTGGACGACGAGCGTTTCTGCAGCGCGGTCGAGGAAGCAACCGACGCAACTCTCGGCGAAGTGCTATCGTGCACGCGGCGCGCGCAGTTTCAGCTGCGCAGCAATCATGCGCGGCATTACGTCGCCGACGGTTTCTGCCTGGTGGGCGATGCCGCGCACGCGGTGCATCCGCTGGCGGGGCAGGGCGTGAACCTGGGGTTCCTGGACGCGGCCGCGCTCGCGCAGGTGCTGCGTGAGGCGCAGGAGCAGGGGGAGGGCGAGGGCGATCTGCGCGTCCTGCGCCGCTACGAGCGCTGGCGCAAGGGAGAGAACCTGGCGATGCTCACGGCTCTCGATGGCCTGAACCGGCTGTTCTCGAACGACGATGCCTGGCTCGGCGTCGCGCGGCGCACGGGGCTCGTCATCGCCAACGGCGTCGGACCCATAAAGCGATTTTTTCTGCGCAGAGCGCTCGGTGTCGCCGGAGATCTGCCGGCGGTCGCGAGAGGACTGCGCTGACACCTTTTTCGGTGAGATGAGGTGTAGGGATGATTACTCTCGTCTTCCTGTTCACGTTGGCCGTGATCGTGGGCGCGGTGCTCGCGATGGAGGGCTCGGGGTCCTCCGATTCCGTGATGCGCCGCCCCGCGGGGCTGATGACCTGGCTCACGAGCGGCAACTGGCCCGCCAAGATCGGCGGCGCGCTGATGGTGGTGGGCGTCGGTTCGCTGCTGCGCTATGCCGCCATCAACATCGAGATCGCGCCCGAATACAAGCTGGCGTTCGGCGTGCTCGCCGCTGCCGCTCTCATGGCGGCCGCGCTGTTCACGGGTCGTGGCGCCGCGCAACGTACGCTCTCGCTCGTGCTGGGCGGCGCAGCCTTCGGCGTTGCGTACCTCACCGCCTACAGCGCTTTCGCACTCTTCGGATACCTGCAAGGCCCAGTCACCGGCGTCGGCACGCTGGCGCTCGTCTCCGTGGCCGCCGGCATCTACGCGCTGACGCGCGGCGCCGTGTCGCTGGCGCTGCTGTCCATGGTTGGCGCTTACCTTGCCCCTGCGTTCGCCATCGGCAACCCCGGGCCCGAGGTCGTGTACGGCTACTACGCCGCGATCAGCGCGCTCGTGCTCGGCATGGTGACCGCGCGCGGCTGGCGGCCGCTGATCCACGTGAGCTTCCTGTTCACGCTCGCCGGCGGCCTGTTTTTCGCGTGGACCACGCGCTTCTATACGCCCGACTACTTCGACACGATGGCGCCGCTGCTCATGCTGCTCGTCGCGTTGCACGTCGCCATGCCGATCGCCGAGCGCCGCCACGTTCGCGGGCCGTGGATCGAGCGACTGGACGTTCTCTATCTGCTGGGCCTGCCGGTCGTCGCCACCGTGCTCGCGTACGTCATCGCGCCTGCGCGGGTGCAGCTCTCCTGGGAGTTGATCGGGTTCGGCGTGATCTGGCTCGCGGCTGCCGCCTGGCTGCGGCTGATGGCGCGCGAGGGCACTGCGGCTCACGCGGCAATCGGTATCGTGTTGCTGGCGCTCGGCGTCGCTGCACGCTTTCGCGGGCTGCCGTGGGAGCTCATCGCTCTCGCGTTCGCCGTGGGCTCGCTCGCGCTGTCCGTGCGCAGGGGCGGCTCGCCGCGCCTGCACGGCGCGCTCGCCGGCCTGGTGCTGTTGCTCGGCGCCGTCCACATCCTGAGCTCGCTCTCGCCGATCCGTGACGTGCCGGTATTCCTGAACGCGCCGTTCCTCGAACGCCTTGCGGGCGCCGCGCTCATCATCATCGGTGGCCGGGAGTGCCGCAGGGCCAAGCATTCGCTCGATACCGTGTTGCTGTCCGTCGGCATCGGTTGGGCGATCATCGCGCTCGGCGCCGAGATCATTCGCTGGGACCTCGTCTCGTTCGCCCTGTTCCTGCACTGGGCGCTGCTCGCCGCGGCGGTCGCACTGTGCTTCGCGAATCCGCGCCGCGCCGAAGCGCTCGCGATCTCGGTGGCCATCGGCATCGCGGCGACCGCCGTCTTTGCGGCCGACTCCACGACGCCTGCCGTCGCGTGGTTCAACCTCGTGGCGACGTCGCTGGCCCTCCTGGCACTCGCCGTGCGCCCGAACGTCACGGATACCGACGCCAGCGGGCGCGTGTGCGCGGCCGTCGTGGTGCCGATCGTCGCGGCGACATGGGCCTACCGCGCCGGCTTCGTGCTCGACGTGCGCACCGCGCAGTTCCCGCTGACGATCGCCGCGCTCGCGGCGATCGCAACGCTGCTGGTCGGCCGCCTGTTCGCTTCGCGCGGCGTCCGCTGGATGCCGACTGTCGTTCCGATCTTCGGTGTCGCTTTCGCGGTCACGCTCGGTATCGCTGCGCTCTTCGACATCGAGCGCGAAGCGTGGGCCATTTACCTCGAGCTGGCCTGCCTGGCGGGCCTGATACTGCTTGCGCGCTTCGCCATCGACCGTCGCGACGTCATCGAGTGGATCGCGCCGGCGTGCGTGCTCGGCCTCGCGCTGGTGCTGCAAGCGAACCTGCTGCGCTGGCTCGGCCCGCCCGGGGACCTCACAGTCTTCGACGTTGCGCACATGCGCTGGCCCACGCTCGTCTCGCTGCTCTGGGCCGCCATCGGCGCCGCGATGACGGTGTGGGGCCGACGCAAGCTGTCGCGCACCTGGTGGGTGGGCGGCGCGACTCTGCTCGTCGCATCGGCCATCAAGCTCGTGCTGGTCGACTTCGGTACGCTCGGCGAGCTGACGAACATCCTCGCGGTGATCGCGGCCGGCGCAGTCTTCCTGCTGGTCGGCTGGCTCGCGCCCATGCCGCCGGCGGCACCCGACAAGCCTGCTGAGACTCAGCGCAGCGCGCCAGAAGCGGCGCTACAGGCTCACGCGCGCATGGATCCTGCATCGCGAGCAGCACCGGCTGGCGCAGCCCCAGCTGGCGCAGCCCCAGGTGGCGCAGCCGCAGCTTCACGCGAAGAGTTGGTGATGCCGGAGGCCTACTGGAAGCGTCCGGCGAGCGAGTCGGAACAGAAGCGCCACGAGGCGACGGGCAGGATGGGGTGGACGATCGCGTTGATCGCGGTAGCGATCCTGATACTGGCGCGCTGCGACAATCCGTTCCTGGACATCCTGCGCTGATCGAACGCGCCAAACGAGCGCAAGAGCGTAGCGGCCGTCGTGCGGCCCAAGGCCGGGCTGCGGGCGTACCGGCGCGCGCGGCGAACGAGCCGCAGCTCAGCAGATCCGGAACCGTCCTGGATCAGTAGATCCGGAACAGGCGGAAGGCACCCGAGTAGTTGTCCTGGAATTCCTTCAGGACGCGGCGTACCGGCCGGCTCCACAGCGACTCCGACAGCAGCGCGTCGGTCTCGTGCGGCGTCAGCGGCGCTGCGGCAGCTTCGTGCGCGTAGCGCGGCGGACGTCCCGTGTCGCCGCCTGCATTCTGTAAAACCAGATGAAGGTTGCGCATTCGACACCTCGCCATTGACTGGCGGGACCAACTTACGCCCGTGCGGGCGTCGCTCATGTGCGACAACGCATACTTCGCCGGCCGAAGTTACGAACTGCGAGGTGCCTCTCAGCGCCGATGCCGCGCGGCAGCGTGCACGCGTCGCAGTCCGTGACCTGGCCGCACCGGCAGCACGTCAATAGATCCTGAAGGGGCGGAACATGGCGGCGCCGGAGTCGCGGAAGCGCACTGTGCGCGCGCGGCGACGCAGCGAGATGGCGCCCACAGCTTCCAGCACGTCAGTCAGGTCCGAGCCGACCAGCAGCGCGGCCGGCGGCTCGCTGCAGCGGTCGAAAAAGGCTTCGTTTGCGGCTTCCGGCAGCGCGAGACAGTCAACGGCGATGGTCGATTCGAACATGGCTGGCCTCCTGTTGCCGCATGCACACTAGATGCGCGGCATTAACAGAAGGTTGCTGCGGCGTGAAAAAAGATGGCAGCGCCGTCGGGGCAACGCGCGCCGCAGCCTCAGCCGCCGAGGCGGTCGATTTTCGCGGCGCAGATGAAGTCGTTTTCCGACAGGCCCTGGATGGCGTGCGTCATGTAGCGCACGCGGCAGGCGCCGTAGCCGACTTCGAGGTCGGGATGGTGATCCTCGAGGTTGGCCACGTGGGCGACGGCATTGACGAAGCTCATGGTGCGGTAGAAATCCTTGAACTTCCACGAGCGCTCGATCTGCTTCGCGTCCGGCCCGAGCGTCCAGCCCGGCGCCAGTTTCTTCAAGTAGCGCTCCGCTTCCGTGCGCGTGAGCGGCTGCACGCCGCCTTCGCAGGGCACGCACTTGCGCTCGCTGAGCGCGACTTCTTCGCTGGCTGCGGTCTGCTTCGCGGTCATCGCTGCACTCCTGCCCGCCGCCGCGAGCTGACTGATCCGCAGAGAGTCTGCGGAGGCTGAGAGACCTATCGTAGATCTTCAGCGCGGCGAATAAGTTCGCTCGACGTAGCGCTCCACCAGTTCCTGGAATTCTTCGGCGATACGCTCGCCCTTGAGCGTGACGACCTTCCGGCCGTCGATGTAGACCGGCGCCACCGGCCGCTCGCCCGTTCCCGGCAGGCTGATGCCGATGTTGGCGTGCTTGCTCTCGCCCGGCCCGTTCACGACGCAGCCCATGACGGCCACCGTCATGTCCTCGACTCCGGGGTAGCGCGCGCGCCACTCGGGCATGCGATGGCGGATGTGCGACTGGATCTTCTGCGCCAGCTCCTGGAAATACGTGCTCGTGGTGCGGCCGCAGCCCGGGCAGGCGATGACCATCGGCGTGAACGAGCGCAGGCCCATGGTCTGCAGGATCTCCTGCGCGACGACGACCTCGTTGGTGCGATCGCCGCGCGGCTCGGGTGTGAGCGATACGCGGATGGTGTCGCCGATGCCTTCCTGCAGCAGCACCGCCATGCCGGCAGTCGAAGCGACGATACCTTTCGAACCCATGCCGGCCTCGGTGAGGCCGAGATGCAACGGGTAGTCGCAGCGCGCGGCGAGCGTGCGGTACACGGCGATGAGGTCCTGCACACCGCTGACCTTGGCGCTGATGATGATGCGATCGTGCGGCAGGCCGAGCTCCCCGGCGCGGCGCGCACTCGCGAGGCCCGAGACGACCATCGCCTCGCGCATCACTTCGCTCGCATCCAGCGGTTCGGTGCGCTGCGAGTTCTCATCCATCAGGCGCGTGAGCAGATCCTGGTCCAGGCTCCCCCAGTTCACGCCGATGCGCACGGGCTTGCCGTAGCGGCACGCCACCTCGATCATTTCGGCGAACTGCGGATCGCGCTTGCTGCCGCGTCCGACGTTGCCGGGGTTGATGCGGTACTTGTCGAGCGCTTCGGCGCACGCCGGGAATTCCTTCAGCAGCTTGTGACCGTTGAAGTGGAAGTCGCCGATCAACGGCACGGACGCACCGAGCTGCGCCAGGCGGTCGCGGATCGCCGGCACCTGCGCGGCGGCCTCGGCGGTGTTGACGGTGATGCGCACCAGCTCCGAGCCCGCGCGCGCCAGGGCCTTCACCTGCAGGGCAGTGGCTTCGGCATCAGCCGTGTCCGTGTTGGTCATCGACTGCACGACGATCGGCGCGCCGCCGCCGACCTGCACCGGCCCGACGTGGACAGCGACACTCTTGCGACGCGGTGCGCTCATGGAATGCGCGTGGCATGGTACGCGACCATCTGCCAGCGTCCTTCCCGATAGACGTATGCGTCGGTGTAGCGCAGGTCGAGCTGCAGAGCACGATCGCCGGCGCGCGCGCGCAGGGCAAGTCGGCCCCTCAGCAGGGCGACGTCCCCGTAGCGGTGCACATCGACCTCGCGCACGTCGATCGCCTCGTAACGCAGCCTGCCGCTGCGGATCGTTTCGAGGAGCTGCGCCTTGTTCTCCGTTTCGCCTGTCGAGTGCGTGTAGCTCAGCTCGTCCGCGAGCAGGGGTTCGAGTGCGGCGATGTTCTGCGCGACCATCGCTGCGAAGCGGCGCTGCTCGACCTGCTCGAGTGTCTCCTGCACATCCAGGTTGACCGTGAGCCGGCACGCCGCCAGCCAAAGCGGCAGAGAGCAGGCAAGCGCCGCCCGCCAGGCGCGCGACCTCTCCATCATTGCCCTGACGCCATCATTGCCCTGACGCCGCTTTCGCGGGAGCAGACTGTTCACTCGCGATCCAGGTGCGCACGGTCTTTTCCAGCACCGTCAGTGGCACCGCACCGGTGCTGAGCACCGCGTCGTGAAACTCGCGCACGTCGAACCGATCGCCGAGCGCCGCCTGCGCTTCGGCGCGCAGCGCCTTGATCTTGAGCTCGCCAATCTTGTAGGCGAGCGCCTGGCCCGGATTGCCGATGTAGCGATCGATCTCGTTGACGATGTCGGCCTCGGTCTTGGCCGCGTTGGCCTTGAAGTAGTCGATCGCCTGCTGGCGCGTCCAGCGCTTGTGGTGCATGCCCGTGTCGACGACCAGCCGCACCGCGCGCCACATCTCGTACGTGAGCTGGCCGAATTTCGAGTAAGGATCCTTGTAGAGGCCGAGATCCTCGCCCAGGCTTTCCGAGTAGAGGCCCCAGCCCTCGCTGTACGCCGTGAATCCGCCGCTGCGGCGGAACATGGGCAGGTCGCCCTGTTCGCGGGCGAGCGCGATCTGCAGGTGATGTCCCGGCACGGCCTCGTGAACGCTCAGCACTTCCATTTCGTACTTGGGGCGCACTTCGGGCCGATAGAGGTTGACGTAGTAATACCCCGCGCGGCTGCCGTCGAGCGCCGGCGGCTGGTAGTACGCGGTCGTGGTGTCCGGCGCGCTGGTCATCGGGATCGGACGCAGGCCGTAGGGCGTGCGCGGCAGCTTGCCGAACAGCTTGACCAACTCGGGATCGATCCGCTTCGACAGCGCCAGGTAGGCCTGGAACAGCTCGTCGGAGGTCTCGTAGTAGAACTGCGGATCGGTGCGCAGGAACGTCAGGAACTCCTCGAAGCTGCCCTTGAACTGCAGCTGCGCGATGATCCGGTCCATCTGCGCGCGAATCCGCGCCACTTCCTGCAGCCCGAGCTCGTGGATCTCGTCCGCGGTCATGCCCGTGGTCGTGTGATTGGCGATGCGCTCCTGGTACCAGGCGGCGCCATCCGGCGTATCCCAGACGCCGACCGTGTCGCGGCACGCGGGCAGGTACTTCGAATTGAAGAACGTCTGCAGGCGCCGGAACGCCGGCACCACCCCCGATTCGATGGCGCTGCGGCCCGCCGCCGTCAGTCGTGCGCGCTCGGCAGCCGGAATCGAGTCCGGGTATTTCTTGAAGGCCGCGAAGAACGGGCTTTCCTCGGGCGTTGCGACGACCTGCAACGCGAGCTGCGCCGGAATGCGCTGCATGATCGCCTTGGGCTGCGTGCGCCGCTCGCGGATTCCGGCTTCGAGCAACGCGATGGTTTCGTCGACCACTGCACCGACCTTGCCCAGGCGCGCGATCCAGTCCTCATAGTCCTTGACGCTCGCGAACGGCAGGAACTCGGTCACCTCGTTGAGCGTCTGCACGCCACGCCGCTGGCTCATCGCGTACAGGTACGGCTTGAACGCGTAGGCGGCGATACGCTCGCGGTAGTCGCGCTCGAACAGGTCGTAGTTGAGCTGCTCGGCGGGCGGCAGGGCGGCGCGCGGGATGCGTGCGAGGTCGGCGAGTACCTGGCGGTCGAGCCGATGGCTGCGTTCCTGCGCCGCGACCGAGTTGTCGCCCCACTGGTCGTTGTAGCGTCGATCGCCGTTGTAGGACGCCTGGAGCGGACTTTCCTTGAGGTCCCGCTCCCAGGCCGAGTCGAACAAGGCGTGCAGGGCGGCGACAGGGTCGGGTTCGGCGGCGGAGGCAGCAAACGCCAGTGCCGACAGGCACAGCAGCGAGGCGAATTTCTTCATGAGGGCTTCCCGGGGAAAGGCGGCAACATAGCGGCCCCGGGGGGATTTGGCTATCATCCCGCCCCTCGCCGCAAACCTGTCCGGAGAGCGTCTCTTGCGGTACCGGACTTTCGTTTAGTTATTCAGTTTCGGCGCGTTTGCCGCGTCAGGCGAAGGTGAATAACTAAACGAAAGTCCGGTACCGCAGGAGATCGCCGAAGGCGCAACCCGTCCGGAAACGCTCAGGCACCAGGAACGGCAGGTCCGGAGACCACGCAGCAGCGCGACTCCGGGGGCGAGCTCTGGAGAGCGGCCGCGTGCCCGAAAGCCGCGGCCCACCGAAGGGGTGCGGCGCGCCGCGCGGCGTGCTTGATCTCTCAGGTCACAGGACAGAGGGGCGGTCGGGGCAGTTCAGGCGCAAGACCGTCTGAGTTGCGCCGACCGCCCCTTTGTTTTTCGCCTGACGCTTCTTGGCTGATGCTTTCGCCTGGGGATCATCACGATGGGCCTGCAGACACCCCTCTTTTCGCGCCACGTCAGTCTCGGCGCCCGCATGGTCGACTTCGGCGGCTGGGACATGCCGGTGAACTACGGCTCCCAGATCGAGGAACACCACGCCGTGCGGCGCTCCGCGGGCATGTTCGACGTCTCGCACATGTGCGTCGTCGACCTGAAAGGCGAACGCACGCGCGCGTTCCTGCGCCACCTGCTCGCCAACGACGTCGCCAAGCTCACCACGCCCGGCAAGGCGCTCTACAGCTGCCTGCTGCTCGAGAACGCCGGGATCATCGATGACCTCATCGTCTATTTCCTGGCGGAATCCTGGTTCCGCGCGGTCGTGAACGCCGGCACCCGAGACAAGGATCTGGCGTGGATCCGCAAGCACGCGACGGCGTACGGCGTCGAGGTCACGGAGCGCAAGGATCTGGCGATGATTGCCGTGCAGGGGCCGCAGGCGCGCGAGCGTGCCGCGACGGTGCTGCCTGCCGCCGCCCGCGCGCCCACGCTTGCGCTCGACACGTTCGTCGGCGCCGAGGTCGGCGACCTCTTCGTCGCGCGCACCGGTTATACGGGCGAGGACGGTTGGGAAATCATGGTGCCGGCGACGCGCGCGGTGCAGTGCTGGGATGCGCTCATGCAGGCGGGCGTTGCGCCCTGTGGGCTGGGCGCGCGCGACACGCTGCGCCTCGAAGCCGGCATGAATCTCTACGGCTCCGACATGGACGAGTCGAAACACCCGCTCGAATCCGGGCTCGGCTGGACGATCGCGTGGCAGCCGGCGGAGCGCGACTTTATCGGCCGCAAGGCGCTCGAGGCGATCAAGGCGCGCGGCAGTTCCCACAAGTTCGTCGGGCTGCTGCTCGAGGGCCGCGGCGTGCTGCGCGGCCATCAGAAGGTGATCGTTCCGGGGGCGGACGAGGGCGAGCTCACCAGCGGGACGTTCTCACCCACGCTGGAACGCTCGATCGGCCTGGCACGCGTGCCCGCGGCCACCGGCGAGCGCGTACAGGTCGACATCCGCGGCAAGCTGCTCGACGCGCGCGTCGTGAAGCCGCCGTTCGTTCGTAATGGCAAACCTCTCATCGCAGGATAAGTCATGAGCAACGTACCGCAGGATCTCAAGTACACGAAGTCGCACGAATGGGTGCGCAGCCGCGGCGACGGCGTCGTTGAAGTCGGCATCACGGATCACGCGCAGCACGCGCTGGGGGACCTGGTGTTCGTGGAAGTGCCCGAGGCCGGGCGGGCGCTGAACGCGGGCGAGGGCTGCGCGGTCGTCGAATCGGTGAAGGCCGCTTCCGATGTCTACGCGCCGGTGAGTGGCGAGGTCATCGAAGGCAATGCGGCGCTCTCCGACACGCCCGAGCTGATCAATGAAGATCCGTACGGCGCCGGCTGGATGATGCGGCTCAAGCCGAAGAATGCAGCGGACGTCAAAGGTTTGATGGACGCGGCGGCATACACAGCGTTTCTCGCGAGCGAGGCCGGCTGAGCCCGGAATTTCCAGAATGCCCTTCAATCCTCATACCCCCGCCGACGAGCGCGCCATGCTCGACGCCATCGGCGTGCGCAGCATCGACGATCTGTTCGACGAGATTCCCGCCAGTCTGCGCGTGAAAGCGCTGGACGGCGTGCCGGAGCGGCTCAGCGAGATGGAAGTGAGCCGCATCATGCACGAGCGCGCGGCGCGCGACGGGCTCGCACTCAATTTCATCGGCGCGGGCGCGTACGAGCACCACATCCCCGCGGCGGTGTGGGCCATCACGACGCGCGGCGAGTTCTACAGCGCGTACACGCCCTACCAGGCGGAAGCGAGCCAGGGCACGCTGCAGATGATCTACGAGTACCAGAGCATGATGGCGTCGCTGACCGGCATGGAGGTGTCGAACGCTTCCCTGTACGACGGCGCGTCGGCTCTCGCCGAGGCGTGCCTCATGGCGGTGCGCGCGCACCGCCGTTCGAAGTCCGCGCGGATCCTGTTGCCGGCGACTGTCAATCCGACTTATCGACGCGTCGTGCGTTCGATCGCCGGCATGCAGAATTTCACGTTCGAGGAGTTGCCGTACGATCCGGATGGTGGCCACACGCTGCCCGAAGCGCTCGGCGCCTACGACGGGCAAGACGTGACCGCGCTCGTCATTCAGCAGCCGAATTTCTTCGGCGCGCTCGAGGAGGTCGACGAGCTGACGCGCTGGGCGCGTCGCAACGGCGCGTTGGTCATCGCGCTGGTCAATCCCACGTCGCTGGCGTTGCTCAAGCCGCCCGGCAGTTGGGGCGACAACGGGGTCGACATCGTCTGCGGGGAGGGGCAGCCGCTCGGCGTGCCGCTGTCATCGGGCGGTCCGTACTTCGGCTTCATGGCGACGCGCATGGAGCACGTGCGCCAGATGCCGGGCCGGATCGTCGGCCGCACTGTCGATCTCGACGGCAAGCAGGGGTTCACGCTGACGCTGCAGGCGCGCGAGCAGCACATTCGCCGCGGCAAGGCCACGTCCAACATCTGCACCAACCAGGGTTTGCTGATGACCGCGGCGACGATCTACCTCACACTGCTCGGACCCGTCGGCCTCGAGCGCGTCGCGGCGGCGAGCCACGCGCGTACACAGGAACTGGTTGCGAAGCTGACCCAGGTGAAGGGCGTGCGGCAGCGCTTCGATCGGCCGTACTTTCACGAGTGCGTGCTCGCCATCGACCGGCCCGCGGGCGAAGTGCTCGAAGAGCTGGCGGCGCGCGGAATCGCCGGGGGTCTCGACCTGAGCGGCGCCTATCCCGAGCTGGGTGAAACGCTGCTCGTCTGCGCAACTGAAACAAAGAACGGCCAGGATATCGAGCGCTACGCGGCCGAGCTGAGTCGCGTGGTCGCCGCGGCGCGCGCCGCGTGACCGAGAAGGGTCAGGCAGCTTTTCGCGCAGTCACTACAGGACAACGGTGAAACGATGAGCACGACGACGAATCCCAGCACCGGCGCGAATCGCGAGAAAGTGATCTTCGAGCACTCGCGGCACGGCCGCACGGCGAGCGCGCAGATTCCCGCCGCGACCAAACCCGCCGGCATTCCGTCGCACCTGCTGCGCGCCGAGCGGCCGGTCCTGCCCGAGGTTTCCGAGCTGCAGGCGGTGCGCCATTTCACGCGCCTCTCGCAGCTCAACTTCTCCATCGACACGCACTTCTACCCGCTGGGGTCGTGCACGATGAAGTACAACCCCAAGGCCTGCAATTCTCTGGCGATGCTGCCGGAGTTCATCGCGCGCCATCCGCTCGCGCCCGAGTCGCACGGTCAGGGCTTCCTCGAGTGCATGTACGAGCTGCAGCAGATGCTCGAGGCCGTCACGGGCATGGTGGGTGTGTCGCTCACGCCGATGGCGGGCGCACAGGGCGAGCTCGCCGGCGTCGCGATGATCATGGCGTATCACCGCGCGCGTAACGACCTGGCGCGCGACGAGATCATCGTGCCGCAGGCGGCGCACGGCACGAATCCGGCGACCGCGACCATGTGCGGCTGCAAGCTGCGCGAAATTCCGTGCGGCCCGGACGGCGACGTCGACGTCGAGGCGCTGCGCAAGGCGGTCGGCCCGCAGACCGCCGGCATCATGCTCACCAATCCTTCGACGCTCGGCGTGTTCGAGCGGCGCATCGTCGAGGTCGCGAAGATCGTCCACGAGTCGGGCGGCCTGCTGTACTACGACGGTGCGAACCTCAACGCCATCCTGGGCAAGGTACGCCCGGGCGACATGGGTTTCGACGTCATCCACATGAACCTGCACAAGACCTTTTCGACGCCGCACGGCGGCGGCGGTCCGGGCTCGGGCGCGGTCGGCGTGAACAAGCGCCTGTTGCCGTTCCTGCCGGTGCCGGTCGTCGGGCGCGAGAAGTCGGGTGACGGCGCGCGCTATCGCTGGCTGACGGAGAAGGACGTCCCGCAGTCGATCGGCCGCCTGTCCGGTTTCATGGGCAACGCCGGCGTGCTGCTGCGCGCTTACATCTACATGCGCATGCTCGGCCGCGACGGCATGCAGCGCGTCGCGGAATACGCGGCGCTGAACGCGAACTACATGATGGCGCGCCTGCGTGGCGCAGGCTTCGAGGCCGCGTATCCGGAGCGGCGGGCGAGCCACGAGTTCATCCTCACCCTGCGCCGCCAGGCGAAGGAGCTCGGCGTCACCGCCATGGACTTCGCCAAGCGCCTGCTCGACTATGGCTTCCACGCCCCGACCACCTACTTTCCGCTGCTGGTGCCCGAATGCCTGCTGATCGAACCGACGGAGACGGAGGCGCTCGAGGAACTGGATGGGTTCATCGACGCGATGATCGCGATCCAGCAGGAAGCGCAGAGCGAGCCCGAGAAGCTGCGCACGGCGCCGCACACGCTGCCGGTGCGCCGGCTGGACGACGTGCGGGCGGCGAAGCAGCTCGACCTGGTCTGGCGTCCGGCGGCGTGATCCGTCCGCACGCGAAGCCCACGGGGCTGCGGCGCCTGTTCCTCGCGTTCGGGAACAGCTTCAAGGGTTTCGCCGGCGCCTATCGCGAAGAAGCCGCGTTCCGGCAAGAGCTCGCGCTGGCGGTCGTGGTGATTCCCGCCGGCATCTGGCTCGGCCAGACCGGCGCAGAGCGCGCGCTCCTGATCGCGCCGATGCTGCTCATCCTGATCGTCGAATTGCTCAACAGCGCCGTGGAAACGGCGATCGATCGCATCGGGCCGGAACATCACGAGTTGTCCGGGCTCGCGAAAGACATCGGCTCAGCCGCGGTGCTCACCGCGTTCCTGCTGCTCGTCGCGGTGTGGGCGCTGATCCTGATCCGCTGACGATGAGCGAATTCATTCGCTATCACGACTTTCCCATCGCCGGGATCGACCCGATGACCGCCGCGACGGCACGGACATTCCCGAGGCATACGCACGACCAGTATGGAATCGGCGTCGTCGATTCCGGCGGCCATGCCTCGTGGAGCGGGCGCGGCCAGGTCGAAGCCGGGCCCGGCAGCTTCATTTGCCTGAATCCCGGTGAAGTGCACGATGGACGGGCCGTGGGCCATCGATCGCGATCGTGGCGCATCCTCTACTTCGATCCGGCGCTGATGGAAGAGATACGCGCGGATATCCTCGAGGGCCGGCCGGAATCCTTCACCTTTGGCACGCCGGTGTTCGCGGACCCGGGTCTGCGCCGGACGTTCGACGCCGCCTTTGCCTGCAGCGCGGAAGGCTTGCCCGGCGACAGGATGACGTGCGAGACGGCGATCCTGCATCTGGTCGCGCACCTCGGCGCTCATTCGACAGCCGGCCCGCGAAACGAAGCCGGGCCGACGGCTTGCATTCAGCGCGCTCGCGACCGGATCGATGCAGATCCGGCGGCGCCGTTGACGTTGCGCGACCTCGCCAGCGAGGCCGGCCTCAGTCGCTACCAATTGCTGCGTGCGTTCGCGCGCGAGCTGGGGCTGACGCCCCATACCTATGTGCTGCAACGGCGGATTGCCCTGGCACGTCGGCTCATCCGGGCCGGTGACGCGCTCGCCGACGTCGCGGTCGCGGCCGGCTTCTGCGATCAGAGCCATCTGACTCGCTGCTTCGTGAGGCAGTTTGGCGTGACGCCGCGGCGTTACGCCGCGCATTGCGCCTGACCCACGCACTCCGCCTGACCCGCGCGCTATCCGCCTGACCCGCGCACTCCGCCTGACTTTCTGCAATTTTGTACAAGATCGGTGGCGTCGGGCCTCGGCAGACTCGCTGCCATGAGCACCGTCCGCCCCTGTCGTGAAGAAGAGCTCACGACCGTTCTCGCGATCATCAATTCCGCCGCCGAAGCCTATCGCGGCGTGATTCCGGCCGATCGCTGGCACGATCCCTACATGCCGCTGGCGGAGCTCCGTCGCGATATCGCTGCGGGCGTTGCCTTCTGGGGACTCGAGGCCGATGGCGAACTGATCGGCGTCATGGGCATTCAGCCCGTCCGCGACGTCGACCTGATACGTCATGCGTATGTTCTGCCGGACCGCCAGCGGAGCGGCGTCGGCGCGGCACTGATCGGGCATCTGTGTCGCCAGAGCACGCGGCGCATGCTGGTCGGCACCTGGGCCGCCGCAGGCTGGGCGATCGACTTCTACCGCCGCAACGGTTTCGAGCTGGTTTCTCCCGAACGCAAGGCCGAGCTGCTCAGGACCTACTGGACCATCTCCGATCGACAGGCTGAAGTATCGGTGGTCCTGGCAAAGTCACCGACGAACGAAAGCGCAATCTGACGTTGCGGACGCTGTCGAAGCTGCGCCCCCAGCCGCTAGGTTCGCAACGTTTCCTGCGCGACCGCACCGACATGTTCGGCCTGCCCGATCGCCGCTTCGACCATGACGCCGTGACCAGCCTCGGGCGCCGCGACAGCCGGTGTCTGCTCGGCGAGATACATCAGCTCGACAATGGCCGCCGGCGCGAGATCGCACCACTCGAGCGCGCAGCCTTCGGGCGTCCAGCGCACCACGTACGCTTCGATGGGTTCGTGATTGCGGCAGCGGTCCGTCAGTGCGACCACGCCGACGATCGTCATCGCCGGGAGCTGCGCGGCGGTGCACACGAACGCGCCGCTGACGCTCGCATCGCGCAAGACGCCGAACACCACGGTGCCGGAGCCACAGTCGATGTGCACCGGAACGTCAATCCGAGAACGAACGCCCCATCGATGTTCCATGGTGAGTGCCCTCCGCCAGTCGGTTCACTCAGAAGCGCGAGCCGTTGTTTGGCTCTCATCGCGTCGTCGACCCGCCCGTGTCGGGCCTTGGTCTCCTGCCGGGCCCTCGTTGTGTCGGGGGGAGGACCAGCATACTCCGGCGCGCCCGCGCGCAAGCCCCTCGAAGGAAAAAAATCGCACCTGCAAATATTGCAGCGAGCCATGCTAGCGACGCCGCTGCGAGTCAGCGAGGGCGGATCAGCTTGCCCAGCACATACGTGTGCGCAACGGCGCGATCGTCGCCGAGCGTTGTGAACATAAAGAGGCGATCGCTGAGCGTGCGCGCGGCAGCGGTCCGGCGGGCGAGGAGGGGAGTGGCGGCAGGATCGAGCACGATGAAGTCTGCTTCGCGACCGGGCCGGAAGCTGCCGATGCGCTCGTCGAGGTCCAGCGCGCGGGCCCCGCCGAGGGTCGCGAAGTAGAAGGCGCGCAGCGGCGACACAGTGTGTCTGCGCAGTTGCGCAACCTTGTAGACCTCGTCCAGCACTCTCAGCAGGCTGAAGCTGGTGCCCCCTCCCACATCGGTACCGAGGGCGACCCGCACGCCGGCACGCGTCGTGCCCGCCAGATCGAACAAGCCGCTGCCCATGACCAGGTTACAGGTGGGGCAGTGCACGACCGCGGACTCCGTGGCCGCGAGGCGACCCAGGTCGCGGTCGTCCAGCCAGATGGAGTGCGCAAAGACCGCGCGGCGCCGCAGCAGCCGATACTGGTCGTACACGTCCAGATAGCTTCGATGGGCCGGAAAGAGCTGGCGGACCCATGCCACCTCTTCCTCGTTCTCGGCCAGGTGCGTATGCACGTAGGCGTCGGGATGCTCTGCGGCGAGTCGGGCGGCCGCCTGAAGCTGCTCCGGCGTGGATGTCGGAGCGAAGCGCGGCGTGATGGCGTATTGCAGCCGCCCCTGGTTGTGCCACCGTTCGATCAGCGCCTTGGACTCTGCGTACCCGGATGCGGCGGTGTCGCGCAGGTCTTCGGGGCAGTTGCGATCCATCATCACCTTGCCGGCGATCAATCGCATGCCGCACGCGTGAGCGGCGCGGAAGATTGCCTCCGCCGAAGCGGCGTGCACGCTGCCCATGACCAGCGCCGTGGTCGTGCCGTTGCGCAGCAGCTCCGTCACGAAGTATTCGGCAACCTGGCGCGCATGCTCCGGATCCGCGAACGCCCGCTCGGCGGGGAAGGTGTAGCGCTCGAGCCATTCGAGCAGGCGCCGGCCGTAGGAACCGATGACGTCGGTCTGGACGAAATGGATGTGCGCGTCGATGAAGCCGGGCAGGATCAGCTTGCCGCGGTAGTCCGTGACCGTGCAGCCGGCGTCCAGCGAGGCCAACATTTCGGCCGCGCTGCCGAGCTTGCTAATATGCCCGTCCGCGACGACGAGCAGCCCGTCCTCGTGGTATTCGAACGCCGAGGCGCTGTCGTCTTCGCCCGGATCGCCGAGAAAGTGAAGAATCGATCCGCGAAACGCCTGTGGCCGGATTGCCGATCCTGAGCTCATCGTTGCCCACTCTCTGACCGCGTATCCAAAACCATGGACAAGATATACATCACTGCTTCCAGTCTATTGCAAGATGCCTTTCGCCTCGCGGCGAAGATCCATGCCAGCGGTTTCAAGCCCGACTTCATCGTCGGCATCTGGCGCGGCGGCACCCCCGTGGGCATCGCGATCCAGGAATACTTCGAATACGTCGGGGTCGAGTCCGACCATATCGCCGTGCGTACCTCGGCGTACATCGGCATCGGGCAGCGTTCCAAGACCATCCGCGTACATGGCCTGCACTACATCATCGACGAGGCCAACGCCGACAATTCGCTGCTCGTGGTCGACGACGTCTTCGATTCGGGGCACAGCGTGGCAGCGCTGCTGCGCGAGCTGGGCAGCAAGATGCGTCTGAACATGCCGGGCAACATCAAGATCGCCACGCCCTGGTACAAGCCGAACAGCAATCAGACCAGCCTCAAGCCCGACTTCTACCTGCACGAAACGGAACAGTGGATCGTGTTCCCCCATGAGCTGGCGGGACTGACGTTCCAGGAGATCGAGCAGGGGAAGACGGAGCTCGAGCCCATTTTGGATATACTCAGGAACGCGCAGAAAGCGCCCGGCAACCGCAAGGACACCTGAGCAGGCCGCTGATTTTCAGGCGGTTGTTGCCGGCGCCCGCAACCCGAGAGGCAACATGGGCCGCCTGACGACGCACGTCCTGGACCTGGTGCGGGGAGCACCCGCAGCCGGCATGGCCATCGAGCTGGCGTCGATCGACGGCACGGTGCGCCGCCACGTCGCGCGCGCCGTCACCAATCGCGACGGTCGCTGCGACGCACCGCTCCTGGAAGGCGACGGGCTGGTCGCCGGCACCTATCAACTCGAGTTCCAGGCGGCGCAGTACTTCAAGGCACAGGGCGTCACGCTTCCCGAGCCGCCGTTTCTCGACGTCGTGGTCATCCGCTTCTCGATCGCCAATCCCGCCGATCACTATCACGTGCCTCTGCTGATCACACCGTGGAGCTACTCCACTTATCGGGGAAGCTAAGGCGCCGTGCGTACTGCGGCACCAACAGCCGGAGGCGGCGCTCACGGGGACGCCGGGGGCGGACCCATCCGGTTCATCCTCGACGGCGAGGTGCACACAGTCGAGAGCGTCACGCCGACGACGACGGTGCTGCAATACCTGCGCGAGCGTTTGCGTCGCACGGGCACGAAAGAAGGTTGTGCTGAAGGCGACTGCGGCGCCTGCACAGTGGTTGTCGCGGAGCTCGCCGACGACGACGTTCGCTTTCGCGCGATCAACTCGTGCATCCAGTTCGTGCCGACGCTCGACGGCAAGGCGTTGTTCACCGTCGAGAGCCTGAAGAAGGAATGCGGCGGCGAGCTGCACCCCGCCCAGCGAGCAATGGTCGAGTGTCACGGCTCGCAGTGCGGCTTCTGCACTCCCGGTTTCGTGATGTCTCTGTACGCGCTGTATCAAACCCACCCCGCGCCGGACGGCGCAGCCGTTCGCGAGGCCCTTTCGGGCAACCTTTGCCGGTGCACGGGCTACCGGCCAATCCTGGCAGCGGCGCAACGGATGTATGAATACCGCGAAACGGGGCGCGAAAAGGCATCCGGCTCTGCTTCCGGCGAACAGCCGCTGCGTCGCCAGCTGGAATCGATTCGCGTGACCAGCGAGAAACGCCTCGTGGGCGAGGCTTGCAGCTACGTCGCGCCGACGACGGTCGACGGGCTTGCGCGCGCGCTCGCGGAGGCGCCGCGCGCGACGATCCTCGCGGGCGGAACCGATGTCGGGCTGTGGGTCACGAAGAAATATGCGGAGCTGCCCGCGATCGTCTACGTCGGCAACGTTGCGCAACTGAAGAGCATCGCGCGCACCGCCGAGCATCTGGAGTTCGGCGCCGCGGTGAGCCTCACCGACGCTTTCGACGCGCTGCTCCAGGAATTCCCGCAGCTCGCGGAGATTGCGCGGCGCTTCGCTTCGCCGCCCATCTGCAACGCTGGTACGCTCTGCGGCAACGTCGCCAACGGCTCGCCGATCGGCGATTCCATGCCCGCGCTCATCTGCCTGGGCGCGAGCGTGCTGCTGCGCTCGGCACAGGGCGTGCGCGAGCTGCCGCTCGAGCAGTTCTATCTCGACTACATGAAGAAAGATCTGCGTGCCGGAGAGTTCGTCGCGGCGGTGCGCGTGCCACGCGCACGTGCGCATGCCGGGCGGATTCTGCGCAGCTACAAGATTGCGAAGCGCTACGACCAGGACATTTCGGCGGTGTGCGGCGCGTTCGCGATCGAACTTTCCGCGGGACGCGTCAAATCGGCGCGCGTCTGCTTCGGCGGCATGGCGGCGATACCGAAGCGCGCGCAGGCCTGCGAACAGGCTCTCGTCAGCTCCGAGTGGAATCCGGCCACGGTGGCGCGTGCCGCGCGTGCGCTGGCGATGGACTTCAAGCCGCTCACGGACATGAGGGCTTCGCAGGACTACCGTGCGGAAGTGGCGGGCAATCTGCTCGAGCGCCTGTACGCGGAAAGCAGGCAGGAAGTAGGCGCGCGCGCCACGAGCGTGTGGAACCATGTCGCCTGACAGCAGGAAGCCGGCACGCAATGGCACGCGGCGCAAGGCCGGCAAGGCCAAACGCGGTGTCGCGGTGCGAAACGGCGCAGCCGAGCATGCCGGCGTTCGCGACGTCGCGGCCAGGGACGGCACGATCCGGGGCGGCGTGGGCGAGGATACGCCGCACGAAAGCGCGCACCTGCACGTGACCGGCGAGGCGCTGTACGCCGACGACGTGCCGCTGCCGCCCGACACGCTGCACGCCGCTATCGGTATCAGCGAGAAGGCGCACGCCCGCATCGGCAAGCTCGATCTGACGCGCGTGCGTTCCGCGCCGGGCGTCGTCGCGGTGCTGACCGCCGAGGACATACCCGGCGAGAACAATCACGGCCCGGTGGTTCACGACGACCCCATCTTCGCCGAGGGCCTGGTCGAATATGCCGGCCAGTCCCTGTTCGCGGTCGTCGCGACCTCCACCGAAGCAGCGCGCAAAGCGGCGCGCCTCGCGCAGGTGCAGTACGAGGAACTCGATCCCATCGTCGACGTCAAGACCGCACTCGCGCGCCAATCCTTCGTCATGCCCACGCGCACGCTGGCGCGCGGCCAGGCCGCTGCGAAGATTCGCAGCGCACCGCATCGGCTCAGCGGATCGCTGAGCATCGGCGGGCAGGAGCACTTCTATCTCGAGGGACAGATCGGCGTCGCTCTGCCGGGCGAAGACCGCACGATGCATGTGATCAGCTCGACGCAGCACACCACCGAGGTGCAGCGGCTGGTGGCGCACTGCCTGGGTCTCACCTCGAAGGACGTCGTGGTGACTTGCCGGCGCATGGGCGGCGGTTTCGGCGGCAAGGAAACGCAGCCCGCGCTGGTCGCCTGCATTGCAGCCCTCGGCGCGTGGAAGACCGGCCGGGCGGTCAAGCTGCGGCTCGATCGCGACTCGGACATGCTGATCACGGGCAAGCGTCACCCCTTCGACCTCGGCTACGAGGTCGGCTTCGACGCGCAGGGCCGCATCCGCGGCATCCGCATGACGATGTCCTCGAGCTGCGGCCGCTCGGCCGATCTCTCCGAGGCAGTGAACGTGCGCGCCATGTTCCATGGCGACAACTGCTACTACCTGTCCGATGTCGAGATCGTCTCGCACCGCTGCAAGACGCATCAGCCGTCGCACACCGCGTTCCGCGGCTTCGGCGGTCCGCAGGGCATGATGCTCATCGAGTGCGTCCTCGACGACATTGCGCGCTACCTGGGCAAGGACCCGCTGGCGGTGCGCGAGGTCAACTACTACGGCCGCGGCCCGCGCAACGTCACGCCCTACGGCATGCTGGTCGAGGACAACATCATCGAGCGGATCGTCGACGAGCTGTGCACGAGCGCGGCGTATCGCGGGCGGCGCGAGGCCATCGCCGCGTTCAACGCGTCGAGCCCGGTGCTCAAGAAGGGTATCGCGCTCACGCCGGTCAAGTTCGGCATCGCCTTCACCGCGACGCACCTCAACCAGGCAGGCGCATTGCTGCACGTGTACGCGGACGGCACCATCCTGCTCAACCACGGCGGCACCGAGATGGGGCAGGGCCTGCACACCAAGGTGGCGCAGGTGGTCGCCGAGGAGTTGCAGGTGGACCTGGCGCGCATCCGCTGCAGCGCCACCGATACGAGCAAGGTGCCCAACACGTCGGCCACGGCCGCGTCGTCGAGCAGCGATCTGAACGGCAAGGCGGCGCAGGAGGCTGCGCGCACCATCCGCCAGCGGCTGGTGGAGTTCGCCGCCGCGAAGCACAAGGTGCGCGAGCAGGACGTCGCGTTCGCCGCCGGAAAGGTGCGCGTCGGCGCCCGCACCATTACGTTCGAGGAGCTCGTCTGGGACGCCTACCTGGCGCGCGTCTCGCTGTCGGCGACCGGCTTCTACGCCACGCCCAAGATCAGCTACGACGCGAAGACGCTCACCGGCCGGCCCTTCTTCTACTTCTGCTACGGCGCCGCCGTTGCCGAAGTGCTCATCGATTCGCTGACCGGCGAGTCGCGCCTGCTGCGCGTCGACATCCTTCACGACGTCGGTGCCTCGCTCAATCCGGCGATCGATCTCGGCCAGGTCGAAGGCGGTTTCATCCAGGGTGTCGGCTGGCTCACGAGCGAGGAACTCTGGTGGGACGCGAAGGGCCGTCTCATGACGCACGCGCCTTCCACGTACAAGATTCCCACCTCCTACGACTGGCCGGCGCAGTTCAACGTGAACCTGGTGCCGTGGAGTCGCAACCGCGAAGACAGCATCTACCGCTCGAAAGCGGTGGGCGAGCCGCCGCTGATGCTCGCGATGTCCGTGTTCCATGCGATTCGCGACGCCATCGCTGCCAGCGCGGGCGGCGGTATTCCGCAGCTCGACGCACCCGCGACGCCGGAGCGCATCCTGCATTCAATCGTCGAGCTGCGTGCGCGCCAGGCCGGATCGCCGCTGCGGCGCGCGCAACCCGCCGCGCCCGCGACGTGACGCCCGCGCGATGCTGATCGACGTCTATCTCTCCGACTGGCTGAACCTGCTGCTGCGCTGGTTTCACGTGATCGCCGGCATCGCGTGGATCGGCTCGTCTTTCTACTTCATCTGGCTCGACGCGCGGCTCAACGTGCCGCCTCGCAACCCCGAGAGTCCGGACGTCGCCGGCGACCTGTGGGCGGTGCACGGCGGCGGCTTCTACCACTCGCAGAAGTACAAGGTTTCGCCGGCGCAGCTGCCCGAGCCGCTGCACTGGTTCAAGTGGGAGGCCTACACGACGTGGCTGACCGGCTTCGTCCTGCTCATCGTCGTCTACTACTTCCAGGCCGGCGCCATGCTCGTCGATCCGAAGGTGGCGGACATCAGTCCGGGCACCGCGGTGCTCGTGAGCGTCGGCTTGATCGTCGTCGGCTGGTTTCTCTACGACGCGCTGTGCCGCATCGGCCCGCGCGGCTGGGCGTTCGCGATCATCGGCCTGGTGTTGCTGCTCGCTCTGTGCTTCGGCGTGAGCCAGGTGTTCAGCGGCCGCGGCGCGTTCCTGCAGGTCGGCGCCATGCTCGGCACGATCATGGCGGCGAACGTGTTCCTGATCATCATCCCGTCGCAGAAGGAGCTGGTCGGGGCGAAGCTGCGCGGCGAGCAGCCCGACGCGCGGTTCGGCGTGCGCGCCAAGCAGCGCTCGGTGCACAACAACTACCTGACGCTGCCGGTCGTGTTCACGATGATCAGCCCGCATTTCCCATTCACGTATGCGGGCGCGACGAACTGGCTGGTGCTGTTCAACATCTTCGTCGCCGGCATGCTGATCAGGCACTACTTCAACCTGCGCAACCAGGGGCGCAATGCCGTTGCGCTACCGATCACGGCGGCGGTGATTCTCGTGGCGCTCGGTGTATCGATAGCGCCGCGACCGCCGGCGAGCGCGACGGCCGCCGCGGCGGGCGCGGCCGGCAGTGTCACCAGCGCCGGCGCTCCGGACGCGAACCCGGCGGCCAGCTTCAGCGAAGTGCGCAACATCATCGCGGCGCGCTGCACCGCCTGTCACTCGGTGACGCCGACGCATCCCACCGCGCCGGTACCGGCCGCGGGAGTGACGCTCGACACGGAGCGCGAGATCGGGGTGTGGGCGCCACGCATCTTCGAGCGCGTGGTCGTCTCGAAGACCATGCCGTTCGCGAACATGACCGAAATGACCGACCAGGAGCGCAACGTCATCGAGCGCTGGTACGCGGCAGGCGCGTCGATCCACTGATCGGGCTCGCTTGTTGTCCTTCCACTTTCTTTTCCGGTAACGTGTCCGGTAACTTGGATGCGACCGGAGAAGACGATGGCGAAAGGCACCCGGGCCAGACCCGCAGGCGCTCAGCGCGTGCAGCGGCATCGCGAACGCGCCGAAAGGCGCGGGCAGACACGCGTCGAAGTGACCGTTCCTGCCACGGATGTCGAGCTCGTGCGCGCCATCGCCGAACGTTTGCGTGCGGGCGGGGAGCAGGCGGTTGGCTTGAGAGCCGCGCTTGCCGATGTGGCCGGGCCTCGTCGCGCACGCACCGGCAAGGAGCTTCTGGCGTTCTTTCGCGCTTCACCCGCGGTCGGCGTGGAGCTGTCGATCGAACGAGACCCGAGCCCGGGACGAGATTCGGCGCTGTGAGCGGCGCACGCGGCTATCTGCTCGACACCAGCGTGGTGAGCGAGCTGATCCGCGAACGCCCCAATCGCGCCGTGGCGGAGTGGCTCGTCGATCAACCCGCGGACACCCTGTTCGTCTCGGTGATTACCATTGGCGAGCTGGTGTACGCTGCGTTGCGTCTGCCGGACGGCAAGCGCCGCCAACGCATCGCGGATTGGGCCCGCGTGGACTTGCCGGCGCAGTTCGCGGGTCGCGTGCTCGAGTTCGGCGAAAATCATGCCGCCGCCTGGGGCCAGCTGCACGCGGCCACCGAAGCGCAGGGCCGACCCCGTGGTGCGATCGACTTGCAACTGGCGGCCACTGCGCACGCGGCGCACCTGACTCTGGCGACGCGCAACGTTCGCGACTTCGCGGACCTCGAACTTCCGCTCTGCGACCCCTGGGCCTAGTGTCGAACGCTCGCTGCGCCTAGCGCCACTGCACCATGTAGTCGGCCAGGTGCGGCGCGGGCTCTTCGAGGGCGAAGAACGCGAATGCGCGCACCTCGATGCTTTCGCGCGGCAGCGAACCCGCCGGCGCCAGCGGGTTCGAGAACGCTGCGTGTGCGGCGAACCTGGCCTGCGCGCTGTCACTGTCATATCCCTTGATGAGCAGCGTTTCCTCGCGGCGCATGTCGGGGTAGTAGTACCACTCGTGCGCGGGGTTGTGCGCGAGGTAAAAGATCTCGCCGCGCCGGTCCCGGTAGATCAGCTCGCAACGCACGACGTCTTCGGGCCTGACGCTGGCGGCGTCGATTACGGCGAGCGGCTTGCCCTGCACGGGCCCGCGGATCGGGCGCCACACGTTGACCTCGACGATGCGATGCCCGACGAGCCGCTGCCAGTCGCTGGCCGGCACGAAATCCTCGGCGCGCCGCAGCGCGGACTCCGGCGTGTAATCGTTGTGAACGCGGCTGACCGGTTCCTGGACCTCGGTGCCCGATCGCGGCTCCAGGTTCTCGCCGCGCACCGTGTGGTCGAAGACGATGACGGACGCGGCGCCCGTCGCGGCTTTCACGAGTTCCTCGATCTCGGGGTAGTAGACAGACCTGACTTCCTCAGCGTCGTAGAAGGCCTGCACGCGCGTGGTGTGCGGTCTCAGCTCGAAACCTCGTGTGTCCAGGGTGGGTGCTTGCTGCAGCGCGCGGGCGTTGCGGATGCGCACGAAGTGCTCGCGGTACGCGTTGGAGCGCCGCGGCGCGCCGGGTGGTGGGTCGTATTCGTAGGCGTAGGCCTGCGCGCCGTTCGGGACGATATAGCTGACAGCCGCGTGGACCTCGGCGCTGGAAGCCCGGAGGCTGTCGGTAAGCAACGATGCGCGGGACTGGACGGGTCGGTCGCCGATCGCTCTGGCGTGCATGGAATGCCGTCTCCGGTGTGGCCTGACAGGCGACGCTACGCGCGGACTGTGACGGCTGCCACGAGACCTTCTGAACGGGTCTTCAATTGCGCTGAACATCCATATAATCCCGCCAAGCGCACATTGGGAGGAAAGCAGATGCGCAGTCAGATGAAGGCCGTCGCTCCGGGCACGCTCGCCGCCGTCGCCGTAGCCGTCGCGATCTCGGTTGGCGCGGATATTGCGGCGGCCTCCACGCCGCCCGTGGAAGCCTTTGGCAAGGTCCCGCAGGTCGAAGGGGTGACGCTGTCGCCGAGCGGCAAGCTGCTCGCGTGGCAGGACAACACGCGCGCCGACCAGGCGGTGCTCGTGTTCGACCTGGACGCGGGCAAGGACAAGGTCCGCTTCGGGATCGACAAGGGCAGCAAGCTGCGCAACGTCTTCTGGGCGGACGACGTCACGCTGCTCATCGAAGTCAGCGTGACGCACACGTTGCGTGGCGACTGGAATCAAAAGGACGAGTGGTCGCGGGTACTGTCGGCCGACCTGGCAACCGGCAGGACGCGCACGCTGCTGATGGACGACGAGAGCCGCCAGTTCGTCACCGGCGCGGAACTGCTGGCGCTGCGCACGGCGCAACCCAACACCGTGGCCATGGCGACCTGGGATTTCGCGGAGACGAAGTTCAAGAGCGGGGCTGGCACGCGCCTGGCCGGGGATCGCGCAGACTCCGGGTGGGTCTACTCCGCGTTCTCCGTCGACACGCGCACGGGCTTTGGCAAAGTCGCCGCCTACGGGTCGCAGTTCACGGACGATTGGGTGGTGGACGCGCAGGGCGTGCCCGTCGCCCGCGCGGACTTCGAGCCGCAGAAGAGGATCTATTCGTTGATGGCGCGCGACGGCGCGGGATGGCGCAAGCTCCTCACGCTCGACGACGAGACCCTGGCCGTCGGTGGAGTGTCGGCGGACGGGCGTGCGATTCTCGCCCGCGGGTTCAACGGCCGCGACCGGGCCACTCTCTGGTCGATCCCGCTCGACGGATCGCCCATCGCTGCGCTCGCGGAAGATCCGAAGCACGACGTGCAGGGCTTCTATCACGATCCGCTGAGCGGCGCGGCGGTCGGTTACTTTCTCGGCGACTCGCTGCGCTGGCTCGACAAGCCATGGCAGACGCGGCACAAGGCTGTGGAACAGGCGTTCCCGGACATGGACGCGCGCATCGTCGGTCGCTCGGGCGACTTCAAGCGCGTGGTGGTCATGGTCAGGGGACCCGCGACCCCGGTGATCTACTACCTGGTGGATTTCAGCGCGGGCAAGGCCGACATCGTCGGCGAAGAGTATCCGGGACTGGCCGACGTGCCGCTCGGCGAGTTGCGCGAGATCACCTATGCGTCGCGCGACCATGTGAGCATTCCCGCCTACGTCACGCTGCCGCGCGGCGTCGAAGCGCGCAATCTCCCGCTGGTGGTGCTGCCCCATGGCGGCCCGGCGTCGCGTGACTATCCCTACTTCGACTGGTGGGCGCAGTTCCTCGCGTCGCGCGGCTACGCGGTACTGCAGCCGCAGTTCCGCGGATCCACGGGCTTCGGGGAGGAGCATCGCCTGGCCGGGCACCGGGAGTGGGGCGGCGTGATGCAGGACGATGTCACCGACGGCGTGAAGAAGCTCATCGAGCAGGGGCTCGTGGACGCGCGACGCATCTGCATCGCGGGGGCAAGTTATGGGGGCTATTCGGCGCTCGCGGGCGCGGCGTTCACGCCCGATCTCTATGCCTGCGCAATCAGCGTCAATGGCGTTTCCGACCTGCCGACGTTCCTTGCGTTCAAGGAAGGCCAATACCAGAAGGACTCGGATTCTGCGTATGCCTGGCGCCATCAGCTCGGTTCACAGGACGATCCGAAACTTGCCGCGCGCTCGCCGGCACGCTCCGCCGCGACGTTCAAAGCCCCGGTGCTGCTGCTTCACGGCGCCGACGACACCAACGTTCCGTTCTCGCAGGCCGAAAAGATGAACAAGGCGCTGTCCGATCAGCGCCGGCCGGTGAAGTTCGTGAAGCTGCCCGGCGAGGACCACTGGCTCTCGCGCAGCGAGACGCGCATCCAGGTGCTGAAGGAGACGGAGGCGTTCCTCGCCGAGCATCTTCCTGTGTCGGCCGCTGCAGCCGCAGCGAGCGGATCGGCCAGCGCGCCGTCCGATCAGCGCTGACCAGCGTCGGCCATCAGCACCGGCCCCTCAGCGATACTCGAGAACCAGCGAACCCTTCTCGAAAGGGTGCTCGTCGCAGTTCCCGCCCGGTCCCTGGCGGTCGATCACCAGGAACTCGCTCGGATTGCTCAGCGCGATCACGGGGTGGTGCCACGTCCCGGCGCGGTAGTTGACGCCCTGGCGGCCGTTGCTGACGAACGCGCGGATCGCGCCGCGCTCGATCCGATCGCCCGGCGGTGCGACGACGACGAGAAACGGCTCGTCGTGCAGCGGAATGAACGCCTGGCTGCCCAACGGATGGCGCTCGAGCATCGCGATCTGCAGGGGCAGGGCGTAGGGCACCACTCGATAGATGCTCACCTGCGAGCGCCCGGCCGCGTCGACCTCGACGCGCGCGAGGTCGGAAAAATGCTGCGTCGTCCCGCTGTTGATGGAGCGCGCGGCCGTGCCGGCCTCGATCACGTCGCCGAACGGCGCAAAGGCAGACGCGGCGAGGGCCTGCGGACGCAGGACGAGCGGATCGCCCGTCGCGCCGCGCACGTCAGTCGTACCACGCACGCCTGTCGTACCACGCACGTCTGTCGTACCGCTCACGTGGCTGCCCGCGCCTGGCGCGCGATCCTGCCGATCAGCCGCAGGCGCGAAACGCCGCCGTCGGGATAGATGTTGAGCCGCAGGTGCGACACCGGTCCGAGTGCGGCGAGCTGAGTCTTGAAGTGGTGTTGCTGGTCGGCGTGCGTCTGTTGTTCCGCCAGCAGGAACGGCCAGCGCTCGCTCGCCGCGGCCAGCTCCCCAACGGGCGGTTCGGCGCCGCCTGCGAGGAGCGTCGCCTGCAGCGAGACGCGATCAGGGTAGTTGCCCTTGAAGTGGGCTGTGTCGACTTCCACTTCCTCGATCGTGCCGGGATGGCCGAGACGTACGATCGCCCAATCGTTGCCGGGCTCGCGCCGGCGGCGCGTTTCCCAGCCGTCGCCCATGTTCACGCCGCGTCCCGGACGGTTGAGGTTGCGGATGTGTCCATAGTGCTGATCGTTGGCTGTCAGCCCGGCTCCGCCGTTTTCCAGCGCGAAGAGATCGAGACGCCGGTCGCCGTCCACGGCGCTCCAGTCCGGCCGGATCTCGCCCCAGACGCGCAGGCGCGCGACCCCGCCGTCCGGAAAGATGTTGAGTCGCAGGGAGCGCCACGGCGTGTCGCTGCGCACCGCGAAACGGTTGCGACCGTTGCCCTTCAAGGCAGTCCTGTCGACGATGGTCGTCCACCGTGTCGACGCCGCGAGCACGTCGGCGTCGTTGCTCGCTTCGACGGACGCATGCGGCGGATAGTTGCCGGTGAAGTAGTGCGTGTCGACGTCGATGACCCGGATCACGCCGGGATAGGCGAGCTGCACGACGCAGGCGTCGTGGCCGCCGCCGCGCTTGCGGCGCGATTCCCAACCGTCCATCCATTGCCCGTGATCGTCGAACACGCCCAGGCGCGAGATCGGCTCGGCCCGCTGCAGCAGGCGCTCCTTGGGCGCGAAGAAATCGTCGCTGGCCCACAGCGCGCGCGCGCCGAGCGCGTCCTCCGCCAGGTTGACGAGACCCACGGGTGGATCGGCTTGATTCGTGGCTGCGTGACTGTCGACGCTCATCGCTGCGCTCGAGGCTGGCTGCAACGCGCGAATTATAATATGTTCCCAATCGACCACCCCAATTGTCTTCAGTCTGAACCTCCGTCCGCACGGGTCGCGTCGTGACGCACTATCCGCGAGACATGGTCGGCTACGGCCGCACACCGCCCGATCCGCGCTGGCCGAAGGGCGCGCGCCTGGCGCTGCAGGTCGTGCTCAACTACGAGGAGGGCGCGGAGCGCTCGGTGCTGCACGGCGATCCGGCCTCCGAGACTTTCCTTTCCGAGATCACGGGCGCGGAAGCATTCCCGGCGCGACACATGAGCATGGAAACGCTCTACGAGTACGGCAGCCGGGTCGGTGTGTGGCGCCTCTTGCGCATCTTCGAGCGGCGCGGCCTGCCGCTCACGGTGTTCGGCGTGGCAATGGCCCTCGAGCGCAATCCCGAGGCCGCGGCCGCGATGATGGAGCAGGGACACGAGATTGCCTGCCACGGTTGGCGCTGGATCAGCTACCAGGCGATCGACGAGCGTACCGAGCGCGAGCACATGGCGCGCGCCGTGCAGTCAATCGAGACACTCACCGGGCAGCGTCCGCTCGGCTGGTATACCGGGCGCGACAGCCCGAGCACGCGCCGCCTGGTCGTCGAGCACGGCGGTTTTCTCTACGACGCGGATTCCTATGCCGACGAGCTGCCGTACTGGGAGGACGTGGCGGGGAGCAAGCACCTGGTCGTGCCGTACACACTGGATTGCAACGACATGCGTTTCGCGACCACGAACGGTTTCGCCACCGGCGAGGAGTTCTTCGCTCACCTGCGCGATTCCTTCGAGGTGCTGTATCGCGAGGGCGAGCAGTCACCGAGGATGATGTCGGTGGGCCTGCATTGCCGTCTCGCCGGCCGGCCGGGACGCAGCGCGGCGCTGGAACGATTTCTCGACCACGTGCAGCGTCACGACGACGTCTGGATCTGCCGGCGCGTCGACATCGCGCGGCACTGGATCGCGAATCATCCCGCGGGCCGATGAGCGTCCCGTTCCGATGAGCACCGCCACCCGATGAGCACCGCGACCCGATGAGCACGTCGCCTGCGTCGATTGCCGAGATCAACGGGCTGGATCGCGAGTCCTTCGTCGCACGCTTCGGCGGCATCTACGAGCATTCTCCCTGGGTGGCCGAGGGCGCGTGGCGCGCGCGCCCGTTCGCCGATCGCGAGGCGCTCGAGCGCGCACTGCAGGATGGCGTCATTGCGTCCGGCAGGGAACAGCAGCTCGAGCTGCTGCGCGCTCATCCGCGACTCGGCACGCGCCGCCCGCTCACCGACTACTCGCGCGCCGAACAGCAGGGCGCGGGCCTGATGAATGCGGCGCCGGTCGATCTGGGCGAGCTGGAGCGACTGAACCGCGACTACGAGGCGCGCTTCGGATTTCCGTTCATTCTCGCCGTGCGCAACGCAACGCTGCGACAGATCCTTGACAGCTGCCGCGCCCGCATCGAGCATGACGCGCTTGCGGAATTCGACGAAAGCCTGCGCCAGGTGCACCGTATCGCGCGCTTCAGGCTCTTCGACATGGTAGAGCCCTGACGGCAACAGGCGGCGAGCGGCGATGAACCATTCCATCCAGGTCCTGGGGATCAGCAACGCGGTCGTCGACGTGCTGGCACACGTCGACGAGAAGTTTCTCCAGGAGGTCGGCGCCCCGAAGCGCTCGATGGTGCTCATCGACGAACGGCGCGCGCAGCGCATCTACGAGCGCATGGGGCCCTCGACGCAGGTTTCGGGCGGCTCAGTCGCCAACACCATTGCCGGCATCGCCAACCTGGGTGGTCGCGCCGCGTATATCGGCCGCGTGGCCGAGGATCAGCTCGGCCAGATCTTCATCCACGACATGCAGGCGTTGGGCGTCGACGTGCGCCTGCCGGCAATCGGCAAGGACCCTGCGACTGCCCGCAGCTACATCCTCATCACGCCCGACGGCGAGCGCACGATGCAGACCTACCTCGGCGCCTGCACGCAGCTCGCACCGGAGGATGTGACGCCGCAAACGTTCGGTGCACCGCAGATCGTGCTGCTCGAGGGCTACGTTTGGGACCTGCCGCGTGGGCCGGCGGCGCTGAACAAGGCAATCGCGCTGGCGCGCGAGGCCGGCACCACTGTCGCGCTGTCGTTATCGGACGCGGATTGCGTGCGTCGTCATCGCACGGATTTCGCCGCGGTCGTCGGGCACGACGTTAAGATCGTGTTCGCCAACGAAGCCGAGATCCTCAGCCTCTTCCAGGCGTCCGACTTCGATGCGGCGGCCAAGCGCGCGGCGCAGATCGATGCGCTGTTCGTCCTGACGCGATCGGAGAATGGCTCGGTGGTGGTCGACGGGCGCCGTGCCGGCGGGGGTGCGGCCGAGGGCGGATCGGGCGAGGCGCTGCCCATCGTGCAGCCCGCATATCCCGTCGCAAAGGTGGTCGATGCCACGGGAGCTGGCGACGCCTACGTCGCGGCATTCCTCTACGGGTACACGCAGGGACGCCCGCTCGCCGAATGCGCTGACCTCGGCTCGCGCGCCGCGACTGCGGTGATCCAGCAGGTGGGAGCGCGCCTGGAGAAGGATTCGCTCTACCGGATCTAGTGGCCGAACACTGCGCTCAGGTCCAGCGGCCCGTCGGCGGTCGCGAGATCCAGGCGATTCTCGATGGCCGCGAGATGCTCCATCATCACGTTCGCCGCCGCCGCGCCGTCTCCCGCTTCGATGGCTGCAATCAGCCCGGAATGATCGTGCGTGCGGCAGGCGGGCATGCCGGGCGCTTCGTACAGCGCGATGATCAGCGAAGTGCGCGACACCAGGCCGCTCACCAGGTCGGCGAGCACCGGGTTGCCGGCGAACTCGGCAAGCTGCACGTGGAAGTCCCCGGTGAGGCGCACGAGCGTGCGCGAGTCCCCCTGCTGCTGGGCGATGCGTTCGCGCTGGGCCAGCATCCGCAGCTGCTGCAGCTGCTTCTTGGTGTGTTGCGCGGCCAGTGTGCGCACCATCTCCCGCTCGATCAGCCGGCGCGCCTCGAAAACCCAATGCGTCTCCTGCGGTGTCGGGCTGGCGACCACGGCACCACGATTCGGCCGCAGGTCCACGATGCCTTTCTGCGAGAGGCGGAAGAGCGCCTTGCGGATGACCGTGCGGCTCACACCGAAGAACGAGCTGAAGGCCGATTCGGTGAGTTTGATGCCGGGAGGCAGGCGATGGTCCATCACCGCGTCGAAGATGGCCTGGTGCACGCTTTCCTCGCTCGCCCCGCGCCGTGGCGGGTGGGCGGGCTTGCTGACGAGCGCGACCTTGGCCACGCCGCGCGCGGACGCCGGCCGCCGCGGTGCGCGCGGGGAGCCGTTCGCCAGACCGGCGCGTCGTGCGGCGGGTGCAGACATCGGGGCGGTTGCTGCCGAAATCCGGACGGAGAGGATGTATAGAATATAGAGCAGCACTGCGAGACAAAACAACGGCCATTTTGTGTACCAGAAGCCGCCACTGCGCCGCGCATGAGCAACGCGACTCCTGCCGAGTTCCATCCCTACGACGCCGCCTTCGCGGCTGACCCCTATCCTGTCTACGCGCGCCTGCGCGAGCGCAGTCCAATCTTCCATTCGCCCGAGCTGGGCATGACGCTGCTGACCCGGTACGAGGACATCCGCAGCCTGGTCCTCGACCGGCGCATCGGCCGCACGCTGGATCACGTCACCCCGCGCGAGGAAGTGGAGCGCCGACGCCGGCTGGCGCAGTGGGAGCGCTTGCCGAACTACAGCCGCTACGTGCGCTTGAATCTCCTGGAGACCGAGGGCACCGACCACGCGCGCGTGCGCCGCCTGGTTTCAGCTGCGCTCGATCCGCGCCGCATCCGGCTGCTGCGCACGCGAGTGCAGGAAGCCGTCGATGCGATGCTGGCGACGCTGGAGCCCCGCGGGCGCATGAATTTTCTCGAAGACCTGGCGGTGCCGCTGCCCGTGTTGATGATCGCGGAGCTGCTCGGCTGGCCCGCGCAGGAGCGTTACCGTCTGCGGCCGTGGTCGGCGCACATCGTGCGGCTGTACGAGAAGGACAGCACGGCCGAAGACGAAATGCGCGCGGAGGTCGCAGCCGGGGAGTTCGCGGCCATGATCGGCGACCTCGCGGATCGGCGGCGGGCAGAACCGCGCGACGATTTCATCAGTGCGCTGGCGCAGGTCGCGCACGAGGGCGAGCGGCTGAGCCGCGACGAGCTGATCGCCACGTGCATGATGGTTCTCAACGCCGGACACGAAGCGACGGTCAACGCGGCCTGCAACGGACTCCTGGCGCTGTTACGTCACCCTCAGCAGCTTGCCCGGCTGCTCGGCGACCGGACGCTCATGCCGACGGCCATCGAAGAGATGATCCGCTACGACGCGCCGCTGCACCTGTTTCACCGCTTCGTGCTCGAAGACCTCGAGATCGGCGGCGCACGGTTCGCGCGCGGGGACACGATCGGCCTGCTCTACGGCTCGGGAAATCGCGACTCGCTCGCGTTCGAGCGGGTAGACGAATTCGACGTCGGGCGTCAGCCCAACCGTCATCTCGGATTCGGCGCCGGCAACCACTTCTGCCTGGGTGCATCGCTTGCGCGCCTCGAGCTGGAAGTGCTGTTCAGCACCGTATTGGATCGTCTGCCACGCCTGCGTCTCGCAGGGCCGGAGCCTACATACAGGACGGGGCTCGTGTTCCGGGGGCTGACGGACCTGCAGGTCCGCTGGGACTGAGCGCCGAGCACGGCGCACTACGCACTGCGTCCGGCAGCGGCAGCTCAGCTCTTGAGTGCGATCTCGACGCGCTTGTTGCGCTTGCTCTCGTTGCGGATGCGGACCACCGAGATGGCGCCGATCTCGCCGATGTTGCGCACGTGAGTGCCACCGCAGGGCTGCAGGTCGATGCCCGGGATTTCGAGCAGCCGCACACGCCCGGCGCCGCGTGGTGGTTTCACGCTCATGGTCTTCACCAGGTCCGGTCGCATGTCCAGCTCTTCGTCCGTGATCCAGACGGTTCTGGTGTCCACGCCCCGAGCGATCAACACGTTGGTTTCGTGCTCGATGCGCTGCGCATCGAGGAGGCTCGGGTCGATGTCGAAGTCGAGCCGGCCCTTGTCGGGCGAGATGTTGCCGCCGGTGACCGGCGCAACGACGACGCACGACATCACGTGCAGGGCGGTGTGCAGTCGCATGAGCTGGTAGCGGCGCGCCCAGTCGACCTCGAGCGCGACGGCTTCGCCCGGCTCCGGCAAGGCGGTCCCGGGCGCGACCAGGTGCAGAACGCTGTCGTGAGCCTCGCCTTTGCGCGTATCGACAATGGCGATGCGGTCGCCGTTCGGCCGCAGGAGCGTGCCGACGTCGCCGGGTTGACCGCCGCCCATGGCATAGAAGATCGTGCGATCGAGCTCGATCCCGCCCTCGCTCGCCGCCGTCACTCGCGCCGTCGCAGTCTGGAGGTAGGCGTCGTCCCGGAACAAGAGCTCGGTGGCCATCAACGCAACTCGCCGGGCATCAGCCCTGCTTGGCGGCGCGCCAGCGCGCCTGGCTCTCGACGGACCACACGGCTTTCGGATCGTAGAACTCGGGCACCGCGCGCACGTCCGCGGGCAGCACGACCCAGGGCAGCTTCGTGGACGTGTAGATGTGAATGTCAGGCGGGAAGGTCCCGGGCTCGTCCAGCGTGCCGACGCGCACGAAGCGGAAGGTGTCGCCAGCGCCCGGGTAGTTACTCCACACCGCGACGCGGCAGGCCGGGCAGCGCCAGATCTTCTGACCCTTGCCACTGGCCGAGGGTGTGACGACGACCTCGGGCGCGCCTGCGGTCAGGACTACGCGACCTGCTTCCAGGACGGCGTTCAGCGCGAACGCGGTTCCCGTTTCGCGCTGACACCACGTGCAGTGGCAGCAGTGAACGATGAGCGGTGCGCTCGTGATCTCGTAACGCACGGCGCGGCAACCGCAGCCGCCCGCGACGGGGTACCGGACTTCCATTTAGTTATTCACCTAGTTATTCACCTAGTTATTCACGCCCGCGCGACGGAGTACCGGACTTCCATTTAGTTATTCACGTCTGCTCGCAGGGCCGCACGTCTGACCACATGAATAACTACGTGAATAACTAAATGGAAGTCCGGTACCGCTCAGTTCAGTGGGTACCGCTCAGCTGTCAGCCGCCGATCGGGTGCCAGGTGGTCTTCACTTCCTGGGTTTCGCCGATGTGGTAGGGGCTCTGCGTTGCCGCGTCGTCCCAATCGGTCGCCGGGCGCAGCACCACGCGCTTGATGTTGTCGGCCGCGAGCTGCTGCGTCTTGCGCGCGGCGTCCGCGTCGCCCTCGCACAGCACGACCGCGTTCACGTCCATGTGCGAGGCGAACTGATCGAGCAGTTCCTCGCGCAATCCCGTGAGGATGTTGACGACGCCGCCCGGGAAGTCGGCGGCCTGCAGCACTTCCGCGAAGCTCACTGCGCTGAGCGGCAGCGTCTGCGAAGCCAGCACCACGCAGGTGTTGCCGCCGGCCACAGCCGGCGCGATGTTCGAAACGAGTCCGAGCAGGCCGCTCGACTCGGGCGCGACGATGGCGACGACGCCCATCGGCTCGAGCACGGAGAAGTTGAAGTGCGGCGTGCTCACGGGATTCACGCTGCTGAACACCTGCTGGTACTTGTCCGCCCAGCCGGCGTAGTAGACGAGGCGATCGATGCTCGCGCGCACCTCGTGCGTCGCTGCGGCACGCGGCACGCCCTGCAGCACCAGCTCATCGACGAACTGCTCGCGCCGGCCCTCGAGCATCTCGGCGGCGCGATACACGATCTGTCCGCGCAGGTACGCATTCGACGACGACCAGCCGGCGAGCGCCGTGCGCGCCGCGACCACCGCATCGCGAAAATCCTTGCGGCTGGCACGGCACGGATTGGCGATGAGCTCGCCTTTACTTTCAAGACGAGAGTAGCGACCCGACTCGCTGCGCGGGAACTTGCCGTCGATGTAGAGCTTGTACGTCTTGGCGATCGCGACGCGCTCGGACCCGTTGCCGCCGGCGGAGTTCGCGGCGCGCGCCGCGTTCCCCGCACCCTTGCGTGCCTTCTTGCTGCGCGCCGCCATCAGTGCAACTCCACGTACGCGGACAGGCCGTGCAGGCCGCCCTCGCGTCCCATGCCGCTTTCCTTGTAACCGCCGAAGGGCGAGCTGGGATCGAACTTGTTGAAGGTGTTCGCCCACACCACACCGGCGCGCAGTCCGCGCGTCATCTTGAAGATCTTCGCACCCTTGTCGGTCCACACGCCGCCCGACAGTCCGTAAGGCGTGTTGTTCGCCTTGTCGAGCGCCTCCTGGAACGTACGGAAGGTCTGGATCGAGAGCACGGGGCCGAAGATCTCCTCCTGCACCACGCGATTCGACTGCGAAACCCCGGTGAAGATCGTCGGCCGGCAGAAGAAGCCGGTCTCGGGCAGGCGCGCCGAGCTCTGGTGGACCTCCGCGCCCTCCGCCTTGCCGATAGCCAGGTATTCCTCGATCTTCTCGAGCTGCGCCGCCGAATTGATCGCGCCGATGTCGGTATTCTTGTCGAGGGGATCGCCGACGATCAGCGTCTCCATGCGGTCCTTGAGGCGCGCGATCACCTGCTCGGCGATCGCTTCCTGCACGAACAGGCGCGAGCCGGCGCAGCAGACGTGACCCTGGTTGAAGAAGATGCCGTTGACGATCCCTTCCACCGCCTGGTCGATGGCCGCGTCGGCGAAAATGATGTTCGCCGCCTTGCCGCCCAGCTCCAGGGTGTAGTGCTTGCGCGTGCCGGCGAGGGCGCGCTGGATGATGCGCCCGACTTCGGTCGAGCCGGTGAACGCGATCTTGTCGACGTCTGGATGCTCGACCAGCGCGGCGCCGGTTTCGCCCGCGCCCGTGACGATGTTGACGACGCCCGGCGGCAGGTCGACGTCGCGCATCAGCTCCGCGAGCTTCAGCGCCGTGAGCGGCGTGGTCTCCGCGGGCTTGAGCACCACCGTGTTGCCGCAGGCGAGGGCCGGCGCGATCTTCCACGCCGCCATCAACAGCGGAAAATTCCACGGGATGATCTGGCCGGCGACGCCGAGCGGCGCCGCGCGCCGGCCCGGGAAGGCGTATTCGAGCTTGTCCGCCCAGCCGGCGTAGTAGAAGAAGTGCGCCGCGGCCAGCGGGATGTCCACGTCGCGCGATTCGCGGATCGGCTTGCCGCCGTCGAGCGACTCGATCGCCGAGAACTCGCGCGCGCGCTCGAGCAGCGTACGCGCGATGCGATACAGGTACTTGCCGCGTTCGGCCGGCTTCATCTTCGACCAGGTGCCTGCGTAAGCGCGCCGCGCCGCCTTGACCGCGCGGTCGACGTCGCTGCGGTCCGCCTTCGCCACGCGCGCCAGCTTCTTCTCCTTCGCCGGGTTGATGGTGTCGAAGTACTCCCCGCTGCGCGGCGCGACGAACTCGCCGCCGATGTACAGGCCGTACTGCGGGTCGATGCGGACGTGGTCGGTCGTTTCCGGCGCCGGGGCGTATTGCCACTCGGTCTGGAAATCGAGCTTCGTGTCGGGGCGTGCCATGCTCAATCCTTGGAGAAGTAGTCAGCCGACTGGTAGACGCCGGTGCGTTGCTTCTCGAGCTGCATCAACAGGTCGTTCGCGAGGACGCTGGCGCCGAAGCGGAACCACTCCGGCGTCATCCACCCGGCGCCCAGCGTCTCGCGCAGCATCACGAGGTACTGGATGGCGAGCTTCGCCTTGCCGATGCCGCCGGCGGGCTTCATGCCGACGCGCCGCCCGGTGGCGTGGAAATGGTCGCGGATGGCCTGCAGCATCACCAGCGTGACGGGCAGCGTGGCCGCGGGCTGGATCTTGCCGGTCGAGGTCTTGATGAAGTCTGCGCCCGCGTGCATCGACAGCACGCTGGCGCGCCGCACGCGATCGAGCGTGCCGAGCTCGCCGGTCTCGAGGATCACCTTGAGATGCGCGCGGCCACAGGCTTCCTTCACGGCGACGATCTCGTCGAATACGCGCTGGTACTCGCCCGCGAGGAAGGCGCCGCGCAGGATCACCATGTCGACCTCGTCCGCCCCCTCGGCCACCGCCATGCGCGTGTCCTCGAGCTTGACGCTGAGCGGCGCCATGCCGCTGGGAAACGCTGTGGCGACCGATGCAACCTTGATCTGCGTTCCCTGCAGCGCCTTGCGCGCGACCGCGACCATCGTCGGGTAGACGCACACCGCCGCGACGTGCGGCAGGCCGGGGACGGAGTCGTGCAGGTGCATCGCCTTCTGGCAGAGCTGGCGCACCTTGCCCGGCGTGTCCTGGCCCTCGAGCGTGGTGAGGTCGATCATGCTCAGCGCCAGCTTCAGGGCGTGAACCTTCGAGTCCTTCTTGATGCTGCGCGTGCCAAAGCGTGCCACGCGCTCTTCGACGCCGACCTCGTCGACGGGCGTGACCCGGTCCATTTCAGGCAGGCGCGGCGGGAGCTGTTGCACGGCGTTCATGGCTTGTCTCAACTCGCGGCGGTTTCCAGGGCGAGCTGGATCATGTCGTCGAAGGTGGTCTGCCGCTCGGCCACCGTGAGCGCTTCACCGCTGCGGATGTCGTCGCTCACGGTGCAGATGGCGAGCGCCTCGGCACCGAATTCGGCGGCCAGCGTGTACATGCCGGCGGCCTCCATCTCGACACCGAGGATGTTGTACTTCTTCATCAGCTCGAACATTTCCGGCTGGGGCGTGTAGAACAGGTCCGCCGAGAACACGTTGCCGACGTGATGGCGCAGCTTGCGCTGCTCGGCGATGTGCGCAGCCTTGCGCAGCAGGCTCCAGCTGGCCAGGGCCGCCAGGTCGAAACCGCCGAAGCGCATTCGGTTGACCCCCGAGTCGGTGGATGCGCCCATCGCGATCACGATGTCGCGCAGCTGCACCGAGGGGTGGACCGTGCCGCAGCTGCCCACGCGCATGATGCGCTTCACGCCGAATTCCGCCAGCAGCTCGTGACAGTAGATCGAGGCCGACGGGATGCCCATGCCGTGCGCCATGACCGACAGCGGCCCGCCGCGATACGTGCCGGTGTAGCCGTACATGTTGCGCACTTCGGTCACGCGGCGCGCATTTTCGAGGTAGCGCTCGGCGATGTATTGCGCACGCAACGGGTCGCCCGGCATGAGCACCGTCTCGGCGAAGTCGCCGCGTCGACCGTTGATGTGCTTCGCTGCCATTCAGGTTGTCGGCGGGTGCTCGCGCGCGGGGGCGAAGGTGACGGCATCGAGCCGCGAGCGGCCGCGCTGGTCCCGGGATTGTACCCAAGATGCCGCGATCATTGCATTGGACGGCGCGTTTTCCCGGGCCACGTGCCGGCGGTCCGGCGCCTCAGCACGTCCCTTGCAACGGGCACTCCGGCCGCAATTCCCTGCCGTCCGGCGCCGCGTGCGGCCCGCGCCCGGTCCCCGTATGCCACGGATCGTCCTAGATTCTGCAAAGACTTACTGGATATACTCGCCGCGGCCGTCGACACACGGGCCCGTCGGCGCGCCTCCCTCGCCACCGCCTTGCGGCGGCGCTGCGGGCGCGGCGCGAGTTGTCGACAAATCCGCGGTGGTTTTGTTGGACAACACTTGGGCAACCGCTGCACAAGGTCCGCGCGGGCCGCAGTCGGGCTGGTTCGATCGAGTCTCATCGGGCAAGCAATTTGGGCAGGGGGGAGTGCTATGACGTCGAATAGTGTCTCGCTCGGCGCGGCGATCCGCGCCATTCTCTTGGCGGGCGCAACGCTCGCGGCAGCGGTTCCCGCGGTCGCACAGGACGAGGACGAGGGCTCGCTCGGCGAGCTCGTCGTGACCGCGCAACGCCGCGCGGAGAACGTCCAGCGGGTGCCGATCTCGGTGTCTGCGGTGGACGAGGAGCGTCTCGCCACCATGTTCGAGAGCGGCGAGGACATCCGCGCCCTCGCGACGCGCGTGCCGAGCCTGTACGCCGAATCCTCGAACGGCCGGCTGGCGCCGCGCTTCTACATCCGCGGCCTGGGCAATTCCGACTTCGACCTGGCTGCCTCGCAGCCGGTCTCGATCATCGTCGACGAAGTCGTCCTCGAGAACGTGGTCCTCAAGAGCTTTCCGCTGTTCGACATCGAGCGCGTGGAAGTGCTGCGCGGCCCGCAGGGCACGCTGTTCGGCCGCAACACGCCGGCCGGCATCGTCAAGTTCGACACCAAGAAGCCGAAGCCGGGTTTCGACGCCGACGTCTCGGTGACCTACGCCGAGCTGGAGACGATGATCGTCCAGGGAGCCGTCGGCGGCGGCTCCGACCAGGTTGCCGGTCGCCTCTCGCTGATGTACCAGGAGCGCGGCGACTGGATCGACAACGCGTTCACGGGCGAAGACGAGGCCTTGGGCGGCTTCGAGGAGATCGCCTATCGCGGGCAGCTGCTGTTTTCTCCATCGGACGCCTTCAGTGCGCTGGTCAACGTGCACGGTCGCGACATGAAGGACGGCACCGCGGCGATCTTCCGCGCCAACGTACTCGAGGAGGGGGGCTTCAACTCGAACTTCGATCGCGACACGGTGTACTTCGACGGCGGTAGCAACAATCCGCAGTAAGCCGAAGCGCTAGGCGGCTCGCTGCGCCTGGACTTCGAGTTCGGACAGACGATGTCACTCACGTCGATTACGGCGTTCGAGACCCTGGAGAACAGCAGCCGCGGCGATATCGACGGTGGCGCGTGCGCTCCCCTGGGATCGCCTGTTCCCCCCGGCCTCACGTCGGGCTCGACCGACTGCTTTTTCCCCTTCGACACCGTCCCCGATGCCGTCACGTATCCGGGCTTCATTCCCTTCTCGTCCGACACCCAGGACGGCATCGACAACCTCGATCAGCTGACGCAGGAAGTCCGCATCGCGCAGCAGGCGTCGGAAGCGATGTTCTGGCAGGCGGGCGTGTTCTATTTCGATTCCGAGTTCGACGTCATCACCAACCCGTTCTTCGTTCCGGCGACGACGGTGACGCACACGAACACCGCCTGGGCGGTGTTCGGTCACGTGAGCTATGACGTCAGCGATGCCGTCACGATCACGGGCGGCGTGCGCTGGACCGACGACGAGAAGGAACTGACCGCGGTGAACAACCCCGGCGCGCCGGTGGCGCCCACCGAGGTGTCCGACTCGCAGGTGAGCTGGGACCTGAGCGCGCTCTTCGAGCTGAGCGACTCGTTCAACCTCTATGGCCGCATCGCCGAGGGCTTCCGCGCGCCGACCATCCAGGGCCGCGACATCGCCTTCTTCGGTCAGCCGTCGGTCGCGGACTCCGAGACCATCACCTCGGGCGAGGTCGGCTTCAAGTCGCTGCTCGCCAACAACCGCGTGCGACTCAACGGCTCGGTGTTCTATTACCAGATCAAGGACCAGCAGCTCTCGGCCATCGGCGGCGGCGGCAACCTCATCCAGCTCATCAACGCCGACAAGGGCACGGGCATGGGCTTCGACATCGAAGGCGAGTTCCTGCCCACCGACAACCTGATGTTCACGGTCGGCCTGAGCTACACCGACACGGAGCTCGAAGACGACACGCTGGTCGTGACGCCCTGTGCGCAGTGCACCGTGCGTGACCCGCTCGACGTCAACGACCGCGCGATCATCGACGGCAACTCCTTCGTGCAGGCGCCGGAGTACATCGCCACCGTCACGGCCCGCTACGGCGTGCCGATCGGCGAGAGCGGCGAGCTGTTCTTCTTCACGGACTGGGCGTTCCAGGGCGAGACGCAGTTCTTCATCTACGAGTCGGACGAGTACTTCAGCGACGACACCTTCGAGGGTGGCGCTCGCATCGGCTACTCGCACAACGACGGCCAGTGGGAAGTGGCGCTGTTCGGCCGCAACATCACCGACGAAGAGAACGTGAAAGGCGGCATCGACTTCAACAACCTCACCGGGTTCGACAACGAGCCGCGCATCATCGGCGTGACGTTCACGGCGCACTTCGGGCAGTAGGACTGGAGCACCGCGCCGACCGGGCCGGGTACTGCGGGGTACCCGGCCCGATCGATTCAGCGGAACACGACGGAGCACTCCACGCGCTTGTTGTCGTTCTCGTCGTACTCACGGATCGCGTCTGCGTAATCGACTTCCGCGATGGCGACGAAAGCGACCTGCGTCTCGCCTGCGTTCCAGTCGAACGGCTCGGCGATCGAACCGACCACTGCGCTGGTGCCCGGAGCGAGGCCTGGGTGCATCCACCTCGGTGCGATCAGCCAGAGCGGCGTTTGCGGACCGATTGCGACGATGGCCGCGTTCGCGGCGAGATCCTCCACCTCGACGTAGGTTCCGTTCGTCAGGTAGGCGTAGTCGGACGGCTTCACCATCGCAGCGTTGCGGTCGGTGAGACAGTTGCCGCCCACGCTGTAGACCTCCACGTACGCCATGCCGGCGCCGAAGGCGCCGCTCGCCGTGGTCCCCTCGTTGCGCACGACCAGGTCCCAGTCGAGAAAGCCGTCCTCACCGTTGGAGCCGTGCGCATCGGAGAGGTTGTCCGCGCGCAGGTCCTTGGTCGAGAACCAGATGGTTTTCGCCGTGCCGAACGTGCAGCTATTGTTCGCCTGCGAGCGGCAGGCGCCGACGTTCCACTTCAGCTCACGATCGATCAGGTTCGCGGCCAGGTTGGCCGGCGGCACGAAGCTGTAGTTGTAGCGTCCGGTGCGGATTCCGGTCCACGTCACGATCTCGGTGCGCGGGATAGCGGTCGCGGCTGCGTTCCAGGTCCCCGGCCAGGCGCAAGGCGTCGTGCCCGTGTTCAGGCAGATCACGAAGTAGTTCGCTTCCGGAGCCTGGGGCTGCGCGACCGTCATGCCGCCCTGCGTCCAGGTGAACGTGGGGCGCGTGTTGTTCGTGTTCCCGACGTGCGTTCCTTCCTGGGGCGCGCCGAGGCCGGGTGCGAGCGGATTGAGGAGCGTCGGAATCGGAATGGGCTGCGGCGGCGGCCGGTACTGCGCCTGGGCGGCGCAGGCCCAGAGCGATCCGAGGGCCACGAGCGCGGGCCAGACCTTGGCGGCTCGAGACCGCCCGTTGACGCGTGTGTCACACGATTCGCAGAGCAGGTTCATTGCTGCCCGGCACGGGCAGGGGCGACAGGGCGCTCAGCGGATGGGCGGGAGGGTTCGCGGCCAGACGCGCTTCTTGTCGGCCTCGGGGACGAAGCTGTGCGCGGCGGCGAGGTCGTTCAGGCGATTGAACTCGGCCTCGGTGAATTTCAGGTCGCGTTCCAGGACCTGGTATTCGTGATTGAGGTCGATGCCGAACAGGCTCGGATCGTCGGAGTTGACCGAGACGTGCACGCCGGCGTCCATGAACTTGCGGATCGGATGAGCCGCGATCGACGGCACGGAGCTCGTGAGCCAGTTGCTCGTCGGGCTCAGCTCGAACAGCACGCCGCGGTGACGCGCCAGCTCCATGACCCTCGGATCGCGCACCGCGAAGATGCCGTGACCGATCCGCTCGGCGCCCAGATCCTCGATCGCCATGCGCACGTGCAGCGGCGCTTCGGGCACGTTGTCCTCGCCGCAGTGAGTCGTGAACCGCAGCCCGGCCTTGCGGGCACGGTACATGTGGCCGGCGAAGCGCCGCAGCTCGAAGCCTATGTCCTTGTCGGCCATGTCGATGCCGACGAAACTCTCGCGGTTCTCGATGATGAAATCGGTGGTAGTGGCTGCCTGCGCGTCGGTCATGATCTTGCGCACGATGCCGATCAGGCCGACGGCGAGGTCGGGGTGCCGCGCGCGCTCGACTCCGCGTACGATGGCGCGATGGATCTTCTCGAAGGTGAGGTTCGGGTGGCCCTCGGCGATGAAATCGGGCGAATAGCGCAGCTCGAAGATGCGGATGCCCTGTTCGCGCCCGTATTCGCAGGCTTCGAACGTCATGCGCTCGATGACTTCCTCGGATCCCCAGATCGATTGCACGTTGCGGAACTTGTCGAGCGCGACCGCGAGGTTGGTCATCGGCTCCGTGATGAGCCAGTCGCGGCGGAAGCTCGCGTCGTCCGCCGGAACCGCGATGCCGAGGGTCTTGCCGACCTCGCGCACGGTATCGGGGCGGAATACGCCCTCGAGATGACAATGCAGCTCGACCTTCGGCAGCGAGCGCAGGTTCATGGCAGCCGGCGCCTCGCGCCGCTCAACTGGAGCTGACGATGACACATTCCGTTTCCTCTCCCTTCGCTTCGCTCGCCGCGCGCTGCGCGGTGCTCGCCGGCACGATCGCATTCGCCTCGGCCTGCGCGGCGCAGGAACCGGTGGACCTGATCGTCGGCGGGGATTACGTCGTGACTATGGAGGCAAACGGCGCGTCGGTCAAAGACGGCGGCGTGATCAGGGACGGCGCCGTGGCGATCAAGGGGGGATCCATCGTCGCGGTCGGACCGCGCGCCGGGATTGCGGCCAAATATCGCGGCAAACGCAGCCTCTCCGGTGCGAACCGGGTGGTGATGCCGGGCCTGATCAACGGTCACACGCACGCCGCCATGACCCTGCTGCGCGGGATCGCGGACGACATCGAGCTGATCGAGTGGCTGAACAAGTACATCTTCCCGACCGAGGTGCGCTTCGTCGACGCGGACTTCGTCCGCATCGGCACCGAGCTCGCCTGTGCCGAGATGATCCGGGGTGGCACCACCACGTTCGTCGACATGTACTACTTTGCCGACAGCGTGGCGCGCGCGGTCGACGCCTGCGGCCTGCGCGCGCTGGTCGGCTCCACGGTCATCGGCCAGAAGTCGCCGGACTCGGACAGCATCGACGCCTCGTTGCGGGCCGCCGGCGAATTCACCGCACGCTGGAAGAGCCACGCGCGCGTGGTGCCGATGATCGCGGCGCATGCGGTCTACACGCTCGACCCCGAACAGCTCAAACGCACGCGTGCCCGCGCCATGGAGTTGGGAATTCCGATCAGCATCCACATCTCCGAATCGCGCTTCGAGATCGACTACAGCCAGAAGAACTACGGCAAGACGCCGGTGCAGCATCTCGAGGACATCGGGTTTTTCGCGGGGCCGACGATCGGCGCGCACGTGGTGTGGCCCACCGATGCGGACATGGCCATCCTGGCTCGCCGCAAAGTGGGTGCGATCCACAACGCGACCTCAAATATGAAGATATCGTCCGGCATCGCGCCCCTGACGAAGTTGCTGGCGGCTGGTGTGCCGCTCGGCCTCGGCACCGACGGCGCGGCGACCAACAACGACCAGGACATGTGGGACGAGATGCGGCTCGCCGCGTTCCTGCAAAAAGTCGCGACCATGGACCCGAAGGTGATCCCGGCACGCACGGCGCTGGAGCTGGCCACCAGTCGCGGCGCGGACGCGATCGGTCTCGGGGACCGCATCGGCAGGCTCGCGGCCGGCAAGCGCGCCGACCTGCTGCAGGTGTCGCTCGAGGACGTGCACTTCACGCCGATGTACGACGTCGTCTCGCACCTCGTCTACATCGCCGACGAGCAGGACGTCGTGACAACCATTGTCGAGGGCAAGGTGCTGATGGAGAACCGCAAGCTGCTCACCGTCGACGAGGCGCGCGTGCGCCGGGAAGGCGCGGCGCTGGCGGCGAAGATCAAGGCGGCGCTGGCGACGCAGTAGGGCGATGGGTGCCGATCAGGTGGCGGAAACTACGCCTGCGCTTGCAGCGAGCGCAAGCTTGCAGTTCCAGCAAACCGTGCTAGCCTTCGCGCCCTTCTTGCGCGGGCGTGGCGCAAACGGCAGACGCGGCCCATAAACGATGGCGGGGCCAGCTGGAAAGGCTACGCGGGTAATCAGCAGAGACGTCGGGTTGCGGATGCACCGAACGGCTACTTCAGTGGGTCGCCAGGGAAGCGCGTTTCCAAGTCGATGCTGTCTTCGGGTAATGACCGGAGTTCCGCCATTGCAGGTTCGAATCCTGTCGCCCGCACCACCAACAGGCGCATGCCTCCCCTGCGGCCGCGCCGTTCACAGCGCGCCGGCGCACGGCGCCGCGCTGCTCACGGATGTGCGCGTCAGCTGCGCACGGCCCACCACGCGCCGATCAGCACCAGCCCGAGGCCCGCAACACGCTCGAGCGTGAGCGCCTTCGTCGTGACGCCCACCAGGCCGAAGTGATCGATCAGCGCGGCGACGATCAATTGCCCGGCGATGATCAGCGTGATCGCCGTGGCCACGCCGATGCGCGGGATCATGAACGCAGTGGAGCCGACGGCAATGACGCCGAACACGCCCGCGGTCCAGGCATACAACGGCACTGACTGCCACTCGTTCAACCGGCCGCCGCCCATGAACAGCAGCAGCGCGGCGACGGCGATGAGGCCGCCGAGGTGCACGATGAAGACGCTTTCGAAGATCCCGAGCTGCTTGCCGATCAGTGCCGCCAGCGGCGCCTGCATGGCGATCGCCATTCCGCCGATGAGACCGATGACGACGATGATGGGCAGGGACGACATCAATCCAGGAAACTGGTCCCGTGGCCCATCGCGGGCAGGTCGAAGAACTCGGCGAGGCTCTGGCCGATGTCGGCGAACGTCCGGCGCTTGCCGAGCGAACCGGCGCGCACACGCGAGCCGCATGCGAGCACGGGAATGTGCTCACGGGTGTGATCGCTGCCCGGCCAGGTGGGGTCGCAGCCGTGATCGGCACTGAGCATCAGGATGTCGTCGGGCCGCAATTGCGAGAGCAGTGACGGCAGGCGCGCATCGAATTGCTCGAGCGCGAGCGCGTAGCCTCCGACGTCGCGGCGGTGACCGAAGAGCGTGTCGAAATCGACGAAGTTGCTGAACACGATCGAGCGGTCGGGCGCGTCCGCCCAGGCCTTCAGGGTCGCGTCGAACAGCGCGTCGTTGCCGAAGGCGTTGATCTCTTCGCTGATGCCGCGATGGGCGAAGATGTCGGGAATCTTGCCGATGCCGATCACCTTGCCGCCCGCGGCGACCAGCTTGTCGAGCACGGTATCCGAGGGCGGCGGCACGGCGTAGTCGTGGCGGTTGCCCGTGCGCTTGAAGTCTTTCGCGTTCGTCCCGACGAACGGCCGCGCGATCACGCGTCCGATGCGGTACTCGTCCACCAGCTTGCGCGCGAGCTTGCACAGGTCCCACAGCCGCTCCACGCCGAAAGTCTGCTCGTGCGCGGCGATCTGGAACACGCTGTCCGCCGACGTGTACACGATCGGCTTGCCCGTGCGCATGTGCTCCTCGCCGAGCTTCGCGATGATCTCGGTGCCGGAAGCGTGGCAGTTGCCGAGCACGCCCGGCAGCCGGCCCTGCTCGATCAGCTTCTGCAGGAGCTCGGGCGGGAACGTGTCGGTCGCACCGCGGAAGTAACCCCAGTCGAACAGCACTGGCACGCCGGCCATTTCCCAGTGACCGCTCGGCGTGTCCTTGCCCGTGCTCAGCTCTTCCGCGTAGCCGTAGGCGCCCGTCGGCGCGATGTCGGTACGCGTTCCCGCGGGGAATTCTCCCGCGCTTTCCTTCGCGGCGTGCATCAGCCCGAGGCGCGTGAGGTTCGGCATCTGCAGGGGCGCGCCGGCTTCTGCGCGCCGTCGCGCAATGTTGCCCAGCGTGTTCGCGCCCGCGTCGCCGAACCGGTCGGCGTCGCCCGTCGCGCCGATGCCGAATGAATCCAGCACCAGGATGGCTGCTCTGGTCACAGGCTGTTCACATTCCCAGTGTGCACATTCGTCCTGTTCACATTCGTACCGGACTCCGTGTTCACATTTCAGGTCAGCGGCGTGCGCAGCGAGAAGAAGAGGCCGGCCAGCGCGGCGCTCATGAGATTCGACAGCGTGCCGGCGACGACTGCCCTGAGGCCCATTCGCGCGATATCCGGGCGACGACTCGGGGCCAGGCTCCCCAGCCCGCCCAGCAATATCGCAATCGAGGACAGGTTGGCAAATCCGCACAGCGCCACGGTGGCGATGACCTGGGTCTTCGGCGTGAGGCTCTCCAGCATGCCGGAGAGACTGAGGTAGGCGACGAACTCGTTGACCACGAACTTCTGCCCGATGAGGCTGCCAGCGGCGTTCGCTTCCGACCAGGGCACACCGAGCAGGAACGCCAGCGGGGCGAGCAACCAGCCCAGCATCTTCTCGAACGTCAACCCTTCGGCACCGAACAGGCCGCCGACACCGCCGATGATGCCGTTCAGCAGCGCGATCATGGCGACGAACGCGAGCAGCATCGCGCCGACGTTCAGCGCCAGCATCAGGCCGTCCCGGGTGCCGTTGGCCACGGCCTCGAAAATGTTGACGGGCGGTGAGTCCTCGCCGAACTGAGCGCCACCCAGGTTCGGGTCGCGGTAGTCGGTCTCGGGCATCATGAGTTTCGCCATGAGGAGGCCGCCGGGGGCGCCCATGAAGCTGGCGGTCAGCAGGTACTTGAGGTCGATGCCCATTGCGGCATAGCCCGCCATGACGGCGCCCGCGATCGTTGCGCAGCCGACGGTCATCACGGCGAACAGCTCGGACTGCGTCATGCCCGCGATGTAGGGGCGCACGACCAGTGGCGACTCCGTGTGCCCGATGAAGATGTTGGCAACGGCCGTCATGGACTCGATGCGGCTCGTCTTCAACAGCTTGTGCAACCAGCCGCCGAGGACAGTGATCACCGTCTGCATCACGCGCAGGTAGTACAGCGTCGCCATCAGGGCCGAGAAGAACACGATCACGGGCAGCACGTGGAACGCAATCGTGATCGAGCCGGGCTTGCGCACGCCGAGATCGCCGAACAGGAAGCGGATGCCGACGTAGGCGTAGTCGATGACGCTCTGCACGCCGGAAGCCATGGCGTTCAGCACCGCGTCGCCCTGCGGCACGTAGAGGATCAGCGCCGCGATCGTGACTTGTATCGCGAAAGCGATGCTCACCGTACGCAAGTTGATGGCCCGGCGGTTCGAGGACAGGAGCAGGGCGAGGCCAAACAGCGTGGCAATCCCCACCACGCTCATTATTATTGTCATGGGAGCCGCCTGGGTAATGGTAACCTCGCTAATCTACTACGGTTTTTACACTCGCGCTCACTTCGGAGGCACCGGCGGCAGCGAGCCCGAAACCCGCGATGCCGGGCGTGGTCTGATGCGACGGCGTCCCCGCACGTGACAGCGGTGCGCCCGTCGAATCGTTCGACCTGTCCCTGGCCGCGAGACCTGAGAACTTGTCCGGGCCAGCGACGCGCCGTGACGCGTATCGTCCCGGCTGCTATACCGTCCAGCCGGCAGTTGCGACAGGCACGCCGGATCCGATCGAGGACCCAGAGGACATCATGATTCGAGCGCTCGTTGGCGTAACCCTGAGCATCCTTTCCACCCTGGCCCTGGCACAGGCAACACAGCCGGCACAACAGGCGCCGCCGGAAGAGCAGCGAGCACCTCAGCCGCAAGAGCCTCGGCAGCAGGCGCCTCAACAGCAGCAGGTGCCACAGCAGCAGCAGGTGCCACAGCAGCAGCAGCAGGTGCCGCCGCCGTCGCAGCAACTTCCTCCGCCAGCTTCGCAGCAGACCTCACCGGAAACGACTCCGCCGGGCCCAGCACCGCCCACCGCGCAGCCGACGCCGCCCGCTGCGCCTCCGCAGCAAGTGCCTCCGCAGGCCGGCCCTCCTCAGGGCGTGCCGCCCGGCGCGCTACCGGGACCCGGCGAAGCGCCGCAGATACTGCCCTTGCAGACGATCGAATCCGAAGAGAGTCCGGCATGGACGCGCACGCTCGAGCGCATCGCGACCGGCGTCGTCGCGATCCAGGTCGATGGCACGCGCGCGTTCGACACCGAGTGGAACACGTCGGCGCAGGCGACGGGATTCGTCGTCGATGCCAAGCGCGGCCTGGTGCTCACCAATCGCCACGTGGTCACGCCCGGCCCCGTGACCGCGCAGGCCACCTTCCTCAATCGGGAGGAAGTGCAGCTCTACCCCGTTTATCGCGACCCCGTCCACGACTTCGGCTTCTATCGCTACGACCCGTCGAAGCTGCGTTTCATCCAGCCAGCCGAACTGCCGCTGTATCCCGAAGGGGCGCAGGTGGGCCGCGAGATTCGCGTCGTCGGCAACGATGCCGGCGAGCAGCTGTCGATCCTGGCCGGCACGCTGGCACGCCTCGACCGTGACGCGCCGAACTACGGTGTCGGCAAGTACAACGACTTCAACACCTTCTACTTCCAGGCCGCATCCAGCACCTCGGGCGGCTCCTCGGGATCACCAGTGATCGACGTGCGCGGTCGCGTGGTTGCGCTCAACGCGGGCGGCAGCAGCGGCGCCGCCTCGAGCTTCTATCTGCCGCTCAAGCGCGTGAAGCGGGCGCTGCAGATGCTGCAGGAAAGCAAGCCGGTTGCCCGCGGCACGCTGCAGACCGTTTTCGAGTTCACGCCATTCGACGAAGTGCGCCGTCTCGGGCTCAAGGGCGAAACCGAGGCCCAGGTGCGCGCGGCATTCCCCAAAGTCACCGGAATGCTGGTGGTCGCCGAGGTGCAGCCCGGGTCGCCGACCCAGGGAGTGCTGCAGCCGGGCGACATCCTCGTGAAGGCGAACGGCAAGATGATGACCGACTTCGATCCGCTCAATGAGCTGCTCGACGACAGCGTGGGCGGCCAGGTCCGCATCGAGGCGCAGCGCGGCGGCGAACCCGTCGACGTCAACCTGCAGGTCGCCGATCTGCACGCGATCACGCCCGACGAGTACATCGAGTTCGGCGAGTCGGTCCTGCATACGCTGTCTTATCAGCAGGCGCGCCACTTCAATGCGCCGGTGCAGGGCGTGTACGTCGCCAACCCCGGCTATACCTTCGGTGCCGCGGCAGTCCCGCGCGGCGCCGTGCTCACGAGCATCGACGGCAAGCCGGTGCAGAAACTGGCGGATTTCGAGGCAGCGCTCGCCACGTTCGCCGATGGCGATCGCGTCACGGCGCGCTACTTCACGCTCGACGATCCTCACGGCCAGCAGTGGCGCGTGGTACGCATCGATCGGCGCTGGTTCCCGGCCCGCAAGTGTCACCGCGATGACAAGGAGGGCATCTGGCCCTGCACGCCGCTCGCGGAGGGCCCGGCGGCCCACGCGGTGGCACCGTCGACCACCACCTTCGCCAAGCAGGACGACTCGCGCATCGCGAAAATTGCGCCCTCGCTCGCCCTGGTGAACTTCGACATGCCTTACTCGGTGTCGGGCGTCACCGAGCGCAACTATCACGGCACCGGCCTGGTCATCGATGCGCAGCGCGGACTCATCGTCACGGACCGCAACACCGTGCCGGTGGTGATGGGTGACGTGCGCGTCACGTTTGCGGGCACCGTCGAAGTGCCGGGACGCGTCGAGTTCATTCATCCGCTGCACAACCTCGCCGTGGTGTCCTACGACCCCGCGCTCATCGGCGCGACGCCGGTGAAGTCCGCGAAGCTCGAAACGCGCCCGCTCGCGCCCGGCGACGACGTGTGGGTCATCGGCCTGCGCGCGGATCACAAGGTCATGTCGCAGGCGACCGAAGTCGCGTCCGTGGACGCCGTCGCCTATCCGCTGTCGCGCACCCTGCAATTCCGCGAAAGCAATCTGGACACCGTGAGCCTGGTCAATCCGCCGACGGACTTCGACGGCGTGCTGGTGAACAAGGCCGGCGATGTGGTTTCGCTCTGGTCGAGCTTCGCCTTCGAGAGCGGCCGCGAGCTGCAGCAGGAGAACAAGGGCGTGCCCGCGGAGTTGTTGGCGGAAATGATCCCGCTGGTGACCGAAGGCAGGCCGCTGTACTCGCTCGAGGCGGAATTCGCGCCCGTCACGCTCGCCGGGGCGCGCCGGCTCGGCCTGCCCGAAGGCTGGATCACGCGCCTCGAGAAGCACAACGAAACGCGCCGCCAGGCGCTGACCGTCTCGCGCGTCGTCGCCGGTTCCGCGGCCGCGAGCCTGCTGCGGCCGGGCGACCTGGTGCTCGCCATCGACGGTGTCACGGTCAATCGCTTCCGCGAGGTGGAGCGCGCCGTGCAGAAGCCGCTGGTGCGCGTCAGCCTCTGGCGCGACGACCAGCTCCTCGACCTGGACGTGGAAACCGTGCCGCTCACCGGCGGCGACATCGACCGCGTGCTCATCTGGGCCGGCGCGACGCTACAGGCGCCGCATCGCGCGATGGCTGCGCAGCGCGGTATCCCACCCGAGGGCGTGTTCGTCGCGTACTTCTATTACGGCTCGCCGGCCACGCGCTACACGCTCTACGCCGGCCGGCGCATCATGGAAGTCGATGGCCAGCCGACGCCGAACCTCGACAGTTTCATCCGCGCGATCTCGGGGCGCGAGGATCGCGCCTCCGTGCGCCTGAAGACCGTCACGTGGAACAACGCGATCGAGGTCATCACGCTCAAGCTCGACAAGCATTACTGGCCCGCGTACGAGTTGCGTCGGGGCAAGGATGGCTGGACGCGCACGCCGGTCGGATGACCACGGTCGGTGCCGGTCCGCACGAACCGGCGCTGTAAAACTTGCAGCGCTTGCGCGAATCGCGCAACGCGCACCGGCTGAGTTGCAAGTGTTTCCGCGTGCCCAGGCTTGTTGCAACGCCCACCGCGACCTGTTTTAGACTGCAGGGCGGCACTAATGCGTGCCGCGACGGCCCAATTCCCTGGGCATGCAGCGAGGTGTTCTGCAATGAGATTTTTCCAGCGCATGTGCGTACTGCTCACCAGCCTGTCGATCGTCGGGGTCGGCTTGCCGGCTGTGAGTTACGCAGGGATCATCGATACGGCGACTGCGATCGACGCCACGCAGGCTGCGGGGCAGCGTGCAGCGGATCTCGCGACAGTCAGAGCCGGTCTCGACCGGCAGGACGTGCGGGATCGCATGATTGCACTCGGTGTCGAGCGCCAGCTCGTCGATTCGCGCCTGGCCGCGCTCACGGATGCGGAGCTGCACAGCCTCGCGGGTCGGATGGAACAGCTGCCGGCGGGCGGCGACCTCCTGGCCGTGATCGGCATCGTGTTCATCGTGCTGCTCGTGCTCGAGCTGGTCGGTGTGATCGACATCTTCAAGAAGACCTGACGTGTTCCCGCAGCGGCGGGCGCGGTGTGCTCTCACCGCGCTCGCCTGCTTCGCCCTCTGCGCGTGCGGTGGCGCGTCGCTGACACGTGTCGTCACCGCGGATTCGCAGCTGCCGCCGTCCGTCGAGCTGCGCAGCGTCCCGTTCCATCCCCAGACCGAATACCAGTGCGGGCCCGCTGCGCTGGCGACCTCGCTCGGGGCAAGTGGCGTCGCGGTCGCGCCGGAAGATCTGGTCGGACGAGTGTTCGTGCCGCAGCTTCAGGGCAGCCTGCAGGCGGAAATGATCGCCGCCATCCGTGGCTACGATCGGCTGGCATACCTCGTCGAGCCTGACCTGGCTGCGCTGGTCGCGACGCTTGCCGAGGGGTGGCCGGTTCTGGTGCTGCAGAACCTCGGTGTCGACGCAGTTCCGTTCTGGCACTACGCCGTCGTGGTCGGATACGACGTGCAGCGCGACCGGATCCTCCTGAGGTCAGGCGAACATGAGCGCCTGGCACTCTCGACGCGCCGCTTCGAAGGCTCGTGGCGGCGCGCACAGCACTGGGGCGTCGTCATCGTGAAGCCGGACGATCTGCCGGCCAGTGCGCGCGCCGAGGCTGTGCTGCAGGCTGCAGCAGGCCTCGAATCCGCACAGCACCTGGACGCGGCGCTCGCGGCATACGGGGCGGCGGCGCAACGCTGGCCGAACGAGGTTGTCGCGCAGCTCGGACTCGGCAACGTGCACTACCGACAGGGCCGTCTCGCGGAGGCTGAAGTCGCCTTTCGCGCGCTGCTGTCCCGGGAACCCGATCATGCGGTCGCACGCAACAATCTCGCCCAGGTCTTGCTGGAGCAGGGTCGGCCCGAGGAGGCGCTGCGTGAGGTCGAGGCGGCCCGCGCTGCCCTCGGCGAGGGCACGACGCCGATCGGCGATCGTGGGGGGCGGATCAGGGATCCCCGCGTTGCTCAGGCACTTGCGGCGACCGAATCGGCAATTCGGGCGGCTTTGTCGGAACGGGCGGCGCGGCCTTGATATCATTTCCGGACCATGGTTCGAGCGACACAAAGCGAGATCGAGGCAGCGGTCGAGGCCCTGCGGGCCGGCGAGCTGGTCGCGTTTCCGACCGAAACCGTCTACGGCCTGGGGGCGAACGCGCAGAACCCGGCCGCGCTGCGCAAGGTTTTCGCGGCCAAGGGCCGCCCCGCGCACCATCCGCTGATCGTGCACCTCGACAGTGCGCGCTACCTGCATCGCTGGACCCAGAAACTCTCGCCCGAGGCCGAACGCCTGGCCGCCCGCTTCTGGCCAGGCCCGCTGACGCTCGTCCTGCCAAAGGCGCCGCACGTGCTCGACGCAGTGACCGGCGGACAGGACACGGTGGCGATCCGAGTGCCCGGTCACCCGATGGCACAGCAACTTCTCACCGCATTCGGCGGCGGCATCGCCGCGCCTTCCGCCAATCGCTACGGCCACCTGAGCCCGACGCGCGCGGAGCACGTGCGCGACGAGCTCGGCGATACGGTCAAGATCGTGCTGGACGGCGGCGAGTGCCAGCTCGGCGTCGAGTCCACGATCGTTTCCTGCGCCGACGGTCAGGTGCGCCTGCTCCGACCGGGCGCCGTGACGCTTTCGCAGCTGCGCGCCACGGTCGGCGACGTACAAATCGGCGCCGATGCCAGTGCGCCGCGCGTTCCCGGCAGCATGCAGGCGCACTACGCCCCGCAAACGCCTGTCGAGCTGGTACCCGGGGACGGCCTCGAGGTGTTCGCGGGCTCGCTGAACGATCAGGGCGAGCGCGTGGCGGTGCTGGCAATACGCTTGCCGCTCAAGACGCTGCCGCTGGTCACGTGGATCAATGCGGGACGCAAGCCGCAGACCTACGCTCACGACCTCTACGCGAATCTGCGCACTCTGGACAAGGCCGGTTGCGCCCGAATCCTGGTGCAGGAGGTGCCCGGCGACGAACGCTGGGACGCCGTGCGCGATCGTCTGCAGAAGGCCGCGGCGCGCAACGTTACCGACGATTCCCTGCAGGCCACGTCGAGCGGCGTATTGCCGTGACGGCGCGGTCGCCTGAGCAAGTCCCGCGTGAGCGCAAGCGAACGAAGCACGCTTCCCATCGGCACGCAGGCTGAGGCCGCGTTCACCGTTCAGGACGGCGACACCGCTCGCGCGCTGTCGATCGCGCCCGGCGACGACTTTCCTCCCGTGTTTGCCACCTCTCGCATGATCGCGCTCATGGAGCTCGCCGCCGCGCGTGCGATGCGTCCGCTGCTGCGTCCGGGCGAGCTCTCCGTCGGCGTCGAGATCAGCGTGCGCCACACCGCAGCCACGCCCGTGGGCGGCGCCGTGCGTGCCGTTGCCACTTACCTGGGGCAGGACGGGAAGATGCACCGTTTCAAGCTCGAGGCGTTCGACGACGCGGGGGCGGTCGGTGAGGGCACGCACCTGCGCGCGATCGTCAACACCGATCGCATCGTGGCCGGTGCCGAGCGGCGCATGACGGGCAATTGATCGGCCCGCATGCTGCGCATCGTCCCCAGCGTTCCGTCGTGGCTAGCGGAGTTTCGTCAGTCCTGGGATGCAGCGCTTGCCTGGCAGGCCGCTCGCGCCCTCCCGCGTTCGCCGCCGTTTCCTGAACATCTCATCCGCCCGGAGATGGCAGCCGGGCTGCATTTCATGGGACTGCGCGGGGACGACCTGTGCGTCGGCTTCTTCTCGGTGACCCTGGGCGATCGGGGGATCTGGGGCGAACGCGACCGCGACGACGGCATCTACATCCACCGCATGTGCGTAAACCCGTCGGCCAGGGGAGAGCGTTTCTCCGCAGCGGTGCTGGAATGGGCGTACGGGTACGCGGCCGGGCGCGGCCGGGCTTTTGTCCGCATGGATACCTGGGCCGACAACGAACGGCTCGTCGCCTATTACCAGGGCTGCGGCTATCGCCTGGTGGGATTTCAGGACATCGGCCACGACCCGTCCCTCTCCGCGCACTACCACGGCATCCGGCTCGCTCTGTTCGAGAACCCAGTGGCATGATGGCGCCCCTGTCGCCCCAACGAGGGTTGCCACAGGCAACTGACGAGAACCTGTGCAACGCCCGATGATTGTCATGCTGACCTCGATAGCGGCGCGCCTCGCGTGCACTGCGCTCGTTTCCCTCGCACCCGGTGCGTTTGCGCAGACCCCTGCCGCGCCCGCGCCAGCCACGACGTCGCAGGCGCCGAACACGATGATGCGCATCGTCATCCGCGACGTTTCGCCGGGTCTGCCCGCGGAGCACTTCGGCCGCCTGCCGAAGATCATCTACCGCGCCGGTACCTGCTGCATGCGACTCGAAGAACAGAAGAATCCCGAGACCGGCCTGCACCTCGTGTTCATCACACGGGCCCCCGATACCTGGGTGCTGGACCTCGATCAGATGCTCGCGGGGCACACGGTCGACGGGACCGGTGACAAGGCGGCGCACATGCCGGTGCTGTGGACGGAAGGGCTCGGCGGCCTGGAATTCGGTACCGAGACGGCGTTCATGCGTGAGAAGAGCGCAACGCGCGACGGTCCCGTGGCCTGTGGAGCGCAGCGGTGCGACCGCCAGACCTTGGAGCACAACGGCTACAAGGTCGTACTGCTCACGCTGGCCGGACGCGACCAGCCGGCACAGATCGCCATTACGACTGCGGCCGGCGAGCAGATCGCATTCGCCTACGACGCTTACGAAACGGGCGTACCGATGAAGGCGGACCTGTTCTCACTGCCGCCGGGCACGCAGCTCCTCAAGAGCCGGCCTGCAACGCCGCCCGAAGGCAACGCCGGGCTGTAAGGACAACTAAAAACAACTAAACAACTAAAGTCCGGTACCGATTTAGTTAACAACTAAAGTCCGGTACCAAACAACTAAAGTCCGGTACCGATTTAGTTATTGGGACCGCTTCGGTCATTCAGGCGTCCGCGGGCACGGTGCGATCGGCGGCCCAGGCGCGCAGCTCGAAGATGCGCTCGGCCATGACCACCGACAGTGGGCGGGTCGACTGGATTTCCTTGAGCACCAGCGCGGCAGTGAGCGGCTGTTGGCTCGCGTGGGCACCGTAGAGCGCGGACACGATCGCCTGCTCGATTTCGGCGCCCGAGAAACCATCGCTCGCCACAGCGAGCTGCGCGATTTCGGCCGGCGCGAGCGCCGCGCCGCGCTTGCGCACGTGGATGTCGAAGATCTGCGCGCGGATCGCTTCCCTCGGCAGGTCGACGAAGAAAATCTCGTCGAAGCGACCCTTGCGGATCAGTTCGGGGGGCAGGGCCGTGATGTCGTTGGCGGTGGCGACCACGAACACGCCGCCCTTGCGCTCCGCCAGCCACGTGAGCAGCGTTCCCAGCGCACGCCGCGAGGTGCCGCTGTCGCCGTCGCCCGCGGCGACGCCCTTTTCGATCTCGTCGATCCACATCACGCACGGCGCCATGACTTCAGCCGTGCGCAGCGTCTCGCGCAGGTTGCGCTCCGATTCGCCATGCCACTTGCTGTGCACGGCCGCGAAATCCAGGCGCAGCAGCGGCACCTGGAAGATCCCCGCCGCGGCGCGCGCTGCGAGGCTCTTGCCGCAGCCCTGCACACCCAGCAGGAGCAGGCCCTTGGGCGGATCGAGTGCCTTGCCCTTCGCTTCGAACGCCGGCTTGCGCTGACGCAGCCAGCCCTTGAGGTTCTCCAGCCCGCCGACGTCCGCGAACCGTGCCGTGTCGTGCTCGTAAGTCAGTACGCCGCCGCGGTTGAGCAACTGGTACTTGGCCTGCATCAGCGCGGGCAGATCGGCGCCGCTCAGCGCGCCGTCGTCGAAGATGGCCTTGCGCGCGAGGCGCGCGGTATCGCCCGTGGTGAGGCCGTTCATGTTCTCGACCAGCAGCTCCAGGGCCTGGCGGTCCGCTTTCACTCGCCCGCCGGGATTGGCCGAGACCCACTCTTTCGCGATGTTTTCCACCAGCACGTGACGCTCGTCGCGGCCGGGCAGGGCCAGCTCGAAGCGGGCGCTGAAGGACTCCAGCTCGCGCGGCAGCGTCACCTCGTGACTGAGGAGCACCAGCGTGCGTCCGGCCTTGTCGTAGTCGAGGCAGATGTCCTTGAGCATGCGCACGTGCCGCGGCTCGCCCAGGAACGGGTGGAAGTCGACCAGCACGTAGACGCCCGCGACGGTTGTCGCGCGAATGTGCTTCAACACCTCGAGGGGCTCGCAGTTGTGCCGCTGCGGCGCCCCGAGGTCCATGTCCAGCCGGCGCAGGCCGTCGGTCACGGTCCACTGGAACATCGGCGTATGGCCGGTGCGGGCAACGCGCACCGCGAGGTTGGCCAGCAGGCCGAGTGCGCGCGTTTCTTCCTGCGTCTCGATCACGATGATCGGGATGCGCGAGCGCAGGAGCACCGCGAGCTCGTGGCTCGCGTCGGTCTGCGGACCCGTATTCAATGCGGCGCGCGCCGTGGACATGCGGGAAGTCTAAACGACGGCGCCAGTTCCGAGGGTGCATGCGTCGCGATTCGCGGGTCGCGGCACCACGCTGACATCGCTACGGAGCGGGTGCCGGCCGCCGTGATTCGCCACCGGGCGCAACGAGCTCGAGCGGCAGCGCCGTCGTGTCCTTGATTGCCGTCATGACGATGTTCGACTCGATGCCCTGCACGCCGGGCAGTTGCGACAGGTCTTCGCGCATGAAGCGCTCGTAAGCGCGGATGTCCGTGGTCACCACGGTCAGCACGAAGTCGATGGCGCCCATGACGGTGAAGCACTGGATCACCTGCGGAAACGTGCGCACGCGCTCCTCGAAGTCGGCGAGCGACTGCCGCCCGTGCGTGGTCAGGCGAACGCTCACGATCACGGTGACGCTGAGGCCGAGCTTGTCGCGATCGAGGAGGGCGACGCGCTTGCGGATCACGCCCGACTCCTCGAGGAGCGAAATGCGCCGCCAGCAGGGCGACGGCGACAGGCCGACCGCTTCGGCGATCTCGGCTGTCGAACGGCTCGCGTCGCCCTGCAGGAGGTCGAGGATGCGCAGGTCGGTCTTGTCCATTGCCGTGCTCCGTGGTGATGGCCCCGCAGTAGATGGGTCCAGGTGGAAAATATTACTACGGAGCGAGGTATATCAGAAAAAATATTCCATGAAAGAGGCAGAGATAGGGCCAGGATGCAATGAACACCCATGTCGTCTGGAATATCGTGTCCGTCTCCAGCCGGCAGCCGGCTCTGGTTCCAGAGGTGCGACTCAGATGGTTTTCGCCACCGACAGCTTCCGCGGTCACGAGAGCGTTTCGTTCTTCCACGACGAGGCCACCGGCCTGCGGTCGATTGTTGCGGTCCACAGCACCGCTTTCGGCCCCGCCTTCGGCGGCTGCCGGATGTGGCCGTACGCGACCGACGAGGCGGCCGTCCGCGACGTCCTGCGCCTCTCGCGGGGCATGAGCTACAAGAACGCCATGGCGGGGCTGCCCTTCGGGGGCGGCAAGTCGGTGATCATCGGCGACTCGCGCCGGCAAAAGTCCGAAGCGCTCCTGCGGGCGTTCGGGCGGAACATCGAGGGCTTGGGCGGGCGCTACATCACCGCCGAAGACGTGGGCATCTCGGAGTCCGACATCGAGATCGTCGCGCAGGAGACGCGCTACGTCTCCGGTCGCCGGCAGCGCGGCGCCGCCGCGGGTGGCAACCCGGCGCCGAAGACTGCCTTCGGTGTATTCCAGGGCATGCGCGCGGCGGCGGAGCTCAAGCTCGGTCGCACGTCGCTCGACGGCCTGACTGTCGCCATTCAGGGCGTCGGCCAGGTCGGCTACCACCTGTGCAAGCTTCTGCACAACGAGGGCGTCAAGCTCATCGTCGCCGACGTCGACTCGCAGTCCGTCGAGCGCGCGGTGGCCGAGTTCGATGCCCGCGCGGTTGCGACCGACGAGGTCCTGTTCGTCGAAGCCGACATCCTGTCCCCGTGCGCACTCGGCGCCGTGCTGACGGCGGAGAGCGTCGAGAAGATCAAGGCGTCGCTGATCGTGGGCGCAGCCAACAACCAGCTCGCCAGCGACGAAGCAGGCGAAGCCCTGCTGCGGCGTGGAATCCTGTACGCGCCGGACTACGTCGTGAACGGTGGCGGCATCATCAGCGCCTCGCTCGAGTACCTCGGCGGCCACGAGGAGCGCGAGGTGTGGGCGCGCGTCACCGGCATCTACGAGACCACACGCGTGGTGCTGATCCGCGCCATGCGCGAGCAGCGGCCCGCGAACGCGATCGCCGACGAGATCGCCGAAAGCCGCATCGTTGCCGCGCGCGCCGCGCGTCCCAACCGCCTGCGCCGCGCCTCGTAGCCCGCGCGACACGCCGCACGTTTCCGCGCCCGGCCTATTGCGCTCCGGCGCGATTGCCGTATAGTCCGCGCCAAATGAGGGGTCAGATCCGCGGGATCTGACCCTTTAGCTTTTGGGCTTGCAGCCCGTTTGGAGGTGGAAAAAGACAGTGGCACGAGTGATGAAGTTGAGAAGTGTGGCGGCTGCTCCGTCCACCGCTGACTACATCGACCCGTTCGAACGCCGCGAAATCGAACGCCTGGCGCGTGAATTCGGCTCGCCCCTCCTGGTCATCGACTGTGAGCGCGTGCGCAGCCAGTATCGCGCCCTGCAGGCCGCCCTCCCGGGCGTCGACCTGCACTACGCTCTCAAACCCCTGCCGCATCCTGCCGTCGTCGCCACTCTGCGCGACGAGGGAGCCTGGTTCGACCTGGCCACCACTGGCGAAATCGAGGTGGTGCGCACCCAGGGCGTGGCCGCACGGCGCTGCATCCACACGCACCCGATCAAGCGCGACAGCGACATCCGCGACGCGCTGCAGTTCGGCATCGACACCTTCGTCGTCGACAACCCCGACGAGATCGCCAAGTTCGCGAAGCACCGCCGGCGCGCCCGGCTGCTGGTTCGCGTGTCCTTCCGCAGCCCGGAAGCGGTCTGCGACCTGTCGCGCAAGTTCGGCTGCGACCCGGCGGACGCGCTCGAGCTCCTGGAGGCCGCGCGCCGGCTGGACGTGCGCGTGCGCGGCTTCTCGTTCCACGTGGGCTCGCAGGCCGGGGACCCGGCCAAGCACGTCGAAGCCGTACGCGCCTGCATCGATCTCATCGCGCAGGCCCGCGCCCGCGGCTTCGCCGACATCGACATGCTCGACATCGGCGGCGGTTTTCCGGTCGAGTACCTGAAGCCCGTGCAGCCGATCGAAGAGTTCAGCGCTCCGATCCGCGCCGCGCTGGCGGCCGTGCCCGCCGACGTGCGCGTGATTGCCGAGCCGGGCCGGTTCATCTGCGCCCCGGCGGCCATCGGTGTTGCCACGGTCATGGGGCGCGCCCGCCGCGACGGCAAGTGGTGGTATTACCTCGACGATGGCCTGTACGGGTCGTTCAGCGGCCAGCTCTACGACCATTCGCGCTACCCCGTGAGCGCGTTGCGCGACTCGCGCGAGGTGCACGACTCGGTGCTCGCGGGCCCGACCTGCGACAGTATCGACGTGATCGCCGAGAACCTGCGCCTGCCCGAGCTGAAAGTGGGCGACCTGATCGTCGGCCGCGCGATGGGTGCGTACACCTGGGCCAGCGCGACGGACTTCAATTTCTTCCCGCGCGCGCGGCTGGTGTCGGTCAACCAGTTCCCGGGCGATCGCGGTCGGGTGCTCGAGACGCGCTGATGGCGGGCGCCGACCCCGGGCGGCGGCGCTTTCTGACCGGTGGGTTGTGCCTCGTGGTGAGTACGGCGCTGTTGGAGCGCGTGCGAGCTGAGCAATCGCCCGCGACCCACCCGCCACCACCTGCCAATACGCCACAACCGCCCGAGGGCATCGCGCAAGCGCCCGATGCGCGCACGCTCACGTTCTACAACACCCACACCCGCGAGGAACTGTCGGCGGTTTACTTCCGCGCTGGAGCGACCGATGCGGCCGTCCTCGCCCAGTTCGATCGCATCCTTCGCGACCACCGCAGCGGCGAGGCCGGTCACATGGATCCGCCGCTGTTCGACTGCCTCTACGACGTTGCGCGGCTCGCCGGCGTGCCACCCGCGTTCGAGGTGATCTCCGGCTTTCGGTCGCAGGCATCCAACGAATTGCTGCGCCGGACGGGCGGGGGAGGAGTCGCCGAGAAGAGCCTGCACCTGGCGGGCAAGGCCATCGACGTTCGCCTGCGAGGCGTGACGATCGAACGCCTGCGCGACCTCGCACTCGGGATGAAACGCGGCGGTGTGGGTTACTACCCCCAGTCCCGCTTCATTCACCTGGATACCGGTCGCGTGCGTCGCTGGAGCGGCAAGTAGGCCTTCGCCCCCTCACATCCGCCCCCTGACATCCGCCCTTTCACATCCGCACCTGTTCACATTCGTACCGGACTTCCGGTGTTAAGTTAGCGCCGTCGCACGCCTGAGCCCGGTCCATGAGCCACGCCGCGAGCGTTTCCATCCGCACCATCGTTTTCGACGTCGGCTGGGTGCTGCTGCACCTCGACTACTCCCGCCTCACCGCACTGCTGCGCGAGCACGGCGCCGACGTGTCGAGCATGCGCGACGTCGTCACCCGCATCGAGCTGGAGCGCCACGAGACCGGGCGCCTGCCCGGAGCGGGGCTCCTGGAGAACCTGGCTCGCCTCGCCACGCGCGACATCGACGCCGCGCGGCTGCGCACGTGCTGGGTCGACATGTTCGAGCCGCAGCCGCGCATGATCGGGCTCGCCAACGATCTCGCACGCCGTTACCGCGTGCACCTGCTGAGCAACGTCGGCGAGCTTCACTGGGATCACCTGACGCGGGAGTACGCCATCCATGAGATCGGCCACGGCGCGCTGACGTCCTTCGCGGCGGGCGTGATGAAGCCCGATTCCGACATCTACGCGCAGGCCGAGCGGCGCTTCGAGCTGGAGCCCGCCGCCACCGTGTTCATCGACGATCTCGAAGCCAATGTCGCCGCCGCGCGGTCGCGGGGCTGGCACGGAGTGCAGCACCGCAGCTACGAAGAAACCACGGCCGCGCTCACGGCTCTGGGAGTCATATGCTGACGGCAACCAGCCTGCTGCCACCGATCGGCTACACCGTGATCCTGCTCGCCCTGTCGAACGTCTTCATGACGTTCGCCTGGTACGCGCACCTCAAGGACCTCTCGGACCGACCCTGGTGGATCGCGGCCGTCGTGAGCTGGGGTATCGCGCTGTTCGAGTACCTCCTGCAGGTGCCGGCCAATCGCATCGGTTACACGACCCTGTCCCTTGGGCAACTCAAGATCCTGCAGGAGGTCATCACCCTGGTGGTCTTCGTGCCCTTCGCGATCTACTACATGCGCCAGCCACTGCGCCTCGACTACGTGTGGGCAGGTATCTGTATCCTCGGCGCCGTGTATTTCATCTTCCGCGAGCCGCGCTGATGCCCACCGCCATCCATCGTCAGGTGCAAGCCTTGCGCGAAGGCCGCGATCCGACCTTCATCGCGCGCATGCCTTCGGGTTGGGCGGTTCTCGGAGAAACCCAGGTCCTCGAGGGCTACAGCCTGCTGCTGCCGGATCCGGTCGTCGACCATCTCAATGCTTTCGGCGGCGCGGCCCGCGCCGCATTCCTCGCGGACGCGGCGCGGCTCGGCGATGCAGTGCTCGAGGTCACCGGCGCGATGCGCATCAACTACGCGATCTTCGGGAACCTGGAACCGGCGCTGCACTGTCACGTGATTCCGCGCTATGCCGACGAGCCGGCCGAGCGGCGCACGGCGCAACCGTGGAGCTACGACTGGTCGGCGGCTCCGCGCTTCGATTCGGTCCGCGATGCTGCGCTGATCGAAGCGCTGCAGCGTGCGCTGGAAGGTCAGCGATGACCTCACGCGCGACCCGTTCGCTGGCGTTCGTGCTGGCGCTGGCGTTGGCGTTGGCGTTGGTGCTGGCGCTGGTACTGGTCGCGGCCGGCGCGTCCACCGCGTTGGCGCAGGGCCTTTACAAGTATCGCGACGACGCCGGGAACTGGGTCTACACCGATCGCAAGCCCGACGACGGTCGTGACGTCGAGCAGCTGCCGCTCGTCGAATCGATGTCGTTCCCCGAGGTCACACTCACGCAACGCCAGGTGGGCGCCAACGTCGAGATCGTCGCCAACAATGGCTGCTATTGCCCGGCGGAAGTCGCGATCCGGCTCCTGAAGCCGGCCAACGTCGATCCGGATGCGCCCGAGGTCACACGCGTCGTGGCGGCGGCGCGCGGCGAGACAGTGATCGTGAGGATTCCCGCCGCTGCCGGGGCCGAGCCCGCGCGCGCGGCCTTTCAGTACATGGCCGTGCTCGGCGAGCCCGACGCCCTGCACCGCGCGAACGAGCCCTATCGCGCCCCGTTCGCACTCGCACGCTCTTTCCTCGTCACGCAGGCCGCGCCCACGCGCATCACGCACGGCGATCCCGCCAGCCTGTTCGCCGTCGACATCGAAATGTCCATCGGCACGCAGATCTACGCGGCGCGCGAAGGAACGGTAATCGAAGTGGCGAGTCGCTACTTCGAAGGCGGCGCTGACCCGCGGCACATGCGCAACGCCAACATCGTGCGCGTGCTGCACCCGGACGGCACGATGGCGCTCTATGCCCACCTCGGCTGGGATTCGATCCGCGTGAAACCCGGGCAGGTCGTGCGTCGCGGCGAGTACATCGCCGATTCTGGCAATACCGGGTTCACGACCGGGCCGCACCTGCACTTCGCCGTGCAGCGCAACGCGGGAATGCGCCTGGAGTCCGTGCCGGTCGAATTCGCCGGTCCTGGCGGCGGCAGCGTGCAAGCGCGTACCGGACAGACGCTCACGGCGTATTGATCGCTGACGGCGCACCAGCTGCTGACGGCGCACCAGCTGCTGACAGCGCACCAGCTGCTGACAGCGCATTGACAGTCGCACACCTATCAGCGGCTGACGGCGTATTGGCTAGAATGGCCGGACCGCAGCGTCGCGGTACAGGAGGCCGCTCATGCCCGTCAGCGGGGATTTCCATCGTTTCGTGCTCGAGCAGCTCGCCGGTCTCGGCCCGGTCGTGTCGCGCAGCATGTTCGGCGGCGTGGGGCTCTATCACGACGGCCTGTTTTTCGGCCTCATCGACGACGACACGCTGTTCCTCAAGGTCGACGCCACGAATCGCGACGCCTACGTGGCCCGCGGCATGAAGCCGTTTTGCCCGTACCCGGACAAGCCGGAGTACAAGATGGGGGGCTACTACCAGGTCCCGGTGGAGGTGCTCGAAGATGGCGGGCAGCTCGAAGTCTGGGCGCGCCAGTCGCGCCAGGTGGCGCTGACCGCGCGGGGCGCGAAGCGGAAATCCGCCGCTTCGACGGGCCAGCGCAAGGCCACGGGAAAGAAAGCACGGCCGCGCACGGCGCCGCGGGGGAGCAAGGCTGCGCGGCCGGGGAGCAAGGCTGCGCGGCGCGGGAGCAAGGCTGCCGGGCGCACGACCAAAGCGCGCAGTGCGCGCAATACAACGCGGAGAAAACACCAATGATCAGCACACCGCTCGATGTGAATTTCCTCGCCGTGCTGGTGGCCGCCACCTCGGCGTTCCTGCTGGGCGGCCTCTGGTACTCGAAGGGGCTGTTTGGCCAGGTGTGGAGCCGCGAGGCCGGTCTGCCGATGGACAAACAGCCGCACAAGCCGCGTGTGTTCGCGACGGGATTCGTTCTTTCGTTCGTCGCCGCGTGGCTGTTCGCGATGCTGCTGCCTGACACGCTCCCGCTCGCGCAGGCAACGCTGCTCGGCGCCCTGATCGGCGCTGGCTATGTCGCGACCAGCTTCGGGATCAACTACGGCTTCGGCGATCGCAGCCTGAAGCTGTGGCTCATCGACGGCGGCTACCACACGCTGCAGTTCGCGCTCTACGGCCTGATCCTCGCCGCCTGGCGCTGATCGCCAGCGACGAACGCGACGGCCGAATCGCGGCGTGCCTGGCCGCCTCAGGCCAGCGCCGCGACGAGCTCCGGCAGGGAATCGATCGGGGCCGAGCAGGTCGTGCCCTTGCAGAGGTATGCGACCGTTTGGCCTGCAGCGGCTTTCGAGGCGAGCGCGGCGGGGAGACCTGCCGCATCCTCAGGGATCGCCAGCACCATCCGACGCGGCGCGTAGATCGCTGCGAGTTGCTCCTGCCAGGCCGCCGACAGCGACCCACGCAGGATGACGGTCTCGACCTGGTTCCGGTACTCGTCCAGTGCGATCAACAGCGTCGCGTGGCCCGGGGGATGCTTCTCCAGCGGGCCCCAGCCAGCGCGAATCGTGCGCTCCGCGGCTTCGAGGTAGCGCGGTTCGGCCAGGAGCGTGCCGAGACGATTCAGGACGTACGCCGCCACCGCGTTGCCGCTCGGGGTGGCATCGTCTGCGAACGACTTCGGCCGGTGGATGAGCTGTTCATGGTCGTCGGCCGTGAAGAAGAAGCCGCCGTGCTCGCGGTCGGCGAAGCGCGCCAGCACCACCTCCGTCAGCTCGACAGCCCAGGCGAGGTCCTCGCTGCGCCAGCGCGTCTGCAGCAACTCGAGGATTGCATCGGCGAGATAGACATAGTCGTCCAGATAGGCGGGCAGGGCGGCGGGCTGTGCCCCCGGTTCGGCGAGGCCGGTAGCGAGCAGGCGACCGTCGCGCCAGAGCCGCTCACGCACGAATGAGAGCGCGCGATTCGCCGATTCCTCGAGATCCGGGCGTTTCGAGCGCCGTGCGGCCACCGCCATGCCCCGAATCATCAACGCGTTCCAGCTCGCGAGGATCTTCTCGTCGCGACCCGGACGCACGCGCTGTTCGCGCAGGGCGAGGAGCTTCGCACGCGCCGAGTCGAGCAGGCGCTGAACCTCGTTCGCGTCGGGGCCGCCGCGGCCACCGGCGAGCTTCTCGATCGGATCGTAGACGTGCAGCTGCCAGCGGCCTTCGAAGTTCGCCGAGTGGTAGAGGCCGTAGCGCCGCTCGAAGACGCGATACTCCTCGCGGCTGAGCGCGTCCTGCACTTCGCGCTTGTCCCAGACGTAGAACTTGCCTTCGTGGCCCTCGGAGTCGGCGTCGAGGCTCGAGTAGTAGCCGCCTGCGGGCGATTGCATCTCGCGCAACACCCACTGCGCAGTCTCGGCTGCGATGCGCGCGTAGAACGCGTCGCCCGTGGCCAGCGCCGCATCGGCATACAGCGCGAGCAGCGGGCCGTTGTCGTACAGCATCTTTTCGAAGTGCGGGATCATCCAGTGCTGATCGACGGAATAGCGTGCGAATCCGCCGCCGAGCTGATCGAACAGTCCGCCCTCGGCCATGCGCGTGAGCGTGAGCGTGGCCATGTACAGCGCGTGCAGGTCGGGCTTGGCATCCTTGGCGCTCGCGCGCCAGCGGCGCAGCAGGAGCTCGATCATTGCCGCGTGCGGGAATTTCGGCGCGCCGCCGAAGCCGCCGTACTCGCCGTCGAACACGTCCTCCATCAGCATCCGCGCCTGGTCGGCGGGCGTGTCCGTCAGCTGCTGCGAATCCGTGGCGGGCTGCGGGTACAGCGTCTGGAAGGCATCCGCGAGCGCGGCATTCTGCGTGCGGATCTCCGCCTCGTGCTCGCGGTGATAGCTGGCGACGCGTTGCAGGATGTCCTTGAAGGCGGGCATGCCGTAGCGCGGTACCTTGGGAAAGTACGTGCCGCCGAAGAAGGGCCGATGGTCGTCGGCCGTGAGGAACATGGTCAGCGGCCAGCCGCCGCCGCGCTGCGCGAGCATCTGGTGCGCGATCTGGTAGATGCGATCGAGGTCGGGCCGTTCCTCGCGATCCACCTTGATATTCACGAACTGCTCGTTCATCAGCGCCGCCGTCTCCGCGTCCTCGAAGGACTCATGCGCCATGACGTGGCACCAGTGGCAGGCCGAATAGCCGATCGACAGCAGGATCGGCTTGTTCTCGCTCCGCGCGCGCTCCAGAGCCTCGCGAGACCAGGGATACCAGTCGACGGGGTTGTGCGCGTGCTGGCGCAGGTAGGGGCTGGTCTCGCGGGCGAGCCGATTCGTGGTCGCAGAGCCTGTCGAAACAGTGGGCGCGGACATGGGAAATCGCTGGCGTTTCGGAAGCGTCGGGTGCTGGATCGCGACCGCCCGGCCAGTGGCCGGCCCGCGGATCGCGGTTGCAGCGGTTACACGGTCGGAGCGGTTACAATGCCGGTCACTATACTTTGAACGGCGCGTCGGGCGTACGTTCTCGAGCCAGAGTCTGACGTGAGCGAGATGTCCGAGGTCCCTGCCAGCGCAGCGGCCGAGCTCCCGGTGTTGCGCCTCAAGCACGGCGAGGATCGCCGGCTGTCGGCTGGCCACGTCTGGGTATTCAGCAACGAGGTCGACACCGACGCCACGCCGCTCACGGCGTTCCAGCCTGGCGACTGTGCCCGCATCGAATCCGATCGGCGTCGATTCGTCGGTCACGCCTATGTCAATCCGCGTTCGCTGATCAGCGCGCGCATCGTGAGCCGCGAGCTGGGCCACCCGATCGATCGCGCCCTGGTCGTGCAGCGCCTGCAGCACGCGCTCGCCCTGCGGCGGCGCCTGTTCGAGCAGCCGGCCTACCGGCTGTTGTACGGCGAATCCGACGGCCTGCCCGGTCTCGTCATCGATCGGTACGACGACGTGCTCGTCGCGCAGATCGGAACGGCCGGCATGGAGCGTCTGAAGCCGGAGATCACGGCCGCGATCGAGAAAGTGGTGCAGCCGCGCGCGCTCCTGTGGCGCAACGACAGCGCTGCACGCGAGCTGGAAGGACTGCCGCTCTACGTGGAGACTGGGTTCGGCGAGGTGCCACCGCGCACGACAGTGTCGGAGAACGGCCTGAGGTTCCAGGTGCCGCTCGGTGGCGGCCAGAAGACCGGCTGGTTCTTCGACCAGGTGTCGAACCGCCGGCGTTTTCTCGACTACATCGGCGGGGCGCGCGTGCTCGACATTTGCAGCTACGTCGGCGCCTGGGGTCTCGCGGCGGCGAAGCACGGCGCGACGGACGTGACCTGCGTGGATTCCTCGGCCCCGGCGCTCGAGCTGGTGCGCGAGAACGCCTCGCTCAACGAGGTGAGGGCCGAGACCGTGCAGGGTGACGCCTTCCAGGTGCTCGAACGGCTGCACGAGGCCAAAGAGCGCTTCGACGTGGTGGTACTCGACCCGCCGGCCTTCATCAAGCGGCGCAAGGACGTTCCGAAAGGGCAGGCCGCCTATCGCCGGCTCAACCAGCTCGGGCTGCAACTGCTCTCGCGCGACGGACTGCTCGTTTCCTGCTCCTGCTCGTATCATCTGCAGGAGGACGAGCTGCTGGCCGCGATCCAGAAAGCGGCGCGGCACGTCGGCCGCTCGGTCCAGGTGCTGGAATTCGGCGGCCAGTCTCCCGATCACCCGGTGCACCCGGCGATCCCGGAGACGCGATATCTGAAGGCGGTCTTCTGCCGCGCCGTGCAGGATTAGCGACACAGGACTGAAGATGATCGAATACCCGACCCTCGACCCCGTGGCGTTCTCCCTCGGCCCGTTCGGCCCGGTGGGCCCGATCCGCGTGCATTGGTACGGCATCATGTACCTGATCGGTTTCGTCGCCGCGTGGTGGCTGGCGCGCCGGCGCGCGCGCCTGCCGGGGTCGACCTGGCGGCCCGCGGATCCGCAGGACAAGCGGCTGGTCGATGTCGACGACCTCATTTTCTTCGCCGCGCTCGGCGTGATCCTGGGCGGACGCATCGGCTGGGCGCTGGTCTACGGCCATGAGGCGCTGGTGGCGAACCCGCTCGCCATTTTCAGGATCTGGGAAGGCGGCATGTCGTTTCACGGTGGCCTGGCGGGCGTGATGATCGGCGTGGCCGTCTTCGCGAAGATGCGCGGCCGTTCCGTGGCCGACGTTTTCGACTTCACCGCACCGCTGCCGTGCATTGGCCTGTTCTTCGGGCGCATCGGCAACTTCATCAACAACGAGCTGTGGGGCAAGACCACCGACGTGCCGTGGGGCTTCCTCGTGAATGGCGAGGTGCGCCACGCCTCGCAGCTCTACGAAGCGACGCTTGAGGGCCTGGTGCTGTTCGCGGTGCTGTGGACGTTCACCGCGAAGCCGCGGCCGCGACTCGCTGCCACGGGGCTGTTCCTCTTCCTCTACGGCGTGTTCCGCTTCGCCGTCGAGTTCGTGCGCGTGCCTGACAGCTACATGGGCGATGGTGGCTACATCGCCTTCGGCTGGCTCACCACCGGGCAGATCCTGTGCATGCCGATGATCGTCGGCGGTGCGGTGCTCCTCGGCTGGGCCTACAAGCGCCGCGTGCCCACCGGGAACCTGGTCGCTGCATGAAGCAGTATCTCGACTTCATGCGCCACGTGCGCGAGCACGGTGCGCGCAAGAGCGATCGCACGGGCACCGGGACGCTGAGCGTCTTCGGTTACCAGATGCGGTTCGATCTCGGGCAGGGATTTCCGCTGCTGACGACCAAGAAAGTGCACACGCGCTCGATCGTCCACGAGCTGCTCTGGTTCCTGCGCGGCGACACCAACGTGCAATACCTGCGCGACAACGGGGTCAGCATCTGGGACGAGTGGGCGGACGAGAACGGCGACCTCGGCCCCGTGTACGGCCGGCAATGGCGCTCGTGGCCCACACCGGACGGACGTCACGTCGACCAGATGAGCGAGGTGGTGCGCCAGTTGCGCGAGACCCCGGATTCGCGGCGCATCATCGTGAGCGCCTGGAACGTCGGCGAGCTCGAGCAGATGGCGCTTGCGCCCTGCCACGCCTTCTTCCAGTTCTACGTGGCCGCCGGCCGGCTCTCGTGCCAGCTTTACCAGCGCAGCGCGGACATTTTTCTCGGCGTGCCGTTCAACGTCGCCTCCTACGCGTTGCTCACGCACCTGCTCGCGCAGCAGTGCGACCTGGAGGCCGGCGACCTCGTCTGGGTGGGCGGCGACTGTCACCTCTACGTGAATCATCTCGAACAGGCGGACCTGCAGTTGACGCGCGCGCCGCTGGCGTTGCCGCGCCTCGCGATCCGCCGCCGGCCGCCGAGCCTCTTCGACTACGAATACGACGATTTTTCGATCGAGAACTACCAGCCGCACCCCGCAATCAAGGCACCGGTCGCGGTGTGAGCGCAGCAAGCGCGCGATGCGAACGGCGAACGGCAAGCGGGTCCCGATGATCGAAGTGCGGCAGTCGGGGATTCACGGCACGGGAGTGTTCGCCCTGCGGCGTATCCGCGCCGGCACCCGGATCATCGAGTACACGGGCGAGCGCGTGTCGCACGCCGAGGCGGACCGCCGCTACGAAACCAAGGACGAGCGCGACAATCACACGTTCCTGTTCATCGTCGACGGGCGCATCGTCGTCGACGCAGGCATCGGCGGCAACGAAGCGCGGTTCATCAACCACTCCTGCTCGCCGAATTGCGAGACGGTGATCGAGCAGCGGCGCATCTACATCGACGCCGTGCGCACCATCGAGTCGGGCGAGGAGCTGAGCTACGACTACCAGATCCAGCGCGAGGCCAGCGACCCGCCGAACATCGACGAGATTTACGGTTGCCGCTGCGGCGCCGCGGGTTGTCGCGGCACCATGCTGGCGCCGTCCGAGCAGCCGCGACGGCGGCGCCGCAAGGATTGAATGCCATGAGCGCCGCCGCGATGAACCCTTCGCTCGATCGCTGGCTGCCGATCGCCCGTGACGTCGAAGCGCGCGGCTGGTCCTGCCAGGACGGCCTCATCGATGCCGAGCTCATCGCCGAGCTGCGGGCCGAAGCGCAGCGCGCGCACCATCAGGGAGACTTTCATCTCGGCGCCGTGGGCGGGGGTGCGGCGCGCGCCCTGCGGCCGACGATCCGCAGCGACGAAATCTGGTGGCTCGCGGCTCACAACTCGCCGGCACTGGCGCGCCTGGCCGGCATGCTGGAAGCCTTGCGGCTGGTGCTCAATCGCGAGCTGCAGCTCGGGTTGTTCGGTCACGAGGCGCACTTCGCGAGATTTGCGCCGGGGGCCTTCTACGCGAGGCACCTCGACCAGCCCACGACTTCACGCCAGCGCATCCTGTCCTGCGCCCTCTATCTGAATCCCGACTGGCTCGAATCGCACGGCGGGGCGATGCGTCTGTACATCGGCGCCGGACAATTCGTCGACGTACTGCCGCGGGCCGGGCGCCTGGCGATTTTCCTCAGCGACCGCTTCGAGCACGAAGTGCTGCCCGCGTCGCGCGAGCGCTGGAGCCTCACCATGTGGTTCCTCGGGCGTGACTGAGGCGCCGCGCGCGCAACACGCGGGCGCGTCGCCCGCCGATCGCCCGGTTGCAGAATGCGAGTTCCACAGTAGCGCCTCGCGCTACTGGTGGCGTTGTCCTTGTGCTTCGAACTCGGCGCCCGCTAGGTTCCGCGCGCCCGGCAAGAAGTGAAAAAGGGGAGCGTCGCCATGATCCGGATCTGCTTCATCGCGCTGATGATCGCCATCCTGCCTGCCGCTCACGCCGCAGACGGAAAGTTTCTGATCAGTCCACGGGTGGGCCAGGGTGAGCTGCGCATCGGCCAGGCCTTCACCAGCACCGACGAACGTGAGGAGGTGGACACGTTCAGTGTCGGTGGCACCTTCGCCTTCGTGACGCCGTTCGGCCTGATGCTGGAGGTCGGCGCCGACAGCAGCAGCAGCATCGACTGGTGGTCCGCGACGGACGAGTTCTCGCTCTCGCAGCGCTACGTCGCCCTTGGCTGGGAGATTCCTTTCGCTTCAGGGTGGTCGGTCACGCCGAAGGCGGGCAGAGCTCGCTGGAAGCTGCACAGCGAGGAGGGGATCTTCCTGAATCCGGGCGCCGAAGAGGAACGGGACGTTCGCGGCTACGAGTACATCTGGGAAGTCCAGCTCTCACGCCAGATCAACGACCGGATCGCTTTCGGCGGCGCCTACCAGGAAGGCGAGTTCGACTTCGGCCGCGCCCGCTCACTCACGTTCGTCGCGACGTTCGCGTTCTGAATCGACCCCGGAAGCCGCGCGAGAGGCGCGCGGTCTACTGCAGCCGCACTCTGAAGCGGATCGTGAAGCTCGGATTGCCCGCGACGCTCGCCGCATTCATCACGCCGGCCGGCGCGACGCGAAAGCCCGTCACGTTCGGATCGAAACCGTTCGCGTCGGGTGCCGGCACGTAGCTGTACGGCGCGCCTCCGCCCGGCTGGTTCGAGTACGTCACGTGCGCGGCGTAGTTGAAAGTGAGACCGCTCGCCGGGCTGCCGTTGATGAACACGACCGGATCGCCGCTCGCCGTCGAAACGAAGAGGGCGGAATTCGCCGGCACCGGATCGGTGATCGCGAGCGTGCTCGCGTCCACCGTCCCGGGCCCCTGGTTCGTGATCACGATGGAGTAGAGCTGCACGCTGCCCGGGATGCGTTTCGGGTTGACCGCGCCGTTGAACGGATCCGAGATCACCTGCGAGGTCTTCGCGACCACGAGCGTGGGCAGGGGGATCACGACGCTGAAGCTGCCGACGCCCAGGTCCGTGACCGTGCCCTCGGTGCCTTCCCGCGCCACCACGCGAACGGTCCAGGCGCCCGCGGGCGCGTTGCCCGGCAGGGCAAAGCTGGTTTCGTAGGTTCGGGTCGCGGCACCGGAATCGGCCACCTGCGTCATCGCGACGTTGTTGAGGACCGTGCCGCTCGACGGATTGAGCAGCGTGAGATTCGCACCGGCGATGTCGAAGCTGCCGAACGGATCGCTCACGACCGCACGCATGAACACCGTGGCGCCGGGCGCGAACGTCGGCGCGAGCGTGACGCCGGGGAATGCGGTGCTGTACGTCAGCACGCTGTTGACGTTGATGACCGTGTTGCTGGAGAAGCCGACGTTGGAGCGCGCCGCGCTGACGGGATCGATCGGGAAGAGGGTGATCGAGCGAGCGGCCGTGCCCGTCGTGTTCTGGACCCGCAGCTGGATCGTCGCGCCTGCTGCCAGGTTGGTCGCTGCAATGGGCACGCTGAACGTGCGCAGCTGCGGGTTGCCCGTGGGCAGACCCGTGAGCGTCTGCGTGACGGTTCCCAGGGTCCCCACGCCGCTCGCGAGCAGCGTGACCACGGCGGTGCGTGCCGTCGGTATGGTGGCGGAGCGGCTGATCCAGAGGTTGACGGGGACGTTGCCGGCCGGCAGCGAGATGCCCGTTGCCAGTGGCGGCGCCAGGGTCCAGGTCTGCTGGATGTTGTTGCCGTTGATGGTCACGTTCGTCTGCGGCGCGGGCGCGGGCGTGCGCGACAGCTGCATCGTCGCGGCGCCGTAGACGTACAGCGGCTTTACGCCGCTCGAGGGTATCTGCGACTGCGACACGATGAGCTGCGGCGCCGCGGGTGTCGCACCGGGACCGTTCGGATTCGCAACGGTGGCGGCGTTGTCGATCGTGCTGCCGACCGGCGTGCCCGCGGCGATCCGCACGTCGAACACGACCGTGACGCTGCCGCTGGCCGGCACGGTGATGTTCGTTACATTCAGGAATCCCGTGCTGTTCGCGCCCGTGCCGCTGCCCGTCGAGTTGTTCACCGCGCCCGCGGGCAGCGTGACCACGGTGAAGGTGTCGACGTTCGCCGGCACGTCGTCGGTGACGCTCGCGTTCGGCGAGATGAAGCCGCCCGATTCGGTCAGCGTGACGGTGTAGCGCAGAGTGTCGCCAGGGTTCGCGTCGCCGCCGTTCAGGTCGACCACGGCCTTGGTCGACGTCGACAGGTTCGTCAGGCGGATGTTGGTCGGATCGCTGGCGGTGTTGTTCGCCGCGTTCACGTCCAGGCTCGCGCTCGATACGGTCGCCGTGTTGGTTACTGAAGGCGCTCCGGCCTGCGACGCCAGGACGGTCAGCAACAGATCCGGCAGCGAACCGCCGGTCGGAACCGGCGGTGGGTGCGTACACGTCACGACCTGTGCGGCCGCGGAGCAATTCCAGCCGGTGCCGCTGCCCGACACGAACGAAAGCCCGGCCGGCAGCGTGTCGGTGATCGTGACCGGATTGTCGTCGGGCTCGACGCCTACGCCGCTCGCGTTGCTGACGCGCAGCGTGTACGTGCCCGTGCTGCCTGCCGAGAAATCCCCCGTGTGGGTCTTGGTGAGGCTCAGGTCGACGACCGGCTCGGACGTGACGCTCACCACCTGCGCCGTGAGCAGCACGAGGTCGCCGCCCGCGGAGTACACCGTGGTGGCGGATGTCTGCCCCGGCGCGATGAACGGGTCGACGGTGAAGGTGTCGACGTCGACGCCGTAGCTGGTGCTCACGCCGAGCGTGTTCACGGTGCCGTCGTACGGTTGCACCAGCGGGTCGCTGCCCGTGACGTTGATGCCGTCGTCGAGCGTATTGCCGTTGAAGCTCACCGACTCGCTGAAGCCGTTGAGCGGCGTCGAGTTACCCGGATCGCCTTCCCACGAGATGATGGCCATGCGCCCGTCGATGCCCGACACCGGGACGCGAAAGCCGTCCGGCGTGAGCGTGAGCGCGCTGCCGCGGAAGAACTGCAGACCGTCGAAGACATTGATGGCGCGCAGCGGTTCGAGCGCGCGCTCGTAGATCACCACCATGCCCCAGCCGGCGAGCACGGCGGCGCTGCCGCAATGAGGCGCGCCGGTGGTGACCGTGAGACCGCCGAACGTGAAGTTGCCGTTGCCCGTGACTCGCGCGGTGATGTCGGCGAAGCCACCGAAGTACGGGAAGTTGGTGCCGCCGTTGTTGAAGGTCGCCGTGAACGTGCGGCTCGCGGCCGTCGCAGTGGCATCGAGCGTGACGTTCGCATCGACCGTACCGCCCGAGCCGCCCCAGTAGAGATACGCCGCGACGATCGTCGAACCGGCCGGGATGCCGTTGAGCGCGGCCGTGCTCGTCGCGCCGACCGCGCAGGCGTCACCGTCGTTCGACTGCGTGCGCAGCGAACCGCCGGTGGTCACGAAATTCATGTTGCCGACGTAGCGCTGGTACCGCGCGATGGGCGCGGACTGCGCAAGAGCCATCGCGGGGCCGAGCAACAGCCCCGCGAAGGCCAGCAACGCCAATGTTCGCCTCATTGCGGACCCGGGTTACTCTTGGGACGAGGACTTTGCCGCGCGCGTCACCCTTGGCACTGTCATTGCGCCCGAAGGTGTCCCGCACGGCAGCAGAACTCTATAAGTCTTTGAATGAAAACAGCGCCGAGCTATTCACATAAGCGCGGGACCTAGCGTGACCGAACGCACAATTCGCCGGTCGTCGCGGCCTTCGAACGCCGGTCCTCGTCCGGCAATCGCACTGGTCGTGGCCGCCGCCGAGAACGGCGTCATCGGACGATCGAATCAGTTGCCGTGGCACCTGCCCGCGGACCTGCAGCACTTCAAAGCCGTGACCATGGGCAAGCCCATGCTGATGGGACGGCGAACGTTCGAGTCGATCGGCAAGGCGCTGCCGGGCCGCCGCAGCCTCGTGCTCACCCGCGACGCGAGTTTCTCGGCGCCGGGCGTCGAGCGCGTCGCGAGTGTGGACGAGGCGATCGAGCGCGCGGCCGCCGCGCCCGAGGTCGCGGTGATCGGCGGCGGCGAAGTCTTTCGCCTCACCCTGCCACTCGCGGATCGGGTCTACTTCACGCGTGTGCACGCTTCGGTCGCGGGCGATGCCCGCTTTCCCGAGCTCGACCCGCGCGAGTGGCACTGCGTCGAGCGCATCGCCAGACCGGCCGACGACAAGAACCTCTACGCGATGACGTTCTTTCTGCTCGAGCGCAAGCGCGACTAGGCTTCTCTGTAGAGCCAGGCGCCGGCGATCGCCGCGAGCGTCAGCTGGACCAGGCCCTGCACGCCCCAGCGCACGAGAAGATCGGTCGGATAGAGGCCGATGAGTCCGTAGCCGATCAGCCCGACGAGGTAGGCGAACACGAAGTAGGCGACCGCGACGATCACGGCGGTCTTCACGCCGGCGCCGAAGCGCGGGCGGGCGGCGGCGTAGAAAAACACCAGACCCACACCCATCAGCAGGCTGAGGAGTGCTCCGCCGACTGCCGACGACGCGCCCGAGGGCATGGGCAGGTTGTGCGCCTGCATTGCGCGGACCCACTCCGCCATGTACGTCGGGCCCATTGCGCCCTCGATGAGGAAGATGACGAGCCCGGCGACCAGGCCGCCCAGCAGCAGGCGGCCAATGTTGATACGACCCATGTGAACCCCCTTGGTCTTCGTTGTTGTTACCTAAGTCCGGTACCTGCTGAGTTATAAAGTCCTATCGAAGTCCGGTACCTGTTTAGTTATTGCTTTAGTTAGAAGTCCTGCTTTAGTTAGAAGTCCGGTACCTGTTTAGTTATTGAGCCAGTTCCTGGGTGAAGAAGGCGATCGTACGATCCCAGGCGAGCTTTGCCGCGGCCGCGTCGTAGCGCGCCGCCGACGTGTCATTGTGGAAAGCGTGATTCGCGCCTTCGTAGCGATGCAACTCGTAACGCACGCCAGCCTTGTCGAGCGCCTGCTGGAACGCGGGTACGTCGGCGTTGATGCGCTCATCGAGCCCCGCATAGTGCAGCAGCAGCGCCGCCTTGATGTTCGGTACTGCAGCGGCATCCGGCGTGCGGCCGTAGAAGACGACGCCGGCCTCGAGCGTCGGGTCGCCCGTCGCGAGTCGGCCGACGAGCCCACCGCCCCAGCAGAAGCCGACGGCGCCGATGCTGTTCGTGGTGTCGGCGCGATCGCGCAGCCACTTCACAGAAGCGATGGCGTTGTCGAGTGTCTGCGTGGCGTCGAGCTTGCCGAACATCTCGCGCGCCGTGTCCTCGTTCGACGGCGTGCCGCCGAGCGGTGAGAGGAAGTCGGGTGCCAGCGCGACGAAGCCAGCCGACGCCACGCGACGGGCCACGTCCTCGATGTGGGGGTTCAGCCCGCGGTTTTCATGGATCACGATCACGCCGGGTGCCGCGACGGTGCGGTCGCGCGGTTTCGCGAGGTAGCCCCGCATCTCGCCGCCGGCTCCGGCGTACTTCACCGGCTCGGTCGCGACGCGCTCGTCTTCGGGGTCGACCTGCGCCGCCGCTGCCTTGTTCGCTTGCAGCAGCGGCAACGCGGCATAGGCCGCGGCCACGCTCCCGGTCAGGACGGCCAGCCGCTCGAGAAACGTGCGGCGGTCGAGCGGCGTGTGCGTGTACTGGTCGTAGAGGTCGATGATGCGCTGGTCCATGTCCTGAGCTCCTGATGGTGGGTCCAGTTCCCTCTGGTGCACAATCCGCGAAGGATCTCCGACTTCCGCCCCCGAATGCAACGCCGATGCCCTTCGACGCCGCCACCCTCATCGCCTACAGCTTTGCCTGCATCCTGCTGATCGCTTCGCCCGGCCCCGGGCAGGCGCTGGTCATCGCGCGCACCGTAGAAGGCAGCACGCGGGCAGGGGTCGTCACGGCCGTGGGCCTGCAGATCGGCACGCTGGTCCATACGCTGGCCGCGGCCCTCGGGCTCTCGGCCATCCTCGCGACGTCGGCCACGGCGTTCACTGCGGTGAAGTACGCGGGCGCGGCCTACCTCATCGTGCTCGGCATCCTTACGCTGCGCGCCGCGCGGCGGACGGCGGCGCGTGAGCCGGGGTCCGCCGCCTCGGTCTCGGCCTCGGCGTCGACCTCGAGTTTGCATTCGGCGTCAGCGTCCGTGCCTGCGCCGACAACGCCGACAACGCCGGCAACGCCGACAACGCCGGCCGCGCCACGCGACCGGCGGCTGCTCATGCATGCCATCGTCACGGGAATCCTCAACCCGAAGGTCGCGCTGTTCTTTCTCGCCTTCCTGCCGCAGTTCGTGCACCCTGAGCGCGGCATGGTGCTCGTCCAGTTCCTCGCGCTCGGTGTGATCCTGTCGATCCTGGGTGTGATCGGCGATTCGCTCGTCGCCGTCGCTGCGGGTCGCTTGAGCGGGCGCCTGCTGGCAAATCCCCGCGTCGCCGCGTGGCGCGAGCGCGCGACCGCCATCGTGCTGATCGCGATCGGCCTGCGGCTCGCGTTCGTCGCGCGGACATGATGCGCGTTCCCGATCCTGTGCGATGATGCACGCATGGGCCTCGACACCGCCATAGACTTGCTGTTCGCCGGCATGGGGAAGCTCGGCCCGGGCGACAATGTCCATACGCTCGAAGTCCTGCGGCTGCTTCCCAGACAACAGTTTCGCGTCATCGTGGATGCGGGCTGCGGCACCGGTCGGCAGACGCTCGTCCTGGCGAAGGCCCTGAACACACGCATTCACGCTGTGGACTCCTACGAGCCGTTCCTGGCCGACCTGGCGCAACGCGCGCGGGTGGCCGGTATCGAGCCGCTCGTCGAAACGCACTGCATGGACATGAAAGACATCGCCAGCGTCTTCCCGCGCATCGACTTGCTGTGGTCCGAGGGCGCCGCCTACAACATCGGTTTTGCCAACGCCCTGCAAACATGGGCAACGGCGATACCGACGGGTGCCTTCGCGGTCGTCAGCGAATTGTCGTGGCTGAGCGATCGCGCACCGGCAGCCGTCCGGGAGTTCTTCCAGCAAGGCTATCCCGACATGCATTCCGTCGACGACAACCGCCGCGTCGCCGAACAGGCGGGCTTCGGCATGCTGTCCACGCACGTCCTGCCCGAAGACGCCTGGGTGCACGGCTACTACGACGTTCTCGAACCGCGCGCGAAGGCCCTGCTCGATCATGCCGACACAGCCGTCAGAGAGTTCGCAGCCGAAACGATTCGCGAGATCGAGATCTTCAACGTGTCCGAACAGAGCTACGGGTATGTCTTCTACGTACTGCGCAGAAACTGACTACCGTAGCCCAATGTTCAACTTCACCGTCCCGAGCGCGCCTGGAATCACCTACCCGTAACGCTCCGGACGGAGCGTCTGCGAACCTCGGAGCAAGCAAATGCCATGGAACCTCTCGCCAGGTACGGCCTGGGTCGTGCTATTCGTCGCAGGCGTCCTCGAGATCGTGTGGGCCGTCAGCATGAAGGCGTCTGAGGGGTTTACGAAGCATCACCTCACCGCGCTCACGCTCACCGCGGCTTTCTTCAGTTTCGCGCTCCTGGGTCTGGCCATGCGCGCGCTGCCGGTGGGTACAGCCTACGCAGTATGGACCGGTATCGGCGCCGTAGGCGCAGCCGTTCTGGGGATCATCATGTTTGGCGAATCGCCCTCCCTGGCCCGTCTCGGCTGTATCACTCTCATCATTGTCGGAATTCTGGGGCTCAAGCTGGTGAGCAGCGGGAGTGCGGCCTGACAAGATCCGGCGACGGGCTCAGCGCCCTGTGGGCTTCTCCTGAAACTCAAGTGCTGGGGTGTATGACGTTGTCGGCGACCTGCACTCTCGGCACCGTCGGCTTTCCGCAGCGCAAAATGATTTCCTGGCTCAGCGGCTCATGCTGTACGTGGGTGGGCGAGATGCCGCCCTTGAAGCCGCCATAAAGGTGATTCGAGCTGAACGTGTTGCCGAACGAAGGGCATTCGCGCGTGGCATCGAAACCGTCGAGGAAGTACGCCAGGTGCCCCGCGCGATGGAAGTGGTTCGCGAAGACGCGGTTGTGGTTCGACCCATCGCGTACTTTCACCGGATCACCGCTGATCTCGACGAAGCGATTGCGTTCGATGGCATTGTTGCTCGCGCCGTGCGAGATGTAGAGAGCATGGATCGCCCGGGCACCGGCATCGAAGTTGACGACCTTGACGAAGTGCGAATTGGCGACGCGGTTGCGGCTCGAGTTGTTGAACGCCACCGCCGCTGTGGGTTTGGTACAGGTGACCGCCGCGCCGTCGAGCGGCCGCCGATCACCGATCGATTCGAAATACATGCCGTAGAGGTCGACGCCGTTCACGCCCCTGAATTCCATGGCCGTGCAATAGCCCAGCACACGGATATAGCGAAATCGCAGTCGGGCTTCGACACCGGGCTCCTTCGCCCACAGCCAGTAGAAGGTACTGCCCCCGCCGTCGAAGACGGGACGCTGCTTGTCGAAGTTCAGAGCGGTGAACGTGATTGCTGCGCCGGTGAAGCACGTCCAGTGGATCTCCTGGCGCCGATAGGTGCCCGGTGCGATATGGACCTCAACCTCATCCGCCTGTCCGCCGGTGCAGAGTCCCCGAGCCTGCAACAACTCCTGAACTCGCCCCAAGCTTGCCAGCGGACGCTGCACCGACAGACCACTGTTCTGATCGTTGCCCGCGGGCCTTGGTGCGACGAATACCTTGAGCGTCGCGGCATCGGCATTGCCAGCGACAGCGACAGCGACAGCGGCGAAGCTCACTACCCAGGCGTAGAACCTGCATCCCACGGCGTCGATTGTGCGCCACCGCCTGACGCCGCCGCACGTCGCGCCGCAATAGACGTGCTGCAACGTGCGCTTCCGGGCGACGAGCCGAAAACGTCGCAGCGAGCCGTGCGGTGCCTCAACACGCGGCTGGCAGGCTCAGCGCCCCGCGGGTTTCTTCAACCCAGCGCCCGTGGTGAGGTAAAGCGCGAACGTGCCGAGCCAGTGCCCGCCTTCGTAGTGCTCGCCAGTGACGGCGGGCAGGGCGGCATCGCGATGGCGCCTGGCAGCGGCGCGCAGCGCGCTCGCGCGCGGATCGTTGCCGAGCGCGCCCGCCATTCCTTCCAGCATCCAGGCGCGGCTCAGGTTGAGCCCGTCGATGTGCGCGAGCTTCGGGTCCGAGCGGTCCGTGACGATGCCGGCCGGCAGCCAGAAGTCCTGCGCGTTGCGCGGGATTCCGGGCAGAAAGTTGCGCAGCCACGACTGAAAGTCGGCCTGTGACAGGAGGCGCCGCATGAAGTCCGCTTCCGCGAGGCAGGGCGACAGGAAATCCTCGCCCGAAGGCTCGTACGCGAGCGGACAGAGGCCGTCGGCGTAGTAGTAGGCGCGCGCGCGATTGTTCATCAGCCGGATCATCGCCTCGTCGGCTGCGACCTGGGCCCAGTCCCAGATCAGCCCGAACGCGAACGCCGTCTGGCTGTGCTCGCCGACGCGGATCGGATAGTTGAGCTTCGGCAACCACTGCTTGATGCGCACGGCCGCCTCCTGTTCGAGCGGCTGCAGTGTCGCGACCCAGGCCTGCGCCTGCGGATCCTCCCAGGTACGCAGCTCCGTCATCAGTTGCAACAACCACGCGAGACCGTACGGACGCTCGAACGAAGCGCGACCGGTCGTGCGCAGATAGGCCGCTTCGACGGCAATGTTCCCGGCCGTCAGGCTCTTTGCCAGTGCCGCGCGCGCAGCCGGCGCGAACGAAGCATTCGGGTAGAGATGCGCGGCGCGGGCGAGGAGCCAATGACCGTGTACTGCTGAATGCCAGTCGTAACAGCCGTAGAACGCTGGCGTGAGCTGACGAGGTGGCTTTGCATCGGCGTCGCTCGCGAGCGTGTGCGAAATCTTGTTCGGGTACTCGCGATGCACGCATTCGAGCGCGAGCGCGACGAAGCGACCCACGGCCGACTCGTCGATGGGCGGCTCCGCGGCGGCGGCGGCGTTGCTTCGGCCCGGTGTGGCGATCACGGCGACCGTGGCGATGATGGCAGCGGCGAGCGCAACAACGCCGGAACGTGGCACGGGCGTGCGAGCTGCCGTCGTCGTCATCGCAACGGTCGTCATCGCAACGGCTCCAGCGAGGTGTGCACCAGTCGTGCGGCCAGTGCCAGGTCGACCTGGTTCATCTCGTACGCGGTTTCGGTGAGCTGATCGAGTATTCCCTGCTGCACCTGCCCGCGCTCGAGCGCCCGCGCATAGCCGATCTCGTGGTGGAACATCACCATCGAGTATCGCGGAATGAAGTGCTGGGGGAAGCGCCGCTCGAGCTCGAGCGACAGTGTTTTCTGGAGCTGGAAGCGCGGGTTGCGCACGCTATCGCGCATCTCGACGTAGTTCTCGAGGGCCATCCGTGCAATCGCCTCGGCGTCCGGACGCCGGCGCCGCTCGAATTCCGCGAACAGGGTCTCCCAGTCGTCGTGCTCGTCGAGCAGCTCGTCGAACACCACGCAGTCCTCGAACGCGCAGTTCATGCCCTGGCCATGGAACGGGACGATGGCATGCGCGGCATCGCCGAGCAGCAGCGCGTCGCCACCGGCGTGCCATGGCGCACAGTGCACCGTGACCATGTTGCCGGTGGGATTCGCGAAGAAATCCTGCGTCAGCTCCGGGATCAGGGAAAAGGCATCGGGGAAGCGGCGTGCGAAGAAGGTTTCGACGGAACTGGCATCGGTGAGCGAGGCGAAGCTCTCGTAGCCGGTCGCCGGCAGGAACAGCGTGACCGTGAAGCTGCCGTCGATATTCGCGAGCGCGATGAGCATGAACCCACCACGCGGCCAGATGTGCAACGCGTTCGCGTCGAGCAGGTGCGTGCCGTCCGGTCCCGGCGGGATCGCGAGCTCCTTGTACTGGTGCGGCAGCAGCTCTTCGGTCGCACGCGAGATCTCGGCGCGCACCAGGTCCGCGCGGACGGCGGAGCTCGCGCCATCGGTGGCGATCACCGGCGAGGCGCGCACCTCGTACGCGCGGCTGGAGGCCTCGTCCAGGAGCTTCAGGATGCGGCGCGTGGTATCGAGGCCCCGGCAGTTGTGGCGGAAGTGGATGGACGAGTCGGCACGCTGCTCGAACTCGCTCATCAGGAGCTTGTTCAGCTCGGCCCGCGAAACGGAGTAGATCACCTCGCGCTCGTTCTGACCGTAGGGCAGGAGCGTGGTGTTGCCTTCCGGATCGTGGATCATGCGGCCGCGCATCGGGATCATCAGCGGCTGTACGGCTTCGATGACGCCCGCCTGCCGCAGCGCGTGGATGCCGCGGTCCGCGAGCGCGAGGTTGATGGACCGTCCGGCGGAAACGCGCTCGCGGCGCATGTCGGGGCGCCGCTCGTAAAGCGTGGCCGCGAATCCGCGGCGCGCGAGGAAAATGCCGAGGAGGCTTCCCGCCAGCCCCGCACCCGTGACGGTTACCGGCGAGGGGCGCATGCGCCTTCCAGGATCTCTTCGAGCACGGTCACGAAATCCCACACGTCCTCGAACGTGTTGTAGAGCGGGACAGGCGCGACACGAATGACGTCCGGCTCGCGCCAGTCGCAGACGACGTCGCGGCGCGCCAGCTCCTCGAACACGGCACGGCCGCTCGCGACGCCCGCTGCGAGCCGCAGGGAAAGCTGAGCGCCGCGTGCCTGCGGATCGCGGGGCGAGATCACGCTGACACGACCGGCCAGGCGCGCATCGATCAGGGACTCCAGATACCCGGTGAGCCTGACGGACTTCTCGCGCAGCCGTTGCATGCCGGCCTCGCGGAACAGCGCGAACGAGGCGATGAGCGGCGCCAGCGAGAAGATCGGCGGGTTGCTGAGCTGCCAGCCCTCGGCGCCCTCGAGCACTTCGAAGTCGGGCCCCATCAGGAACCGCTTCTGCTTGTTGTGGCCCCACCAGCCTGCGAAGCGCGGCAGGTCCGCCGAGCGTGCGTGGCGCTCGTGCACGAAACAGCCCGCGATCGCGCCGGGCCCGGAGTTCAGGTACTTGTAGCTGCACCACACCGCGAAGTCGGGCGCCCAGTCGTGCAGCGCCAGCTCGAGGTTGCCGGCCGCGTGGGCAAGATCGAAGCCGACGTTGCATCCCTGGGCGCGCGCCAATTGCACGATGCGCTGCAGGTCGAAGGCCTGGCCGGTCCGGTACTGCACGCCGGCCAGCATGACGAGCGCGATGCGCCGGCCCTCGCGCGCGAGCAGCGATTCGAGATCCTCGTCGCGAATGCAATCCTCGCCGCGCCGCGGAGCGAGCTCGATCAGCGCTGCGTCGGCGCGCAAGCCGTGGTACGCGATCTGCGAGGCGACGGCGTAGCGGTCGGACGGGAAGGCGCCTTCCTCGATGAGGATGCACGGTCGCTCGGGCGTCGGACGGTAGAAGCTCACCATCATCAGGTGCAGGTTCACCGTCAGGGTGTTCATGTTCACGACTTCGTGCGGCCGGGCGCCGACCAGGAGCGCCGTGTCGCTCGCAAGTTGCTCGTGATACGGCAGCCAGGGCCGCGTGCCCTCGTGATGCCCACGCACCCCGAAGCGCGCCCAGGCTTCGAGCTCTTCCTGCATCAGTCGCTGCACGCCGGTGGGTTGCAGGCCGAGTGAATTGCCACAGAGGTAGAGCGAGTCAGGACGCGTGCGCCCCGCGGGGATGTGAAATCGCGAACGGAAGTCGCGCAGCGCGTCGGCAGCATCGAGCGCCCGCGCCTCATCGACGCGCGGCTCATTCGTGCGTGGCTCGTCGGTCCCCCCCTTGCCCGGCGCGCGCGTCATCTTCGTGCCACCTGCAGCGCCAGGCGCGTCATGCGAAGCGCTCCTTGTCGAGCGCCAGCCACTCGAGCGCCGTGCCGTGCAGGAGTCGCGCCTCGGTCGCGGCTTCGAGCTTCATCGCTTCGATCATCTCGCCGGGGCGATCCTCGCCCAGCGGGAAGGGGTAGTCGCTGCCGAGCGCGATCGACCTTTCGCCCATGAGCCTGAGCATGTAGCGCAGCAGTTCCGGATCGTGGACCAGGGAATCGACGTAGAAGCGCCCGAGGTAGTCGCGCGGGTTGGTGCGGTTCTGGACGAACAGGTCGGGGCGCGCGTGAAATCCGTGCTCGATGCGCCCCAGCGTCGCGGGGAACGCTCCGCCGCCGTGGGCGAAGCACACCCGCAGCCGCGGCAGCTTTTCGAACACACCACCGAAGATCATGCAGCAGATGGACAGCGAGGTTTCGGCGGGCATGCCAACCAGCCACGGCAGCCAATAGCGCGACATGCGCTCGCGGCCCAGCATGTCCCACGGATGCACGAACACTGCCGCACCGAGATCCTGGGCCGCCGTCAGCACTTCGACCACGCGCGGGTCGTCGAGATTGCGGCCGCTGATGTGCGACCCGATTTCGATGCCGGCGAGCCCCAGGCTGCGCACGCAGCGCTCCAGCTCCTGGATGGCGAGATCGGGCTCCTGCATCGGCACCGTGCCGAGGCCGACGAAGCGCTTCGGGTGCTGCGCCACCAGCCCGGCGATGTGATCGTTCAGCAGGCGGCTGAGATCGAGGGCGTCCTGTGCGCGCGCCCAGTAGCTGAACATGACGGGCACGGTCGACAGCACCTGCACGTCGACCTCGGTGCGCGTCAGATCCTCGAAGCGTTTTTCCGCGTCCCAGGAGTTGGCCTTGATGTCGCGGAACAGCTTGCCTTCCTGCACCATGCGCGCGCAGCCCGGCCCGGTGTGCTCGATCTGCACCCAGCCGCCGTAGCCGTAGCGTTCCTGGAGATTCGGCCAGTTCTCCGGGATGACGTGGGTGTGGATGTCGATCTTCAGAGGACGGGCCATGGGCATCGCGTCAGCGGCGCTCGCCTGGCTTCACCGGCGGCTGCATGACGGCGCCGCAGTGCTTGCACGTGCGGTGCTCGACGCTCGAAAAGAAGCGCTCGAACACCGGCGGGAACTGGGTCTCGATGTTAGTGAGCTCGAAGTATTCGTTGTAGAGCTGCCGGTGGCAGTCTTCGCAGAACCACAGCAGGCCGTCCTTCTCGCCCGCGCGGCGCTGCCGCTCGATGACGAGGCCGACGGTGTCTGCGCGCCGCTGCGGGGAGTGCGGCACGTGCGGCGGGAGCAGCAGGATCTCGCCTTCGCGGATCGGCACGTCGACGCGCCGCCCGCCCTGCATGGTCCACAGCACCATGTCGCCTTCGAGCTGGTAGAAGAATTCCTCGCCCGGATCGTCGTGGAAGTCTTTGCGGGCGTTGGGCCCGCCGATGACCATGATGATGAACTCGGCGTCCTTGAACACCTGCTTGTTGCCGACGGGCGGCTTGAGCAGGTGGCGGTGCTCGTCGATCCAGCTGCGGAAGTTGAAAGCCTGTAGGGGTCGGGTGGAGCTCATGGCGATGTCGGCAGTGGCGTTACGGCAGCGTGGCGATGCACTTCAGCTCGATGGCGATCGGACCCGGCAGGCGCGCGACGCCGACGGTCGTGCGGCAGGGCTGCACCTTGCCGAAATACTCGGCGTAGATGCGATTGTACGTCGTCCAGTCGCGTTCCAGGTCGGTCAGGAACACCGTGACGTCGACCAGCCGGTCCCAGCTGGAGCCCGCGTCCTCCAGGATCACGCGCACGTTGTCGAAGACCGCGCGGCACTGCGATTCGAAGTCATAGCGCAGCACGCGCCCCTGCGCGTCGAGCTCGACGCCGGCCACCGATTTCTCGCCGCGCCGGCGCGGCCCCATGCCGGAAATGAAGAGCAGATTGCCCACGCGCCGGGCGGTGGGATAGGGCCCGAGCGGTTCGGGGGCGCGTGGCGAGACGATCACGTCGGACATGGCGGACACCGGGACTGTGGCACTCGATGCGGACTCGACACGGACTCAATACTTGACGCACACGTTGCGCGACTCGGTGAAGAAGCGCATCGCTTCGAAGCCGCCCTCGCGACCGACGCCGGAGCTCTTCACGCCGCCCATGGGCGTGCGCAGGTCGCGCAGCATCCAGGTGTTCACCCACACCAGGCCGGCTTCGAGGCGTGCGGAGACGCGATGGCAACGCGAGTTGTCGCGGCTCCACAGGGAGGCGGCGAGGCCGTACGGGGTGCCGTTCGCGATCTCGAGCGCCTCGTCCTCACCGTCGAAAGGCAGCAGCGTCGCGACGGGGCCGAAGATCTCCTCCTGATTGGTGCGGCAGCTCGCGTCGAGCCCCTCGATGACGGTGGGTTGCACGAACCAGCCGTCGCGGCAGCGCGCGCTCGCAACCCGGGCACGCTCGCCGCCGCACAGCACGCGCCCGCCTTCGGAACGTGCCTGCTGGATGGCGCCCAGCACTTTGTCCAGGTGTGCCGCCGAGACGAGTGCGCCCTGATCGGTTTCCGCTTCCAGCGGGTCGCCCACGCGCAGCGCGCGTACGCGCGCGGCGAACGCGTCGCGGAAGCGAGCGTAGAGGGAACGTTCGACCAGCACGCGCGAGCCACACAGGCAGATCTCGCCCTGGTTGGCGAAGGCGGCGCGCACCGTTCCCTCGACCGTGGCCTCGAAATCGCAGTCCGCGAACACCAGGCTCGGATTCTTGCCGCCCAACTCGAGCGACAGTTTCTTGAAGAGCGGCGCGGCTGCCGCGGCGATGTGCCGGCCCGTGGCCGTGCCGCCGGTGAACGAGATGGCGCGCACCTGCGGATGGGTAACGACGGCGTTACCGACTTCCGCCCCGCGCCCGTGGAGGATATTGAGCACGCCGTTCGGAAGCCCCGCTTCGATGCTGAGCTCGGCGAGCATGGCGGCGGTGAGCGGCGTAACCTCGGAAGGCTTCGCGATCACGCAATTGCCGGCCGCGAGCGCTGGCGCGATCTTCCACGTGAGCAGGTACAGCGGCAGGTTCCACGGCGAAATACCGGCGACCACACCGTGCGGTTGCCGCAGGGTGTAGTTGATGGCGCCGGTTTCCATCGCGTGCGCTTCGCTCGCGAACTGCGTCGCCGCCCCGGCAAAGAAGCGCAGGTTGCTGATGGCGCGCGGGATGTCGAGCGAGCGGGCGAGGGACAGGGGCTTGCCGGTGTCGCAGGACTCGGCGTGCGCGAATTTCTCCAGGTCGCGCTCGATCAGGTCGGCGAGCCGGTTGAGCCAGCGTGCGCGGTCGGCGGCCGGCAGGTCGCGCCAGCCGGGAAACGCGCCCTGCGCCGCTTCGACGGCAGCCTCCACGTCCTCCGCACCCGACTCCGGGGCGCGGGCGTAGGCCTGGCCAGCGGCCGGTTCCCAGACGTCGAACCAACGCTGCCGGGCGCCGGCGCGCAGCTCGCCGCCGATAAGATTGCGCAGCTCCTTCATTCGAGTCCATTCTAGAACGGTGGCGAATCAAGTGACACCCACGGCCCCGGTTCGGGCACCTTCCCTGGCAGATATCCTGGCGGCCCGCGAGCGAATCGCCCCTCACGTGCTGCGCACGCCGCTGATACGGCTGCGCGGCGTGGAGGCGGGCCGCGGTGCACAGGCGGGGGACGATCGGCAGATCTGGCTCAAGCTCGAGAACCTGCAGCCGACCGGCAGTTTCAAGATGCGTGGCGCGGCGAACGCGATGGCCGCGCTGGCGCCGGCAGAGTTGTCGAGGGGCGTGTATACGGCGAGTGCCGGCAACATGGCGCAGGGCGTGGCCTGGAACGCGCGCACGCGGAGGGTACCGGCGCGGATCATCGTTCCCGATCACGCCCCCGCGAACAAGCTGCGGGCGATCGAAGCACTGGGCGGAACGGTGATCAAGCTGCCGTTCGATCGCTGGTGGGATGTGCTGGTCGCCAACGGATCGGCGGAGGAACAGGGACAGTTCATCCATCCGTTCTGCAACCGCGACGTGATCGCGGGCAACGGGACCATCGGGCTGGAGATCGTCGAGGACCTGCCGGACGTCGACACCGTGATCGTGCCCTATGGCGGAGGCGGGCTGTCGACCGGCATCGCGATCGCCGTGCGGGCGCAGCGGCCAGACGCGAAGGTGTACGCCTGCGAGGTGGAAACGGCTGCGCCCCTCGCCGCGAGCCTCGACGCGGGTGAGCCGGTGACGATCGACTATGTTCCCAGTTTCGTCGATGGCATCGGCAGCCGCAGTGTCATGCCGGCGATGTGGTCGCTCGTGATCGCCGCGCTCACCGGTTCACTGGTCGTGTCGCTGCAGGAGATCGAGGAGGCGCTGCGCCGACTGTTTTCTGCGCATCGCGTGGTCGCCGAAGGCGCGGGTGCGAGCTCCGTCGCGGCGGCCCTGGCCAGTCCCGACCTGGGCCGCCGCGTCGTGTGCGTCGTCTCCGGCGGCAACATCAATCCCGACGTGCTCGCCAGGATCGTCGCGAATGACCAAGGTCCAGTACCGGTCTAGTCATCAATGACCAGCGTCCGGTACCGAACCTGGCGATCAGCCGCGGCGGTTCGAGGTCTCCTTGAGCACCAGGCGGCCGTCCTCGGCCGGAATCCGCTCACCCGGATCGTGGTCCATGCGCACCACGCCCTCCTCGTCGCCGAGCTCGTAGCTCACGTCGTAGCCGACCGTCTCCTCGCGTTCGTCGTAGACGGTTTCGCAACGCTGCTCCGTGCGATCCACGCGGTTGCCCTCCTGCATCCGCTTCTGCACCTTGCTGCCCGCGTAGCCACCCGCCGCCGCGCCCGCCACGGTCGCGGCCTTCTTGCCGCTGCCGTCGCCGACCTGGTTACCGAGCACGGCGCCAGCCACCGCGCCGATGACGGTGCCGGTCACGCGCTTCGGATCCTTCGTCGGCGCCTTCTCGGAGACGACCTGGTCGCCGCACATTTCGCGCGGCACGCGCACGGTTTCGGTGATGGGACGCACGTCAGTGACGGTCGCGTAGCGCGGGTTGTCGCTGAGCATCCTGTAGCCCGCGATCGCGCCACCCGCCGTGACGATCGCCGCTCCCGCCAGAATCCCTACCAGCATTGATCGGTCCATCGATTCGTCCTCCTGTGCCGTGCTCGACGCAACGTCGCCGTCGGGCGACGCTGCGTTCTCTCGCACCTCTCCGTCTAGTCCGCGCAGGCAACGATTTGGTTCCGGCGCCGGTGGACTCGCTCGACGGGCTTGCAATTGCAGGAATTTCAACGGCCCGCGTTGCAGCTACTTCAGCTGGTTGAGCTCGAGCACGTTGCCGTCGGGATCGCGGCAGAAGAGGTAGGTGCGGCGCGTGTCGTGCTTCGGGCCCTCGGTGATCGGCACTCCGGCACGTGCGAGGCTCGCCGCGGCAGCGTCCAGGTCCGGCACGAGAAACGCCGCGTGCGTGATCCCGGGAAAATTCCAGTCGTTGTCCTGCAGCACGTTGCGCGCTTCCTCCTGCTCGTTGCCGTTGCAGATGAGGTGGATGCGCACACCCGCCGCGTTCTCGATCTCGACGGCGCGCGATTGCGAATGCGGGCTCTCGGCCACGACGTGGAAACCAAACAGCTTGTAGAAGTGAATGGCGCGCGCCGGATCGCTGACGCGGATGCCGACGTGGTCGTAGGCGAGGAGCGGAATCGGGCTCGCGGTCCGAACGGAAAGCGCAGAGTCGCGCATTGCGCTCTTGGTGCTGACGCTGCCGGCGGACATGACGGGCCTCGCGCTGATGAGCTACAAGATGGCGCAAGCCTATTGGGCACGCGTGACTCGCAGCCAACACAGTTTGTGACCGAACGGTAAGGAATGCTGAGGCGGGACGACATTCGGGGCCGGCGCCGGCCGCTGAACCTGAACCTGAACCTGAACCTGGACCCGAACCGAGCACACTGCAATCGCAGAGCGCGCTTCAATCCTTGCCAGGCTCCTGGTGCGTGGAGCACGCAACGGTTGTCGTCTTCAGGTCCGGCACGTCGAGGCGCAGCGCGCACAGCGAACCGCCCCACACGCAGCCCGTGTCGATGGCGCGAACGTTGCTCTTCAGGTGCAGGCCGAGCGTCGACCAGTGGCCGCAGACGATCGGCACGTCGCGACTGGCGCGCGCGGGCGCGTCGAACCACGGCAGGAACGGCGCCTTCACCTCGCCCGGGGCACCTTTGACCTTGAGATCGATGCGGCCGTCCTTCGTGCAGTAGCGCAGGCGCGTCATGCAATTGACGATGAAACGCAGGCGGTCGTAGCCCTTCAGCGACTCGCTCCAGCGATCGGGCTGGTCGCCATACATGTGCTCGTAGAGCGAGTCCGCATCGCTGGCCAGCGCCGCCTCGACTTCCGCCGCCAGCTGCGCGGCCTGCGCGATCGTCCATTGCGGCGCGAGCCCGGCGTGCACCATGGCGATGCCGGCTTCTTCGTCGTGATGAAACAGCGGGCGCGCCTGCAGCCAGTCGAGCAGCGCGTCGCGATCGCGCGCTTCGAGCACCGGCTGCAACGTGTCCCCGCCCTTCAGGCGCCGTTTTTTCGAGCGCGCCACCGCGAGCAGGTGCAGGTCGTGATTGCCCAGGACGACCACGGCGTTCGCATCCAGTGCGCGCACGCGGCGCAGGACCTCGAGCGAGCGCGGACCGCGATTGACGAGGTCGCCGACGAACCAGAGCCGGTCGCGGTCAGCGTTGAAATGGATGCGCTCGAGCAGCTCGCCGAGCTCGTCGTCGCATCCCTGGACGTCGCCGATGGCGTACGTGGCCATCCGGCAAGACTATCAAAAGGGGCCAGGTGCCTTTCGGCAATCTGACGCGGGTTCGGCTAGTGCAAAACGCCCGGCATGGCCAGCGTGAAAGGTGCGATCGGCGCGTCGAAGTGCTGGCCGTCGTCGGCAACCATCTGGTAGCTGCCCTGCATGGCGCCGACCGGTGTCTCGATGATCGCGCCGCTGGAGTACCGGAACCCCTGTCCCGGTTTGAGGTAAGGCTGCTCGCCGACCACGCCGTCGCCGCGCACTTCCTGCACTTTGCCGTTCGCGTCCGTGATCACCCAGTGACGCGTCATCAGCCGCGCGGGCACTTTGCCTTCGTTGCGGATGGTGATGGTGTACGAGAACACGAAGCGCCGCTCGCGCGGATCCGACTGCTCGTCGACGAAGTTGGTTTCCACGTCGACGCGGATGCGGTGCTGCGCCGGCTCGGTTGTGGGGCGGGTGGTCACAGGGAGAGTCTACCCGATTCGGTACGGGACACGGCTAGGGTGCAGTGCAGGACTCAGGGCAGGCGCACCGCGAGCACGTCGCACGGTGCGGAGTGCAGGACGGTGTCTTCCGTAAAATTGAGCAGGATGGCGAGGCCGTGGCGCTCGCGGCTGCCGAGGATGATGAGGTCCGCACCCTGCTCGTGCGCCACGCGCAGGATCTCCGCCTTGATGCTGCCGGCCTCTACGAAGCACTCCGCCTCCGACAGGCCGAGTCGCGCGGCGAGCTCTTTCACCCGCGCGCGCGCTCGGTGAATCAGCTCCTCCTCGATCTGCACGGCGGGCAGCAAGGTCTCGCCCATCGGCTCGACCGGAACATATTCCACGACGTGCAGAATCTGGATGCGCGAGCCGTAGCAGGCGGCAATCGCCTTGGCGCGCTCTCCCACCAGGTCGCTCTCGTCCATCAGGTCGACGACCAGCAGAATCTTGCGATACGCGGCGGCCATGATTCGTTCCTCCAGCCTCGCGCGAGGCCACGGACGGGACGCGACCCCATCTTAGCGCGGCAGGACGACTCAACGCGCGAGGGCGGCGAACTGTTCGGGGGTCAGGCGTTCGGCGCGGGCGCCGGGGTCGATGCCCAGGCGGGCGAAAGTGGCCTCGTCCACGAGGCCTTTCAGTGCGTTGCGCAGCGTCTTGCGGCGTTGCGCGAAAGCCGCACGCACCACCCGCTCGAAACGCCGCGGCTCACCTATGTCAAACGGCGCGGACGCCAGAGGCAAGAGTCGGACCACCGCCGATTCGACTTTCGGCGGCGGACGAAAGGCCCCCGCGCCGACGGTGAACAACGGTTCGACGGTGACGTGCGGTGCAAGCATCACCGTGAGGCGCCCGTAGGCTTTCGGTCCGGGTGATGCGGCCATGCGCTCCACGACTTCCTTCTGCAGCATGAAGTGCATGTCGCGGATCGCCGCGCTATGCGCCAGCAGGTGGAAGAGGAGGGGTGTCGAGATGTTGTAGGGCAGGTTGCCGACGATGCGAAGCGGTTGGCCGTCGCCGCGCAGCGACGTGAAGTCGACATCCAGCACGTCCGCCTCGAGCACCGACAGACGTTCTGCGTAGCGAGCGCGCAGGTCGCCCGCGAGGTCCCGGTCGATCTCGATGGCTTCGAGGCGCGGGACTCGCGCCAGCAGCGCTTCGGTGAGCGCCCCGCGGCCCGGGCCGATCTCGATGAGCCGTTCGCCCGGGCGCGGATCGATTGCCGTGACGATGCGTCCGATGATCGCCGGATCGTGCAGGAAGTGCTGGCCGAAGCGTTTGCGCGGCCGCGGGAATGTCATTGCGCGGTCACTGCTTGCTGCGGGCGAGCACGATCGCCTGTTCGAGCGCCGCGGCGAGGCTGGCTTCGTCCGCCTGCCCGCTGCCGGCCAGCGACAGCGCAGTGCCGTGGTCGACCGACGTGCGTACGATCGGGAGGCCGAGGGTGACGTTCACCGCGGTGCCGAAGCCCGCGTACTTGAGCACCGGCAGACCCTGGTCGTGATACATCGCCAGCACGACGTCCGCGCCCGCGAGCGAGCGCGGCGAGAAAGCCGTGTCGGCGGGGACCGGGCCGATGGCATCGATATCGCGCGCGCGTGCGTCGGCGACAGCGGGCGAGATGACATCGATCTCCTCCCGGCCGAGATGTCCGCTCTCGCCGGCGTGCGGGTTCAGGCCGCAGACGAGGACGCGAGGACGCGCAAAACCAAACCGCGCGCGCAGGTCGCGATCGATCACCTCGAGTGTGCGCACCAGCTTGTCGCGCTCGAGCGCGCCACTGACCTTCGCAAGCGGCAAGTGAGTCGTGGCGAGGGCGACGCGCAGCCGGTCGGCGACCAGCATCATCACCGGCAGCGGTGCGCGCGTGCGCTCTGCCAGGAACTCAGTGTGACCCATGAAGCGAATTCCGGCATCGGCGATCACGCTCTTCTGCACCGGCGCCGTGACCATCGCGTCGAATTCTCCCTCGACGCAGCCCTGCAACGCGCGCTCGAGCAGGCGAACGACATAACCTGCGTTGGCGGTGTCCAGGCGACCCGGCTCGACCGGTGTGGCCACCTTCTCGCTGCACACTCGCAGCGTTCCGGCCCGGGCCGCGGTGCGCGGTGCCGAGGGCTCATAGACCGAGAACGTGACAGCGAGGCCGAGGAGCTGAGCGCGTTCAGCGAAGAGATCGGCGTCGGCGGCGAAAACCAGGTCGCAGGGCCAGTCACGCTGCGCGATCTTCAGGCACAGGTCCGGCCCGATGCCGGCCGGCTCGCCCGAAGTGACGATGATTCGCAGCATAACTAAACAGGGGAGGTACCGGACTTTTCGTTTAGTTATTCACGATCGACGAGCGCCAAACATGAATAACTAAACGAAAAGTCCGGTACCGGTTTAGTTGTCGTCACATCTTGTATTCGATGAAAGCTTCGTCGCGCAGGCGGCGCAGCCAGAGCTCGGTCTCGTCGTCGGCCTTGCTCTCGCGCAGCGACGCGAAGGCCTTCTGGCGCGTGTCCTCAGCAGTGTTGTCATGCGTGCGCCGGCCGAGCACCTGCACGATGTGCCAGCCGAATTGCGTGCGGAACGGCTCGCTGATGTCGTTTTCCTTGGCCGCGTCGATGACTTCCTCGAACGCCGGCACGAAAGTGCCGGGGCCGACCCAGCCGAGATCGCCGCCTTCGGCCGCCGAGCCCGGGTCCTCGGAGTTCGAGCGCGCCAGCTCGGCGAAGTCCTCGCCGGCCACGATGCGGGCGCGCAGGTCACGCAGCTTCGCTTCCGTCTGCGCGTCGTCGCGCAGCTCGTTGGGCTTCACCAGAATGTGGCGCGCGTGCACCTGGTCGACCATCACCGCGTTACTCGCACCGCGCTTGTTGTTGAGCCGCAGGATGTGAAAGCCGCTCGGCGTGCGCACCGGCTCGCTCACTTCGCCGGACTGCATCTTCGCGATCACTTCGGCGATGAAGGAGGGCAGCTGAGTTCCCTTGCGCCAGCCGAGGGCACCGCCGGCGAGCGCCGTCTGGCCGTTTGAATAGGTCACCGCGAGCTGTGCGAAATCCTCACCGCCGCGGGCACGCGTGACGATGTCCTTCGCGCGCGTCGTCACCGCTTCGAGTTGCTCAGGCTCGGCGGCCTGCGGCAACGAGAGCAGGATGTGCGAGACGTCGTACTCCTGGTTCTCGGCCGACGCCTGGCGCGCGATGAACTGGTCGATCTCGCGCGGCGTCACGATGATGCGCGACAGGACGTCGCGCTGGCGCAGCAGCGTGATGGTCATTTCCTTGCGCATGGAGTCGCGGAACGCGCCATAGGCGATTCCCTGCGAGGCCAGTGCGTCCGGCAGGCGATCGAGCGGAATCTGGTTGCGCTCGGCGACGTTGCGCAACGCGTTGTTGAGGCTTTCGTCCGGCACTTTGAGGCCGAGGCGCTCGGCACGCTGCAGCTGAACCTCCTGCAGAACGAGCCTCTCGAGGACCTGCTGGCGCAGAACGTTCTGCGGCGGCAGCTCCGTGCGTGCCTGACGCAGGCGCTCGGAGATCATCCGTACCTGCTCGTCGAGCTCGCTCTGCAGGACCACACCCTCATTGACCACTGCCGCAATGCGGTCCAGGAGCTGGCCGCTGCTCCCCAGCTCGCGAGTCTGGGCGTGGACGACGCTGGAGCTTGCCAGGGCGAGGGCGATGACCAGGGCGAGGGCCGCGGAGAACCCCGCAAGAATTGCATATCGCATAGGAACTTAGGTTCTCTTCGTCAGTGAGGAGGGCCGGTCAGTCCGGCTCGCGGGAGTATCCCCGAATCGCATCTTCCAGGAAAGCATCGGCCGGCACTCCGACACTGGAAAGCCCCTTCAGTTCCAGCTGAACGGCGACCGAGTTGTCGCGCTCGCCAGTGCGGCTGGACACGTATCGGCGCTGCACGACGCGCAGGCGCCAACAACAGCTCGAATACTCGAAGCCGGCGAACTGGTCGATGATGGTCTCGTCGCGCAGCGAGTAGACGCCGCCCAGGAACAGGTTCCAGCGATCGGAGAGCGGCCAGGCAACCGAGCTGTCGACCTGCTCGATGAGGTTGCGGCGATGGCGGTAGCCGATGTTCGCGACCCGATCGCGGCCGGGGCGGTACTGCAGGCCGAACTCGCTCTTGTTGCCGCGCGTGTTCTCGGGATCCCATTCGTATCCGAACCTCACCGTCCAGTTGCGGTAGGCGTTGAGCATGAGCTCGCCGATGATGTTCGAGCCGTCGCGATCCTCGGCAATTTCGTCGGGCAGCGTGACGCGCGGCGCTTCGAAGTAGTAGGTGTGGCCGAGCGTCGCGCTCAGGTACTGCTCGCCGGAGTCCGTGTCGAGCATGCGCGAGGTGACGCCGACGCTGAGCTGGTCGGCGTCGCTGAGCCGGTCCGCGCCCACATACCGATTGCGCCGGAAGAGCTGTACCAGGTTCAGGTCCGGCAGACCCGTATCGAAGATCGGCAGGTCCGCCTGCGACTCACGCACCGGAACGTTGAGGTAGAGCAAGCGCGGCTCGAGCGTCTGGATGCGCTCGGCGTTCCGGCCGATCGGCCGTTCGAGAATCATGCCGGCGTCGAGACTGTAGATCGGCGCACCGCGCGCCGGCGAGTCGTCCTGCCCCGGCTCGGTGTCGTCGAGGCTGTAGCGCGTGTACCGGTACGCGAGCTCGGGCTCGATGTACACGCCCGCGCGACGAAAGGGAAAGCGCAGCTGCGGCATCGCGTCCGCGCGGATCCCGGTGAGCCCGTCATCGCGCAGGAAGTTCACGACCTCGCCGTCGAAGGCGTACTCGATGCCGAGCGGCCCGTCGGACCACGAGCCGCGCGCCACCACGCGCGGCACGCGCGAGTAGGGGCGGAATTCGTCCGCGATCGTCTGGTCGATGGTCTGGAAATTCTGCGCCTGCGCCAGGATCGACCAGTGACGGCCGAAGTAGCGCAGCTGCGCGTTGCGCTCGAGGAACAGCACGCTGGTGCCCTCGGCGCCGAGGCCGAAATCCTCGAAGTAGAATTCGTCGCTCGCGTTCTGCGCGTCGATCTCCGCGCGCCAGGAGTCGGCGAAGTCGTTCATGTGCTCCCAGGCGATGAGGCTGCGGTCGCGATCGCGCAGGTCGTCGCCGGGCAGGTAGGTGCCGCGCAGCGTGCCGCTCATGGTCTGGCCGTCGGCATCGCCTCCGAGATAGCGGAACTCGTTCTCCAGGTTCAGGCCGCGGTCCGAGAGGAAGCGCGGCGTGGTGGTGAGGTCGAAGCTGGGCGCGAGGTTGAAGTAGTAGGGCACCGCCAGCTCGATGCCGCTGCGCTTGGAAAAGCTGAAGTCAGGAAAGAGGAAGCCGGACTTGCGCTGATCGCCGAGCGGGAAGGAGATGATGGGCGTGTAGAGGATCGGCACGCCCTTGAAGTCGAGGCGCACGCTCTTGCCAGTCCCGTTGCGCTCGGCGGTATCGAGCGTGATGTCCGATGCCGACAGCATCCAGTCGCTGTTGCCAACGGGGCAGGTGGTGTACTCGACCTTGTCGAGCGTCACGCGCCCTTGCGGGGTGACCGCGAGCTCCTTCGCCGTGCCGCGCGCCGGACGCGAGGGGATCTCGAACTCCGCGCCGCCGAAGCGCGCGCCGCCCAGCGCGTCGTAGCTGCCGGTCTCGCCCTTCACCCGGACCTGCGGGTCGCGGTACTCGACCTTCCCGGCGACCTCGAAGGAGCGCGTTTCGGCTTTGTACGTCACGTCCTCCGCGAGGATCTCGCGCGTGCCCTGGCGGATCTTCACCTCGCCCTTGAGGCGCGCGTCGCCGTCGCGATCGAGCTCGGCCGCGTCGGCCGAGACGTCGATGTCCTGCGACTTCGACTCGAAGATGGTGTTGCCGCCGCTGTCGGTTTTGCCGCTGCCGTCGGTTTTGCCGCTGCCGTCGGCTTTGCCGCCGTCCTTGCCTTCCCCGGGTTGCGGAAGCGGCTGCACGACCGGGCCGCAGAGGTCGTCAGTGGGTGCCTGCTCGACCGGTGCCTTCTCCTTCGGCTCCGGCGCTTGCTCCTGTGCGACGGTCGGCAGCGGCGCTGCGGCCACGAGTGCGACGATGAGCAGGGCGCGAGGTGCGGGCAAGGCAGTCAAGTACTTGATTTTGGCAGGTCCCCAGTGTCGCACAGATTATAATGATGCGATTGACCTGAATGCCCGATGACCGGGGTTGGCACACCACCGCTGAGCCCGACGCCCGACGCCCAGGAGAGGTGAGGTTGGACAAGCGTCTCGAGCTGCTGAGCCACTGGCTCAGGAACGATCTTCGGTTTGACTTCGAGCGCATCGCGCCCGCCTCGATCGACGCCAGCTTCAGGCGGTACTTTCGCGTGTGGCGTGGCTCGGAAACTTTCGTCGTCATGGATGCGCCGCCCGAGAAGGAGGACACCGGGCCTTTCACGCGCATCGCCCGCATGCTCGCGGACGTCGGCGTGAACGTGCCGCGGATCATCGAGGCGGACAAGGAACGCGGCTTCCTGCTGCTCACCGACCTGGGCGCGCGTCTCTATCTCGACGACCTGAACGCCTACGCGACGGCGAGCGGCGGCGAAGTGGACGAGCTGTACGACGACGCCACGAGCGCGCTGTGCGCGATCCAGGCGCGCGGCCTCGGCCACGCGACGCAGCTCCCCGACTACGACCGCGCGGCGCTCACGCGCGAGATGGAACTGTTCCCCGAGTGGTTCTGCACGAAGCACCTGAAGCTCGAGCTGAGCGACGACGATCGCGAGATGATCGCCACGACGTTCGACGCGTTGTGCCGCTCCGCGCTCGAGCAGCCGCAGGTGTTCGTGCATCGCGACTATCACTCGCGCAACCTGATGGTCTGCAACGGCGCTGACAGTGGCGTCGGGAGCAATCCCGGGATCCTGGATTTCCAGGACGCGGTGCGCGGCGCGATCACTTACGACCTCGTGTCGCTGTTCAAGGACTGCTACATCCGCTGGCCGCAGGATCGCGTGCGCAATTGGGTGGTTGGTTATCGCGCAGAGGCGGCCGCGGCTGGTGTCGAGACTGGCGCGGACGACGCGGGATTTCTGCGATGGTTTCACCTGATGGGCGCGCAGCGGCACATCAAGGTGCTCGGCATCTTCGCGCGGCTGTTCCACAGAGACGGCAAGGCGCGCTACCTGCACGACCTGCCGCTTACGCTCGACTACGTGCGCGAGATCTGCCCGAATCATCCGGAACTGCATGCGCTCGGGCGGTTTCTAGAAGAGCGCGTCGTGCCGATTCTGAAGCAGCGGACGTACGAGGCGCTGGGATGAGGGCGTCGGTAAGAACCGCTGCGCCGCTCGCCGCGCTGAGCGGTTGCGTGGTGGTGCGCGCGTGAGAGCGATGATCCTGGCCGCCGGACGCGGCGAACGCATGCGACCGCTCACGGACGGCACGCCCAAGCCGCTGCTCGACGTCGGCGGCAAGCGCCTGATCGAGTATCACCTCGAAGCGCTGCGGCGCGCGGGCATCGGCGACGTGGTGATCAATCTCTCCTGGCACGGCGAGCAGATTCGCAACGCGCTCGGCGACGGCCTGCGCTCGGACGTCAGGATCCGCTACAGCGACGAAGGTCCCGTGCCGCTCGAAACGGCCGGCGGAATCTTTCGCGCACTCGAATGGCTCGGCCCCGATCCGTTCATCGTGATCAACGGCGACGTGTGGACCGACTACGACGTGCGGCGGCTCGCACTGCCGGCAGACGCCCACGCGCACCTGGTGCTGGTGCCCAATCCGCCGCAACACCCGCATGGCGACTTCGGCCTGAAACTCGGCCGCGTGATCGAGGATGCGAACGAGCGCTACACGTTCTCAGGGATAGCGATGTACCGGCGCGAGTTCTTCGCCGAATGCAAGCCGGGGCGTTTTCCCTTGCTGCCGCTGCTCAAGCGCGCCATCGCCTCGGGCAGGCTGAGCGGCGAGTTGTACCAGGGCGAGTGGCACGACATCGGCACGCCGCAGCGCCTCGCGGCGCTCGACAATAAATTGCGGGAACGTTGACGACGTTGACGCAGCCACTTCGGAGCAAGAAAAAGGGGTCAGGCACCTTTTCCCCGGCTGAACCCAGAACAGGAACAACAGCCATGCAATTCATCGACGTGAGCCACGTAATAGAAGAAGGAATGCGCACCTACCCGGGGCTGCCCGAGCCCGAGGTGGAGGTGGTGATGGATCACGAGACCTCGGGGCCGAAGTACGGCGGCAAGGCCGAGTTCTACATCGCGACGCTGCACATCTGCGGCAACACCGGCACGTACGTCGACGCGCCGATCCACCGGTATCGTCGGGGCGCGGACCTCGCGAGCCTCACGCTCGACAAGCTCGCGCACGTGCCGACGGTCGTCGTGCCGGCGCCGGTCGGCGCCGAGCGCGGCATCGGCGCGGAGGCGTTCAAAGGCGTCGACGTGCGCGATCGCGCGGTGCTGGTGCGCACCGACTGGTCGCAGCACTGGCGCACGCCGCGCTACTTCGAGCCGAACCCGTTCCTCACACGCGCGGCCTGCGAGTACCTGGTGGAGCAGGGCGCGCGCTTCGTCGGCATCGATTCGCTGAACGTGGACGACATCCACGACCTCGCCCGCCCCGCGCACACCTTGTTACTCGGCGCCGGCATCCCGATATGCGAGCACATGACGCAGCTCAAGACCGTGCCGCGCTCCGGCGGCTTCCTGCACGCCGTGCCCATCGCCTGGAAGGGCGGCGGGACCTTCCCGGTGCGGGCGTACGTCATGGTGGACTACAATTCGTGACGTGAGCGAGTTCAAAGGCATACCTGTCGTAGAGCAGTCGAAAGCGGAGCCGGCTGCAGACCGGGCCGACGCAGCTTCCGCGCGCCCAACGTCTTCCAATTGGAAGGAATCAGGCGATCGTACGATGTCGTCCGATCAAGCGATCTCGGCCGATCGCGCGACGTCCGCGCACCCGGTGGCCTGGGCCCCGCCGCTCGAGTCAGTGCGCACCGCCCCCATCCGCAGCGGTGACAAATACGTGACACCGCAAGGCTTCACCGCGATCAAGGACGGCGTGAAGGCGCGCGGGCCTGTCGATCGCAAGGCGCTCTCCGGCAAGCCGCGCTGGCTCAAGGCGCCGATGCCGGCGGGCCCGAAGTTCGACGCGGTGCGCGGCATCGTGCGCGAGCATCGCCTGTCGACGGTGTGCGAAGAGGCGAAGTGCCCGAACATCGGCGAGTGCTGGAACGCCGGCACCGCGACCATCATGGTGATGGGCGCCGTGTGCACGCGCGCGTGCCGCTTCTGTTCCGTCGACACCGGCAACCCGCGCGGCTGGCTCGACGCCGAGGAACCCGCGAACGTCGCACGTTCCGTCGCGCTGATGAAACTGAAATACGTGGTGCTGACGTCGGTCGATCGCGACGACCTGCCCGACGGCGGCGCCGCGCACTACGCCGCGTGCGTGCGCGCGATAAAAGAGATGACGCCGCAGACGGCCGTCGAAGCGCTCACGCCGGATTTCCAGGGTGTGCAGCGCGATGTGGAGACGGTGGTCGACTCGGGGTTGGAGGTCTTCGCGCAGAACGTCGAGACGGTGCAGCGCCTGACGCACCCCGTGCGCGACCCGCGCGCCGGCTACGAGCAGACGCTCGCGGTGCTCGAACACGCGAAGCGCTACAAGCCGTCGGTGCTGACGAAGACGAGCCTGATGCTCGGCCTCGGCGAGACGGACGAAGAGATCGCGGAGACGATGGACGACCTGCGCCGCATCGGCGTCGATATCCTGACCTTGGGCCAGTACCTGCGCCCGACGGTGAACCACCTGCCGGTCGAGCGCTACGTGACGCCCGCCGAGTTCGACAGATATAGAGAGTGGGGCCTGGCGCGCGGGTTTGTTGAGGTGGTGTCCGGCCCGCTGGTGCGCTCGAGTTATCGTGCCGAGCGCGCGCTGGAGCGGAACAATGCGGGGTTGGGGACCGTCCCGATGGCCGACGCGAGCCGAGCGTGAAGGACGACGCGCTCTCCATTCTCGAGCCCCGCATGGACGTCGAGACCTCTGATGCGCCACGTGCGGTCACCGATCCGCCTGCGATCCGCCGACTCGGCCTGGTCGACTACGAATCAACCTGGCGCGACATGCAGCGCTTCACCGACACGCGCACGCCGACCACGCGCGACGAAATCTGGTTCCTCGAACACCCGCCCGTCTTCACGCTCGGCATGAACGGCCGCCGCGAGCACGTGCTCGCACCCGGCGACATTCCCGTGGTGCCCGTGGATCGCGGCGGGCAAGTGACGTATCACGGGCCGGGACAGTTGGTGGTGTATCCGCTGTTAGACCTGCGGCGGCTGGGTCTCGGTGTGCGTGAGCTTGTGATGCGGCTGGAGAATGCGGTCATTGAGCTCGCTGCGGGTTACGGCGTAGACGCGGTTGGTCGGCGCGATGCGCCTGGCGTCTACGTTGGCGGGAAGAAGCTCGCGAGCATCGGCCTGCGCGTGCGGCGTGGGTGCAGCTACCACGGGCTCGCATTGAACGTGGTGAACGATCTCGAGCCGTTCTCGCGCATTAATCCGTGCGGGTTCGAGGGGCTACAGGTGATAAGAATCGCTGATCTCGCGGCAGTAGGTGGTTTAGAGGAAGTGATGGAGCGGTTCGTGCCGTTGGTGAACCGAAACCTGGTGGACGGTCGGGCCGCGTAGGGCTTCGCAGCGTTCGATAGCTCCTCCCCCAGTTCTCCGCTGAGTAGAGACTAATGGCGGCTTGCAGGCGGGACTGCGCTGGCCCTTGTGGCCCATTGCTGCACCGATGCCGGCAAGAACAGACGCAGAGGGGCTTATCCAATGGCAATCAAGAAGACCGAACTTTACAGCGCGATTTGGTCCAGTTGCGACGCCCTTCGGGGCGGCATGGATGCCAGCCAGTACAAGGACTACGTTCTCTCGCTGCTGTTCATCAAGTACATCAGCGATAAGTATTCTGGCGTCCCGTATGCCCCCATCACGATTCCCAAGGGTGCCGACTTCAGAGCGATGGTCGCCCTCAAGGGCAAATCTGATATCGGCGATCAGATCAACAAGAAGATCATCGCACCGCTCGCCAAAGCGAACGCGCAGCTCAATCAGGCCGACTTCCCCGACTTCAACGACACGCCGAAACTCGGCGACGGCAAGGAGAAGGTCCAGCGCTTGACCGATCTCATCGCCATCTTCGAGGACCCGAACCTAGATTTCTCCAAGAACCGGGCTGAGGGCGATGACATCCTGGGCGACGCGTATGAATACCTCATGCGTCACTTCGCCACCGAGAGCGGCAAGAGCAAGGGGCAGTTCTACACGCCAGCCGAAGTCAGCCGCGTGATAGCCCAGATCATCGGCATCAAGGCCGCAAAGCCATCGACGAAGACAACCGTCTACGATCCGACATGCGGTTCGGGTTCCTTGCTTCTGAAGGTTAGCGACGAGGCGGGTGTGAAGGTATCTCTCTACGGGCAGGAGAAAGATTCCGCCACGAGCGGCCTTGCCCGCATGAACATGATCCTGCACGACAACCCGACAGCGCAGATCGAACAGGGCAACACCCTGACCGATCCAAAGTTCAAAGAACACGGAGCGATCAAGCAATTCGACTTCGTCGTCGCCAATCCGCCGTTCAGCGACAAGCGCTGGAGCACGGGCCTCGACCCGTTGCACGACCCGCACGATCGCTTCAAGGCGTTCGGTGTTCCGCCCGGCAAGCAAGGTGACTACGCGTATCTGTTGCACATTGTCCGCAGCCTCAAATCCAGCGGAACTGGAACATGCGTCCTGCCGCACGGCGTTCTGTTTCGTGGCAATGCCGAAGCCGATATTCGCAAGGCCCTTGTCCGCAAGGGCTACATCAAGGGGATCATTGGTCTGCCAGCGAACCTCTTTTACGGCACCGGCATTCCCGCCTGCCTCGTCATCGTAGACAAAGAAAACGCGCAGGCCCGCAAGGGCATCTTCATGATCGACGCCTCGCAGGGCTTCATGAAGGACGGACCGAAGAACCGCCTGCGCGCGCAAGACATCCACAAGATCGTGGATGCGTTTACCAAGTCGCTCGACATTCCTGGTTACTCCCGGATGGTTTCATTCGGAGAGATCGAGAAGAACGAGTTCAATCTCAATCTTCCGCGCTATATCGACAGCCAGAACGCTGAGGACCACCAGGACATCGAAGGCCATCTCAAAGGAGGCATCCCGCAGGCTGACATCGATGCTCTGCAAGCCTATTGGGATGTGTGCCCCGGACTTCGCAAAGCGCTGTTCAAGATCAACCGCCCCCGGTACCTCGACCTCGCGGTCGATAAGGCGGCGATCAAGACAACAATCTTCGGGCACGCAGAATTCAAGGCGTTCATGAAATTAATGAACGAACACTTCGCGCCATGGCGCGGGCGCAGCGCGAAATCTCTCAAGGCGCTCAAGGCCGGGCTGCATCCGAAAGACGTGATTTACGGTTTGTCGGAGGACCTTCTCAAGCACTACGAGGGGAAGCCGCTCATCAGCAAGTACGGCGTGTATCAGCACTTGATGGATTTCTGGGCCGAAACGATGCAGGACGACTGCTATCTCATCGCCGCCGAAGGATGGAAGACGGAGACGTACCGCATCATCGAGACAACGAAGAAAGGCAAGACAAAGGACAAGGGCTGGACCTGCGACCTGATCCCGAAGCGCTACATCGTCGCCCGTTACTTCGCCAAGGAACAGGCAGAGATCGACAAGCTCACGCAAGACCTTGAAGCTGCGAGCGCCGCGCTTGCGGCGTTCGAGGAAGAGAACAGCGGCGATGAAGGGTATCTCTCCGATCTCGACAAGATCAACAAAGGCAATATCAAAACTCGCTTCCAGGAAATCAAGGACGACAAGGATGCTGATGAGGAGCGCGCCGTTCTAATGAAATGGCAGGAATTGAGTGACGAAGAATCCGACCTCAAGACTCGTCTCAAGGAGGCCGAGGCGGAATTGGACGACAAAGCCTACAAGAAGTATCCGACGCTAACGCAGGCCGAGATCAAGGACATCGTGGTAGACGACAAATGGCTCGCGCGAATTGACCGCGACATTCACGGCGAGATGGACCGGATTAGTCAGGCACTGGCGCAAAGAGTTCGCGAACTGGCCGAGCGATATGAAACGCCGATGCCGACACTCATGAAGCGGGTTAGTGAGTCCGAAGTCAGAGTCGCCGCCCAATTGCAACGAATGGGGTTTGCCTGGTGATGGTACATTCGGCAGTCGCTCTTGATCCGCTTATGGTGGCACCCACAGGTGCCGCTGAAGGTTACCAGCAGACAGATATCGGCGTACTACCGGCGCAATGGAAAGTAGCCGCCATGGGCGATCTATTTTCAGTAAGTGCTGGTGGAGATTTTGATCCCTCCCAGTCATCGGAAGTCTGTGATGCAACGTTTCGTTACCCTATCTACTCCAATGCTCTGACTGATGATGGCCTTTATGCCTACACCTCTTGTCCACATCACAAGGAAGGTTCAATTACGATTACCGCGCGCGGTGTACTTGGTTCCGCAAACTACCGTGAGTCGCCTTTCACGGCGATTGGTCGCGTTCTTGTCTTGGCACCAAAGGCACGACAAGACGGCCGGTTTTTCGCTAGCTACATCAATCAGTGCGTAGTGTTTGCCGTTGAAAGCACGGGCGTGCCACAGCTTACCGCGCCGCAGGTCTCCAAGTACCTTCTCGCTGTCCCACCAATTGAGGAGCAGGAGGCCATCGCCAACGCGATCTCTCGGAGCAACGAACTGATCACTGGGCTCGAAGCGCTCGTCGCGAAGAAGCGAGCTATCAAGCAGGGGGCGATGGAAGAACTGCTTTCCGGTCGGCGACGCCTTCCTAAATTTACTCTGGCCTGGCAGACCCGATCGATAGGCGAATTCGCGGACTGCGCGGCAGGCGGCACACCGAGCACTTTGGTTGCGGAGTATTGGAACGGCAACGTTTCTTGGATGAGTTCCGGTGACCTTCATCTCAAGCGTGTCAGCAGCGTCCCCGGAAGGATTACTAACGCCGGTCTCGTAAACTCTGCCGCCAAGTTATTGCCTGAAAAATGTGTTCTGGTCGGCCTCGCTGGCCAAGGGAAAACGCGTGGCACCGTCGCGATGAATCTAATTCCCTTGTGCACCAATCAATCCATTGCAGCGATCTACCCCTCGCTATCAATCGTTCCAGAGTATCTCTACTACAATCTCGACGCGAGATATGACGAGCTGCGCGAGCTCTCTGCAGGAGACGGCGGTCGCGGCGGACTAAATCTCCGTCTAATCAAATCGATCGCTGTTCGTCTACCCCCTCTAGATGAACAGGCGGCGATTGCTGGCGTACTTTCTGACATGGATGCGGAACTTGCGGTTTTGGAGTCGCGCCTGAACAAGGCCCGCGAGACCAAGCAAGGCATGATGCAAGACTTGTTGACCGGGAGGGTCCGACTGGTATGAGCGATGTCGGAAAGGCGGAGTGGGTTACGCAGAATAGAGTCATTGCGCTGTTCGTCAAACAGCTTGGATACCGCTATCTCGGCGACTGGTCCGACCGAGTTGGCAACACCAATATCGAGGATGAAATCCTCACGACGTATCTGACCGGGCGCGGATACAGCGCAGCGCAGATCAGCGCGGCGCTGCACCGGTTTCACACGGAAGCCAGCAACAGCAGCCGCAGTCTCTACGCCAACAACCAGGCCGTCTACAACCTCCTGCGCTACGGCGTCGCTGTGAAGGTGGAGGCCGGAAAGGCAACGGAGACGGTCCACCTGATCGATTGGGATCACCAGGAGAAGAACGACTTTGCCGTCGCCGAGGAAGTTACGCTCAAAGGCAGCCTTGAGCGGCGGCCCGATATCGTCCTCTACGTCAACGGTATCGCCATCGGCGTGATCGAATTGAAGAACAGCCGCGTCAGCATTGGCGACGGCATCCGGCAGTGCCTTTCCAACCAGCAACGGGAATTCAACGAGTGGTTCTTCACGACAAACCAGATCGTTTTTGCCGGCAATGATTCGGAAGGTCTGCGTTATGGAGCCATCCTCACGCCCGAAAAATATTTCCTGACTTGGAAGGAGGACGAAGACGATGACGAGCTGTTCAAGCTCGACAAGTACCTTCTCAAGCTTTGCGAGAAGAAGCGCCTCATCGAGCTCATGCACGACTTCGTGCTGTTCGATGGCGGCGTGAAGAAACTGCCGCGCGTTCACCAGTATTTCGGCGTGAAGGCGGCTCAGGAGCATGTTCGCCACAAGCGCGGCGGCATCATCTGGCACACGCAAGGATCGGGTAAGAGTATCGTCATGGTGTTGCTGGCCAAGTGGATTCTGGAGAGCAGTCCCAACGCACGCGTTGCGATCATTACGGACCGGGATGAGCTGGATGGGCAGATTGAAGGCGTATTCAGGAACACGGGCGAGACCTCGATCTATCGCACAACGAGTGGCAAGGACCTTATGGCGAAGCTCGGCCAGCCGAAGCCCCGGTTGCTTTGTTCGCTCGTCCACAAATTCGGGCGCCGGGATGTGGGCGACTTCGACGCTTTCATCAAGGAATTGAAGGAGAGGCCGAGCGACACCTACGGCGATGTGTTTGTCTTCGTGGACGAATGCCACAGGACGCAAAGCGGGAAGCTGCACAAGGTCATGAAGGCATTGATGCCCAATGCCATGTTCATCGGCTTCACGGGAACGCCGCTGCTGCGCCAGGACGCGCAGACCAGCCTCGAAGTCTTCGGGCGCTACCTCCACACATACAAGTTCAGCGAGGCGGTCGAGGATCACGTTATCCTCGACCTCGTGTACGAGGCGCGCGACATCGACCAGCGGCTTTCCTCCCAGAAGAGGATCGATCAATGGTTTGAAGCCAAGACCAAAGGTCTAAACGACTGGCAGAAGGACGAGTTGAAGAAGAAATGGGGCACGATGCAGAACGTCCTCAGTTCACGCTCGCGCATGGAGAAAGTTGTCGCCGACATCGTTTTCGATTTTAGCGTCAAGCCGCGCCTTTCCAGTGAGCGAGGCAACGCCATACTTGTGGCATCCAGCATCTATGAAGCTTGCAAGTATTTCGAGCTGCTTCAGAAGACGCCCTTCAAGGGGAAATGCGCCATCGTCACGTCCTACAACCCGCAAGCCAAGGACGTGACACTGGAGGAGACAGGCGCGAACAGCGAAACGGACAAGCAGTTCATCTACAACACCTACAACGAGCTGCTGAAGGGCATCGCGCCGACGCCCGGTAAGACGAAGGCGGAAACTTACGAGGAGCAAGCGAAATCCCTCTTCCGGGGCGAGCCCGCGAACATGAAACTCCTGGTCGTCGTGGACAAGCTGCTGACTGGCTTCGATGCGCCGTCCTGCACATATCTCTACATCGACAAGACGATGCAGGACCACGGACTGTTTCAAGCAATCTGCCGAACCAACAGGCTTGACGGCGACGACAAGGAGTTCGGGCATATCGTCGATTACAAGAGTCTTCTTCAGAAGGTCGAGAAGGCGATTGCCGTCTACACGTCCGAACTGGATCCGAGCAGCGGCGGAGCCGATCCCGCCGTGCTCCTTAAGGACCGGCTCGAGAAGGGCCGCGAACGGCTGGAGCAGGCTCTCGAAGTCGTCGCGCTGGTGACTGAACCCGTGGAGCCTCCCAAGGGCGAACTCCAGTACATTCACTACTTCTGCGGCAACACCGAGAAACCCGCGGACCTGGAGGAGCGGGAGCCGCAGCGTTCCGCCCTCTACAAGGCCGTCGCCTCCTTGGTGCGCGCCTATGCGGGCATCGCCGACGAGCTGGACGAGTCCGGCTATACGGCGGCGCAGATCACGAGCATCAAGGACAAGATCGATCACGCCCTCGATGCGCGCGAGATCGTGCGCCTTGCCAGCAACGAGACGCTGGACCTTAAGGCTTACGAGGCCGACATGCGGCACCTGATCGACACGTATATCGAAGCCGACGAACCGCGCACGATTTCGCCGTTCGAGAACATGAGTCTGCTTGACCTGATTGTGAAGTCAGGTGTGGCCGGCGCGATAACGGAGCGGCTTGCTACACTCAAGGGAAACAAAGACGCCATTGCCGAGACGATCGAGAACAACGTTCGCAGCAAGATCGTCAAGGAACACCTGAACGATCCTGTGTACTACGATCGCATCTCCGCGCTTCTCGACGAGATCATCAAGACCCGCAAGGCGAAGGCGCTTGATTACGAAGCCTATCTCCAGCGTATCGGCGAGCTTGTCGCGAAGGTCGTTAGCGGTGGGGCGGAGTCCGCTCCACCTCAGATCGACACGCCCGGAAAGCGAGCGCTCTACAGCAACCTTGAGAACAACGCGGAGCTCGCACTTTGCATCGACCGTGCCGTAAAGGAGAATCGTCCTGATGCGTGGCGCGGCGTCGAGTCCAAAGAGCGCGCCATTAAGGCGGCGTTGTTTTCTCAACTAGACGATGAGGACGAGGTGGAGCGGGTCTTTGTTATCGTGAAGGCACAGAGCGAATATTGATGGCTCGTGAGATCGTTATAGGCGGTTTAGCGATTGATGTCCTCTTCAAGGACATTAAGAACGTGCATTTGAGCGTCTATCCCCCGACAGGGCGGGTGCGCGTATCCGCGCCGGAACACATGACGATTGAGAGCGTTCGCCTCTTCGCCGTTTCCAAGATCGGCTGGATACGGAAGCACCAGGGAAAAGTGCGCAGCCAGCGGCGGGAGACACCCCGTGAATACATCGAGCGGGAGAGCCATCGGGTTTGGGGGCGGCGCTATTTGCTGTGCATCAAGGACGCGTCGAAGTCGGAGGTTGTCCTCGGGCACCGCACGCTGGAAATATCCTCTCCCGAAGGATCAAGCCGGGAACATCGGCGCAAAGCCTTGGACGCCTGGTATCGGACCGAGTTGCGCGAACGAGCCGCACCCGTCTTGGAGAAGTGGGCACGCCTTCTGGGCGTGCCTTTCAGCAGCTTTACAATCCAGCGCATGAAGACCAAGTGGGGAAGCAGCAATCCCAAACGCCATACGGTGCGTCTGAACCTGGAGCTTGCCAAGTTCCCGCCGGAATGCCTCGACTATGTGGCACTTCATGAATTGGCCCACTTCGTCGTTCCAACGCACAGCGAACGATTCAGGTCACTCTTGGACGCGAAGATGCCAGGATGGCGCAATGTTCGGGATAGGCTCAACGAAGGGCCGCTCGCGCAGCTCGCTTAAAAGGTGCCCTGTACCCACAAACAGGGAGTAGGCGACAGCAATGCATTGTCTCGCTGTCTTTGACGAAGACATGTGCGTGAGCTAACTCGAACTTCGCATAGTCACGCTGCGTCGCCGCGCAATCGCGTTCGTCAGCGCGGATCCGCTGCTTTATCGCCAGCGCCCCAGAGGCTTACGCGGCCGTCCGGTTGCCTACTATGTGACGTGTTTCAACACCCTTACGCAGCGCTCGTCGATCAGCGTCACGGATCGCCGGTGAGCATAAGAATATGTTTGCTTAGTCGCTTATGCACTCGAAGGAATGACAGGGATCGCTCGTATGCAAACGGACCTCGTAAGCGGCATAGAACGCGCCTACGCAGAGCGCTCCAACCCAATAGTGTTCGCACTTACAGGCCGGACGGGCAGTGGATGCACGACGGCGGCTGCGTCGCTATCACGGCCATTTGGCGAGATTGCGGTGTCCGCAGAGGATCTCGCAGAACCAGAGCGTAGAAAGCTGTCTATTGCGCTGGAGTACGCACGCGCAAACTGGGTGCCGTTTACCTCGATCACCGTCTCTACCATCATCTTCAGCTACCTGCTTGATGAGTCGATGGACCACGTCGATGCGTTTCTCTCCGAGCGACAAGTTGGCAAAGAGGGTCGCGATGAGCTGAGCGAACACCTGCTCAGGCTAAACGAGCATCCCTCTTGCTACGCGTTTCGAAAGGCCATGCGCGATGACTGTCTAGAGAATGAGAAGGCAGCGGCATGGGACTTCTTCGCCAACGTACTTTCGCCACGCGCAGTTCAAACTCGCCGCGTACTGAACGTGCAGTATGCTCCATTGTTCCAGGCGTTCGGCGACAACATTCGATTTAGCGGAAGCACGCTAGCTAGCAAAATTCAGTCTGAGCACCTGTTTTCGCTGATGAACAGAGTGTGTCGTCTTGTTGGGTGCATAACGGCTCATCATGCCGCGCGTGGAGAAACGAAGGTTCGGGTTGTGGTGGACGCGATCCGTAACCCACTAGAGCTGGTGTACTTACGCAATCAGATTGCCGGCTTATACGTGGTTGCAGTCACAGCTGACAACGACGAAAGACGTGCACGCCTGATTGAGGCGGGACTTAGTAAGAAGGACATGGACGCTCTAGACGACAAGGAATATGAACATAGAGGCAAGCGATCTCTAGAAGACTATGCGACTTTTGTGTCTCAGAACTTGAAGGACTGCATCCAGAAGGCAGACATATTCGTCGCGAATCCCGGGAAGCCAGGTCAGTTGGTATCTAGCGTGCGGTTCATGAACACTCAACTCGTCCGCTACGTTGCTCTGGCGTTGCGGCCGGGGCTGGTTACGCCGACCCGGGACGAGCGCTGTATGCAAATCGCGTTCGTTGCAAAATTGAACAGCGGTTGCATATCCCGTCAAGTGGGCGCGGTAGTCGCAGATGCCAACTATTCAATCCATTCGCTAGGCTGGAATGACACACCCAAGGGACAGACCACGTGTCTGCTGCGTGATGTCTCAGCGCTCCTTACGGGGAACGACGCAGAATCGTTCAGCGATCACGAGAAGACAGATACTAGGCTCCGAACGCACCTCGAAAGGACTTTCAAAAGCCGGCGGCAACTTGGAGAAACGCACGGCCTGCGCTGCCCCTTCTGTTTTAAGGATGCGTACAACGCTGTGAGCGGGGAGAAAAATCAAGTCCACACAAGGTCGCTACACGCAGAAGAGAATGCCTTTCTTCAGCTCGCGAAGAGAGGGAGCCCTGGTATAGAAGGCGGCGTACTCTATACAACTGCGAGCCCTTGTGAACTCTGTTCCAAGAAGGCGTTTCAGCTCAGAATTGGAGAGATTGTGTACGTCGATCCCTATCCTGGAATATCAATGACGCACGTCTTGCGATCGGGCCATGAGAACGTGCGACCTCGGTTGCGACTGTTTAGCGGTGCGGTGGGTCATGCATACCACCGTCTTTATCAGGCGATCCTTTCAATCAAGGATGAGTATAGCGCTCGGCTAGCCGCGCTCGATAGCACTGATCCAGCGCACGAGGGAGCAGCTGTTGCAAACCTAAACCTCCGCCTTTGGAACGACTGATACGCTCGACCTTTCCGTGTGAGTTGCGTCGTTTCACTTGCACCGATTCGCATGCAAGTCGAAACTGATTGCATTCCCTGCTCTCAAGTCTTAGTCAAGCATCCTTCGACGTGACCTTCGCATAGATCATCTTCGGCGCCGTTTCGAAGTACTTGAAGAGAGCGGGACACAACCAACCTTCGATATCCAGATCGCGGTTGTAGTACCAGTTCCCTCCCAACTCCTCTCTGCGCCACTCGAACGCCGCCGTCGCCCCGGGGAAGGGCCCGGCCGAGAACATCAGCCGAAACCCCTTGTCCGCACCGGGAATGTGAGCAGTCAGGCGATCGATGATGACGTCCGCGCCGCTGACGAACGGCTCCTGCACCAGGCCGACCTTCGCATCGTCGAAGACCCAGAGTCCCTCATACTTGTATGGATAGATTGCCACGATCGCGTTCATAAGCTGGTCTCACGGTTGCCTTGAAGAGCCCTGCCTCGATCAGGAGGTGCGCCGCGCGTACACGCGTCTTGCGGCATGCACCGCGCGCGCGCCCGCCGTCACCAGTCTCGGCCCAATCCCGACGCGCGCCACACAACGCTCTTACTCTCTGAAAGAGGTGATGCCGGTCGGAACCATCGTACTCGCCGCTCGGCACGCAGCAGTTCCTGAAATCTGCGGCCGGACCCGCACGGACAGAGATCGTTGCGCCCGAGTTTCTCCACGAGCTCCTTGTTGCCTCGAACGATCCGACGGCCGCGCTTGACGCGCGCCTCGGATAGGACTCACTCGGCGTCGAGGTGTTCTTGTTTGAGTCGCATCGGACACCTCCTTGGGTTACGGCCCGACGATTCGGGGCGCGCATCCTACCCCTGCGGTATGACGGCTACAACGGTTCGATCGCGACCCGCTCTACCTCAGCCGCGCGAGCTCATCCCGCATCGCCTTTTCCTGCGCCTTCGTCGTGTCGTCCGCTCGAGCTGCGCAGTCGAGCAGGTCCCCAAACATGGCGAGGTCCAGGGTTCCGACGTGCTCCAGCACCGCGCGCTTGCGCAGGCCGGCTGCGGGCGCTGGGTCGAGATCGTCGAGATACCGGAGATCGAGCCAGGACTGCTTGCTAAAGCGACCGCCCAGCACACCGAGGTAGAAGCCGGGGTAGGGCAGGCCGTGATAACAGCGAGGCGTTTCGGGACGGCCATGTGACCGGCTGGTCAGCAGGCGCACGACGAGATCCTCGCTCGGCAACTGCGCGAGCACGACGAAGAACTTGCGCTTGACTTCGCCGGTCAGCCGGTCGCGATAGAAGCGTGATGACAGTAGATCTCGCGCGGCCATCGCGCTGTTCGCCCGACGCGTGGGTCAGTGCGACGTCGACTTGTCGGTGCGCAGGCTCTCGTACTCGCGCGCCGCGTCCAGTATGGCGTCGCGCTGAGGATCATCGTCCGGGACGGCCAGCAGATACGGGATGCGCGCGTGGTTGCCGCGACCGTCGTCCCAGATCTTCTCCCAGGGCCCGCGCTCAACGTGCGTGAAGCTGATCAGGGGCTTGGTAAAATCGGTGCGAAACCGATCCGCCAGCTCCGTCATCAATCGCAGCTCGCGTTTCGTGAAGCTCGAATCGTCGAACTCAACCTTCGGCACGACGCGCTCACGCTCGTAGTCGATCACTCGCTCGGGCACGATGTCGACGGCCCCGGCGAGATCGGCGGCGAGCTGGTCCCACTCCTGTAGCAGCGGCAACGGAACCGGTCCCATCTTCCAGGCCAGGTAGTCCATGCCCGTCACGCTGCGCCCCGTCTCGCGAAAGTGCGCGAAATCGAGCAGGTAGAGCAGCTTGAACAGCTTGACCTTGCCACAGTGCTGCGTGTTGCGAGCAAAGAAGACTATGGCGTTGATCAGCTTCGTGCGTTCGCGCGAGATGAGCATGCGTACGCCGGTGGCGGATGGGGCTTGTTGAAAGGGTACTCGCATGGTGCTGGCCTGTAAATTCGGGTGAGTGCGTGGCCTGGCGAACGCATTCGGTCGATCTCGCGATCAGACGGACTGCTCAGACTGCGTGAAGCACCGCGCTTGCTGCGCATGCTAGCGGATGGCGGGCGCCACTGAGATTGGCGAATCTGCTCAATCGCACTCGATATGCAACACGCCAGCGCGCGCGCGGCCTGATAGTTTCACGGCGTAAACCCGAAAGGCGACGACACGCCGGAGGCATGACAAGCAGTTAGCGATCGAACATGAAAGAAGCGGCACTCGCCGGTGCGTCAACACCGACGAGCGCCTGACCACAGCGACCACGAGAGGGTCACCATGGCTGCCCGAAAGCATACGTCACGCCGTGCCCGTTTCCGCAAGCGCGAGAAACTGCCGAAACGACACGATTCACCACAGCGACAGCGACAGTCGCGACGACGCCCGACAACCCGCGCCAGGGCGGTGCGGAGGAGGGCGCCCGAACCCCAACAGCTCAGCACGGCCCTCGCAGATCACATCCGCGGCCTCGAGCTCGCCATGAGCGCCGTCATCGTGTCCGTCTCCGCGCTCCGCCGGCAGAACTGCGACATCGACGAGGACATCGCCCGCGTGCTCGAACGTTCGGCCGCGGATCGGCTGGATGTCGAGATTGAGAAGCTGCAATCCCTCATTGACTGAGGACCGCACATGAAACGAATGCTGCAGGACAGAGTACTGCGATCGGATACGCGAGCGGTGAGGCGCGACGCTCGGAAGATTTTGCAGACAGTGTCTGCAAAATCAGAGGGCCGACCGGCATGAGCTGGGACTGCACAGGCAGTCTGTGCCCCTGCGCGGCCGCCCATCAAATTACCAGACAGTGTCTGGCAAATCTCAGGCCTCGCGACTCACAGCCGCAGGCTGCGTATGACTGAGTTCCCCTTCTGCGGAATTTGAAACCGGAATTGCTCATCAACCAGGAGAGATGACATGAACACACGCAAGGGCAAGGGCAAGGGCAAGGGTACGAAAGAGCCGCTGATCGAAGCGGGCGACGGATCGCCCGAAGCCTCCGGCACGCCCACCGAGGCTCCGCCGGCGGGCGAGGTCGTTCTCTATGAATCGTCGGACGGAGGTGTCCAGGTAGACGTGCGACTGGAGCAGGAGACCGTCTGGCTCACTCAGCGGCAGATCGCAGAGTTGCTCGACACCGGCCTCAAGAACGTCAATCAGCACCTCCTGAATGTCTTTCAGGACAATGAGTTAGAAGAGGCGGCAACTAACAAGGATTTCTGGATAGTTCAAACCGAGGGCGGCCGGGAGGTCCGGCGCTCGGTGGCCCACTACAACCTCGATGCCATCATCGCCGTCGGCTACCGGGTCAACTCCCGCCGCGGCACGCAGTTTCGCATCTGGGCCACGCGCACTCTGCGCGAGCACCTCCTACGCGGCTTCACGCTCAACGAGAATCGCCTGCGCGAGCGCGGCATGGACGAGCTGCAGCAGGCCGTCTCACTTCTCGCGAATGCGATCAGGTATCAAGGTCTCGACTCGCCCGAAGCGCGCGCGATTGCCGAAGTCATCGATCGCTACAGTCTCACGTGGCGTCTGCTCGTCCAGTACGACGAGCGCAACCTTGCCGATCGGCCCGCCGTTCCGTGCTCGCCACGCTCCACACTCAAGCCGGACGCCGCACGCGCGCTCATCTCCAACCTCCGCGCGCTGCTCCTCGCGCGCGGCGACGCATCGCCGCTCTTCGGCACCGAGCGCACGGCGCATCTCGAAGCGATCCTCGGCACGCTTGAGCAGACGTTCGACGGCCGGCCCCTCTATCCGTCGGTGCAGTCGCGCGCCGCGCACCTGCTCTACTTCGTCATCAAGGATCATCCGTTCACGGACGGCAACAAGCGCATCGGCGCGCTGCTGTTCCTGGAATACCTGCGCGGCCACGACCTGCTCGAGCTGTCCGACGGCACGCCGCGCCTGGCGAACAACGCGATGGTGGCGCTCGCGCTCCTCATCGCCGAGAGCGAGCCGCGCAACAAGGACCTGATGATCCGCGTCGTGCTGAATCTGCTGGAAGATGACGATGCGGCCGTGCGGCGGGCGGATGGGGTGAAGGAGGATTCCGTGCCATACGCAGTGGCGAGAGCCGCCTAGCGGGGAGAATCTGACGAAGGTCCTCATGCATGAGCGATGCACAGGTCGTCACGCATGCCGCTCACGCGAGAAGGAAACGACATGGACATGCGAATTCTCACCGGAACGGTTAGAAACGGGACAATCGAGGTCCTTGGGGACCCGCTGCCGGAAGGCACTGAGGTGACCATCGTCGTGCACGGGCCGGCAGCCACGTTCGAGCTCACGCCCGAGGAAGATGCCGAGCTGTTTGCACGCATCCAGGAGGCAGACCGTGCGGACATCGACGCCATCGTTGAAAGGGTGCGGTTTCACATGCGAGGGGACAAGTTGCCGGTGCGTATCACAGCTGCCGCAGCGCGCGACATCGAGGAGGCGCTGCGATCAGAGGCCGATGCGAGTGGGCGACCGGATGTGGGTGAGGAGTCGCTTCGGGGAGGGAACAGGACTCACCAGGATTCCTGATAGGTTCAGCAACACATCCGTCCGGCTCGAGCCCGTCGCCGGCGCGCGATTACGCGTCGTCTCCGATCGCCGGCTGCTGGGTACGGGTGTACACTCGGGACGCCTGATTGTCGACGCGGAACGCACCATGCCTGTAGTTACCGGAAAAGTTCGCAACGGCAAGATCGAAGTTCAGGATCTCAATCTCGCTGAGGGATCCGAGGTGGCAGTTCGCCTGCCGGACGATGAGCCGTTTGACCTCACACCGGAGCAGGAGGCGGAACTGCAGGCCAGCATCGAAGAGGCGGATCGGGGTGAAACGGAAGACGTTGCCGAGCTACTCGTGCGCCTGCGCGGAGCGTAGTTGTCTTGCTGCCAGTTCGTGTCACTCCTACGGCCAGGCGTCATATGCAGGGCGAACGATGAAATGAGGACGTGACCGTTCTGTGATCGCCGCTGCCCGCGCCGCCAGCCCTCGCTGATTCAGACTTTCTGATCCTCGTTGAAGAATCTCTGTTTGCCGGCATCGACCACGTGCCGCGTAATGCCGTGCATGGCCAATCGACACGGTACCGGGGCACGGGCGCGACCCATCGCAGCGACCGCACCCGCGCCGGCACCCACGTCCATACGCGCATCGGTGCCCGCACTCGCACAGGTGCCCTCGCCCGCGTCGGCGCCCGCACTCGCACAGGGGCCCGGGCCCACGCAGTCGCTCACGACGCCGCTCGCCAGCACGTATCTCAAGCTGGTGGCGGTCGCGTTCCTGTGGGGCGGCACGTTCATCGCGGGCCGCATCCTCGCGACCACCATGCCGCACATGGTCGCCGCGACCGGGCGCTTCATCGTCGGGTCCGCGCTGCTGCTGATCCTCGCGTGGAAGATCGAAGGGGGATTGCCGCGCCTGAAGCCGGGCCAGATGCTGGCCACGGCGCTGCTCGGCGTGACTGGCATCTTCCTCTACAACATCTGTTTCTTCGGCGCGCTCGAAGTACTGCCGGCAGGCCGCGCGGCGCTCATCATCGCATTGAATCCGATCGTGACCGCGCTCGCGATGGCGGTGCTGTTCCGCGAGCGGCTGGCGGCGCTCCGTTGGGCCGGCATCGCGCTCGCACTCGTCGGCGCAGCGGTCGTGATTACGCGCGGAGATCTGGGCGCGGCACTCTCCGCATCGATCGGGCGCGGTGAGCTGCTGATGTTCGGCGGAGTCTGCGCGTGGGCCGCGTACACGATCATCGGTCAGCGCGCGCTGCGCAATCTCTCGCCCATTGCAGCGACTACCTATGCGTCACTTTGGGGCCTCCTGTTCCTCTCCGTCGGCGGGGCAACGGAGTGGCGCGATATCGTCTGGTCGGCGTTCGACTGGCGCGCTGTCGCGTCGATCGTCTACCTGGGCGCGCTCGGCACGGTCGTGGGCTTCGTCTGGTACTACGAAGGCGTCAAGAAGATCGGGCCCGCGCGCACCGCCGTGTTCAACAATCTCGTACCGGTGTTCGGCGTCACGCTCGCGGCGCTGTTGCTCGGCGAGTCGATCCTGGCATCGATGCTGATCGGCGGCGCGATGGTGATCGCCGGCGTGACGCTGACTAATCGCCGTTGAGAGATCGTGCTCGCTCCTGAGAGATCGGACCTGCTCCGCCGGTGGATCCCGGTATCGCTCCCCTGAATAGATGAGGTATGTTGGCGCCCCTCGGCGAAGTGACGGAGAGTCCGAGCAGGAGGTGTCAGTTGGAAAAGGAGTTCGTCGAGTCAACTGGCATCAAGTGGATCCGCTACGACGCCGACCAGCGCACGCTCGATGTGGCTTACAGCTCGTCGGGCGAGTATCGATACTTCGACGTCGGCCGCGAGGTGTACGAGTGGCTCCGCCGGGCGCAGTCCAAGGGAAAGTTCGTCAACCGGCTCGTCAAGGAAAAGTATCGATACGAGCGTCTCACCGAGGGACAACAGGCGCAGTCTGACGACCCGGATCTCGAGCAACTGCTCGAGCAATCGCTGCGCCCGCCGCCGAAGGGCGATGACCAGATGTGAAGTCCCACCAGCCGTCGTCGAACCTCAACCGTTCGCCGAAATGCTCGTTGCCCCAGCTTACCGGGCGCTCTCGAACAGTCCGATGATGTTGCCCTCGGTGTCTTTCACGCGCGCGTACGCACCCATGCCCGGTATCGGCGTCATCGGTGTGACCACGGCGCCGCCTGCCGTCTTCACTTTGCCGATGGCGTCCTCGACCGACGGGACGTCGACATAGAGCACCGGATGCGGCGCTTCCTTCGGCCGCTGGAACAGCCCGCCGTTGATCGCTCCCGCTTCCTTCGGCTTGTGCTGCTCGTCGACATCCACCGAGTACGCCATCACGTAGTTCATCTCCCCCATGTCCATCATTCGCCAGCCGAAGGTGTCGGCGTAAAACTGCATCGCCCGGTCCTTATTGTCGAACGGGATCTCGAAATGCACGACCTTGGCCATCGCTGCTCTCCTTGGTGTCTGGTTCTGGTGGTGTGGTGCTGGCTGGGGGGGCTGAATCTACGCGCCTCGCTCCGAGCAGTCCACGCAGAGCCGCCACGGAGCAGGTAGCAGCGGGCTTCCTGGGCGATCTCGCTGCTACCCTGCTGCTCGATCTCCACTTCCCGGCCGGATATTGCTGTTCAACCTGAACAGATTCATCGGGTCGTGCGCCTTCTTGATCGCCACCAGGCGCTCGTACACCGGTCCGTAGTTCCCGGGCACCTCGACCTCGTCGCCCTGGATGTTGGCGTAGTAGCCGCCCACATGCGGCTCGATCTTCGACCACAGCGAACGAATCGCGCCGATGCGCGCGCTGTCGAGGCCCGCATCGGGCCAGAAGGCGACCGCGGCGACCATCGCGTGCGCATTGCGGTGCGGCCAGGCGGTGGTGGTCTCGTCGACTTGCGCGATCCGGCCGCCGCAGGCGAATGAATTGATCGCGATGCCTTGCCCCGGCTGAAAACTCTCCAGCATGGTGTCGATCAGCGCCGGCGTGAACGCGCGCACCATGCCGCTCTTGATATACGAGCGGATACCTGGACGCGCGATGCCGTCCAGGCGCGTCTGCATCGTCAGATACGACATCGGCGCCGCGCCGTCGACGACGGGGCGAGCGACCGCGCGCATAGGTGCCAGCTCCCGCTCGGCGTCGCGCGGATTTCCGCAGTAGCAGACGTCCATCGCCAGGACAGCCGATCCGTCGGGCCCTGTCGTCAGGCCGGGCCCTGCGAACATTTCGTCGGAGAATTTCGGCGAGTGCTCGGCGTAGTAGTTCAGCACGTCGCGCGCCGCCGCGAGCGGCCACACGATCACGCCGCCATACATGTCCGGCGACATTTCGTGCAGCGCGAACTCGAACTCGGTGACGACGCCGAAGTTGCCGCCGCCGCCGCGGATCGCCCAGAAGAGGTCCTTGTTCTCTTCCGCGCTCACCCTGCGCGTGCGGCCGTCGGCGCACACCAGTTCCGCCGCGAGCAGGCTGTCGATCGTCAGTCCGAGCTTGCGACCGAGTCGTCCGTAGCCGCCGCCGAGCGTGAGCCCGCCGACGCCAGTGTGCGACACGATGCCGGCCGTCAATGCGAGGCCATGGCGCGCGCTGCCGAAGTCCAGGTCGTAGAGCAGCGCGCCGCCGCCGACTCGCGCGCGCCGGGCGCCCGGATCGATGGTCACGTCGTTCATCGCAGAGAGATCGATCATGAGCGCGCCGTCGGCGGTCGAGTGACCGGGCCAGCTATGGCCGCCACCCTTGACTGCCAGCAGCAATTCCCGCTCGCGAGCGAACGTCACGGCGCTGGCGACGTCGCCCGTCGAGCGCGCGTGTACGATCGCGGCCGGTCGTCGCTCGTGCATGCCGTTCCAGATCCGGCGCGCGCCGTCGTAGCCGAAATCGCCTGCCAGTAACAACTGACCTTCAAGGCTGCCGGCCAGCTCTTTCAGTGCTGCACCCTCAATTGAGGTAGCGGCTCCGCTCAATTTCACAGCGCGCACCTCGGAAGGCACGGAGCGGGAGGGCAGGGTGCCCGAGGATGCTGTGGCGCGACCGAGCGCCAACTGACCTGGCAGTGCCGCGGCGATGACCGCGGCGGAACCCGTCTGACAAAACGCGCGACGCGAGAACCTCATGGCGAAACCTCCGCAAGTGCGTACGGGGCTGCCGTGGGGCCCCGCACGACATGATCCTGCCAGGAGGCTCGTGCGCCTAGTCCACGAAGTGCACTGGCGCGAAGCGCGCGTATCGCGCTAGGGTCGGGGAAGGTGCGCGCAGGCCACCACGTGCCGCGAGCATTCAGGAAACCTGTTCCGGCCGAATTCGAACATCGACCCGGCAACATCGACCCGGCAACATCGACCCGGCAACATCGACCCGGCAACATCGACCCGGCGGCGTGAGCCTGCGCCCCCGCCCGGAGGCCGCCGCCCGGTTCACCGTGCGACGCGAGCGCCGTCCGTTTCCGGTTCCGATAAGCCCTCGTTATGAGCTGTCCTGGCCGTCGGTGCGACCGACGGCGGCTGGTCAGGCCACGGCATCGCTTCGCGCATCGCCGCTGTCCGTGCCGCGTACACCAGGCCAGCCGTGAGAAACCTGCCGATTCTTCCCAACGGTGCTGCCATTTCCGTCGCTCCGTCTGCCAACAGCCTCGAGGCGGATTGTCGGCCTGAAGCAGCGATTGCGGGTTCACATTCGCAGCGTTTAGGATTAGCTCCGCTTATGCCCGTGGACACCGCGAGTCGTCAGAACTGGGAATCGCTGCGCGTATTCGCTGCCTGCGCGCACCACCTCTCGTTCACGAAAGCCGCAGAGGAGCTGAGCCTCACGCAGGCCGCGGTCAGCCAGCGCATCGCGCAGCTCGAACAGCGCCTCGGCGTGACGCTATTCCAGCGCCGTCCGCGGCTCAGGCTCACGGACGAAGGCGCGCGGCTCGCGCCCCGGTTGTCGCTCGGCTTCTCGGAAATTGAGCGAGCGCTTCAGGAGCTGCGCACACCGCGTCTGTTGTCGGTGACGACGACCGTGACCTTCGCCACGCTGTGGCTTCTGCCGCGACTGCCGCTGTTCCGTCGTTGCGACCCTGAGATCTCGCTAGCGCTCGACATCTCGGACGAATACCGGGCGCTGGAGGAAGGCCGCTTCGATGTTGCCATATGCTGCGGCGATGGCCCGTGGCCTGGCGTTCGCAGCGAGCTCCTGTTTCCGCTCGAGATGACGCCGTACGTTTCCTCGCGTCTCGTCAAGCGCGGCGAAAAACTCAGCGTCGATTCCCTCCGACGCATGCCGCTCGTTCCGGAACCAGCCTGGGGGCGCTGGTTTCGTGCCGTGGGAGCACCTCCGCCCGCGCGCACGCGTCGCGGCCAACTCCTCGTCGGCTACCAGCATCTGATCCTCGAGGCCGTGCTGGCAGGCGAAGGCGCGGGGCTCCTGACGCCTTGCCTGGTGCAGTCGCACGTCGCCAGCGGACGTCTGATACGACCCTTTCGCGAGTCGATTACCGACGGCGGCTACTTCCTGACCTGGCTGCCGGAGCGCGACGACGACCCGCTGGTCGCGACCTTCCGTCGCTGGGTGCGCGAAACCCTGGCTGCCGAAGCCGCCGGATCGAGGCTCAGCCCGGGACGAGCCGATTGGAAAAGTGCAGCGCCCTGAAGGGAAACTCCTTCGTCCCCCAGCGCTGCAGCGCGCGGTAGAGCTTCTCGTAGTACCCGCGCTGATACGCTGACGTCGTCACCCACCAGCTGACGTCGACATCGTACGCGAGCAACTCCTCCGACAACGGCGTGCGCGTGCCGAGCGGGTAGAAGTAGCAGCAGCCCAGGTACTCACCGCCGGACGAGTGCACGACGTAGCTGTACGAGCGCCCCTCGCGAAACTCGCACTCGTGCCAGACGAGGTCGGTGTAGTTGAACTCTTCGGTCACCGCCTCGGTCGGCCAGCCGCCGCCGCGGGTGCGCGCGATCAGGTCGAGGCTGGCGTTGATGCCTTCGGCGTCCTCGCGCACGTGCTCGCGGGCCATCATGCTCGCGACGATGTCGTCGAACTTCAGCGTCACGGGCGGCACGAAGCCCTCGGGCAGCACGATGCGCTTGATCAGTTGCGTGTAGTCCATTGCTCTCCTTCCTTTCACATCAGCGGTGCGCGGCGCGCCGATCGACACGCACTGGCCGATCGACACGCACTGGCCGATTGACACGCTCCGGGCACCACCCTACCTTGTCCCCGCCAGCGGCGCCGACCCGGAAGGGTAGGCTCAATAGGGAATCCGGTGAAGCCTCGAGCGAGGCCATTCCGGAGCTGTCCCGCAGCGGTAACTGGGAACGAACGATGCCTCGAAGCACTGGGCCGGCAAGCACGGCCCGGGAAGCGGCATCCAGTAGACGAAGCGCTTCGCGGCGCTTCATGCCCACGAGCCCGAAGACCTGCCGCGGCCATCGCGCAAGAGCGCGGTGCACGGCTATCGGGCTCTCGTGGATGGAGCTGGCCGGAACGACGCGCCTCGATTCGATCGACAGATCGCTCGCCCGCGTCGCATTCCGTCCCGATCCCCTCGCGAAGTCCTTTGCAGGGGAACCATCATGACATCGATACTGGCGCTGACACCGAACGAGCCGCGCAACCCTCCAGGCCCGCATTCTTCTCCTGGCACACGTGTCGCAGTCCTGATCTTCGCGGGACTCGCGTTCTTCATGACCGCGACCCGGTTCCCGGGCCTGGCCTCGAACCTTCACCTGCAGGACGCGTCGTGGGCGCTCTTTTTCCTCGCGGGCTTCTATCTGCGCGATCACTGGCGCTGGGCGTTCCCAGCGCTCATGGCGCTCGCGGTCGCCATCGACCTCATCGCCATCGGCTACTACGACGTCAGCAACTACTGCCTGACCGTCGCGTACTGGTTCCTCGTGCCTGCGTACGGCTCGTTGTGGCTCGGCGGAAGCTGGCTGCGCGCGCACGCGTCCTTCGACGCGCGCGGCCTTGGCGCGCTGGCCGGCAGCGCGCTCGTATCCGCCAGCGTGTGCTTCCTGATTTCCAACGGCAGCTTCTACTGGCTGGGCGGGCGCGTCGCGAGTCTTTCGTGGCAAGCCTGGACCGCCAACTTCACGGCGTGGTACTGGCCGTTCGTGAAGATCACGCTCACCTACGTTGCAGCGACGGCGCTGATCCACGTGCCGGTGGTGAAGCTTGCGGCGTCGATGGGGGCTCGTGCATCCCGCCGGGCCTAGCGCGACGAGCTCGCGGGTGGGCGGCTAGCCCTCCGGCGGGCAGAGCAGGGGGATCAGGTCCCGTTTGTTGCGACGGTAGACGCGAAAATCGCGGCGATCGGTAGTGACAACGCTATGCCGGGCGTGCAACTCACTCATGCGGATCAGGCAGAGGTCTGCCAGGTCTGGTTTGCGTTCCGCGTAGCGCTTCGCGAGCAGCGCCAGTTGCGGGAGGTGATCGTTGCAATCGAATGCGAGCTCGACGAGCCCGCTCTCGATCAACGCCAGCGTCACATCGACGCTGCGCAGATGAAAAGCCGTTTCGGCGAGCACCGCTTCGCACGTGAGCAGGGGTGCATCGGCGCTGGCGGCGACACTGACAGCCCACTCGTGGTGGCGGTCGCGCCGC
>Ga0187892_10000246_pt1 | contig 143330 bp, 125 predicted proteins | sample MA1701073metaG_FD_139345 | JGI IMG/M metagenome (GOLD analysis project Ga0187892, IMG submission 139345) | Bio-ooze microbial communities from a basaltic lava cave in the Kipuka Kanohina Cave System on the Island of Hawaii, USA - MA170107-3 metaG ...
CCCGAAGTTGGCACTACACGGCGATCGTTCGCGGTGGTCTGAGCCGCTGGGGCAGCTCCAGCCCGAGGCGGTCCAGGAGGTGCTTCAGGGACTTCTCGGGTCGGACGACGCAGCGTAGCCGTACCGCTTGTGGAACACCGTCCCGTCCTTGCCGCAGGCCCTTCGAGTCCAGCTCGACGCGCCCCTCGGCGAGCATCACCGAGTACGCGTCCATCACGCGTGGACGATCCTCGGGGTGGACCGTCGGCCGCCACTCCTTGCCGACCAGCTCCTCCGTGTCGTAGCCGAGCATCTTGGCGTAGGCGGAGTTGACCGACACATAACGGCCCTCCGGATCGAGCAGCGAAATGCCCTCCACCGCGTTCTCGAGGGCAGCACTCTTTTCCAGCAACTGGGCTTCCGCCTGCTTGCGCTCCGTGATGTCTTCGACCGTCCCAAGGTAGCCCCGAGCAACCCCGTTCTCCGCGTGCATGACCGCAGCGTGACCGATCACCCAGCGCTGATCGCCGTCCGCGCGGAAGATGCGGTACTCGGATTCGAAGGTGTCGCCGGCCTCCACCGCTCGTTGCCACTCCCGGACGACCCGCGGGCGATCCTCGGGATGCAGGACGCGGCTCCAGCCGGAGCCGAGGCTCGCCTCGAAGGTCAGCCCGGACAGTTCCTGCCACTTCGCGTTCAGGTAGGTGCAGCGGCCCGCGGAATCGGTCTCGAAGATTCCCACGGGAGACGACGCGCTGAGCGATCGGAAGCGCCCCTCGCTCGCGCGCAGCTCGGCCGTGCGCTTCAGGACCTCGCCCGCGAAGGTCTCGCCCATCAGCTCCAGACGCGCTTGCCGAGCGGCGATGTGTTTCATCTCTTTCACGCCCTGGACGCACGAGAATGCCAGGAACACGTCCTCGAACAGCACCCAGCCGGCGTGCTCGAGCCAGCGCCACTGACTTGCGGCGAGCACGCCGTACACCGACTGTGGCCAGAGCACTCCCCGCACGAAGTGATCGATGGCGACGACGGCGGAAGCCGAGATCAGCACGCGCCAATCGCGGTAGAAGGCGAGGAAGGCGAGCGAGCCGCAGACGGGGGTCTCGATCCTGCCCCCGGTCAGGTGGATCAACAGGGCCGAGGCCAGCATCTGGCCGACGGCGATCGTGTGCCGTGTCAAAACGGTACCCGGACGGAGGATGGCGAGCGCGACGGGCAAGACCGCGATCAGTCCGCCGAGGACCAGCGCCGCCCAGACGTGAACGTGGGTCGAGGCCGCATCGGCCGCCCACGTTTGCGGCGAGATCCAGAGCGCGGCTGCGACCCGGCGATCCACTGACACACCATCAGCCCGGCGAACAACCGGTCCGTGCGCTTGATGATCGACTGCTGGTGCTCGACGAACAGACCCGTGGCGCGCTCGGTCGGCTCGGGGGGAGGACTGGCCAGTACGTTCATGACCTCTACCACTTCGCGGAGCGCGCGACCAGCGAACAGCCGAACACGGGTGTCGTCGCTCGCTGGACCGTTCCCTCGCCGAGAGAGGCGACGATGGCGCTCCGACCCGGATTGTCGCCCTCGTGACCGCGCGATGCGGTGATGCCGCCACGGAACCGCAACGTGCCTCCGGCGTCATACAGCATCGTCTGGCCCGACGTTTCAGCGCCGAACCGTCGCATCTCGCGACCGCCCGGGTCGTGGAACACGTTCACCCCGGGGATCGCCTGCGCTCTCGCGATCAGCTCCCCTCGTGTCCAGTCCGCGCCGGCTTGCTCCGGTTGAAAGAAGAGCACGTGGACGGTGACGGCTCCTGCCGAGCGCGCGAGAATGCGATCGAGCTCCTCGAGTGTCGCGCGCGTGCACGGGCAGAGCGGATGTGCGGCCACAACCAAGGTCGGCGATCCCGGAGTCCGCACGAGGCGACTGGCCCTTGGCCAGTCCGCGGAAGGTGAGCCCGCGCTCCCCGGTGTCAGCTCATGCCGGACAACCATTCCCATCCCGCCGACGACCAGAACGAGCCAGAGCAGCACGAACGAAACCGCGCCTGCGGCTCGGAGCCGGCGCGCGCAGCGGCGGCGATCGCTCGGAGACTCGGGTTGCCCCGGGTGCAGCGGTTGCAATGCGTGCTCCGACGATCCGCGGGCTTCTGGGATCCACCTGGAGGGAGCGGTGGACGACCTTGGTCTACAATCCGAGCTGCGATCGGAGGAAACGCAGCCGCCGGGCCCGGACGCGATTCAAAAGCGTAATCCCAGGCCGCCGGCGATCCACAGGTCTCCGAGAAACACGAGCGGTAGGAGGCAGGCGCTGCTCGTCACGGTCAGCCGCCCGAGCCGACTGCGGCGCGCCGCCCGGACGATACCCGCTGCCGCTTGCGGCTCGAGTGCTTCCGCTACGCCGCGCGTGTCACGGCGCCAGCTCCAGCGTCGCGACCTGGCTCCGCAGAGCGGCCACCTCGGTCAGAAGCTGCTGCAATGCCGGCTTGTCCTTGTACGTTGCCGCCGCTTGCAAGCGCTTCTTCAGACCCTGCACCGCGGATGAGACGGCGGGGAAGGGGCGAGGCGTGATCTTCGCCGTGTCGAGCACGGACTGGACGTCATCCAGGGCGAACCGGCAGTGCAGCGCCGGCAGGTTCTGCGGAGCGCCGAGATCGATTCGTTCGATCGTCTCGCCGATCAGCCGCTCGCAGTCGCGCAGGCTGTAGAAGGCGCTGAGGGAGCGGAGGAATGCCCCGAGCCGCTCCAGCGGCTTCGGACCGAAGGTCGTCTCCAGGCAGACGGTATCGCGGCAGTGCTCGGGATCGATCTCCGCGGAGCTGATGAACGGCTCGCGGAAGTAGAACGCCAGCGCCTTCTCGAAGTCGGTCTCGGCGCCGAGGTGGAAGAACGACTTCTTGCGCGGTGCCTCGATCAGCGGCTGAATATTGAAGGCGCCGAACGAGGTTGGCCCGAAGCCCGGCGTATTCTCGCCGCCCTCGTCCTTCGGAACGATCACCTTGGTCACGAAGCTCACCTTGGCGCGATCCTCGTCGACGTCGGTCAGGCTGTTGAAGTTCGTGCCGGGCGGGTCGCCGAAGCGCGACAGGTTGAAATGCGCCCCGCCGTTGCGATGGCAGCTATTGCAGCTCGCCTCGTCGCTGATGAAGATCGCCAGCCCTTCCCGCACGCGCGCATCCTTGAACGTCAACCCGGGAGTCACCGCGGTGGGAAGGATGTTGAACTCCCGGTTCGCGGGCCGCTCGGGATCCGCCGGCGGCGCGTTGACCGGCCGGCGGCCCAGCCATCTCAGGAAAGCCTCGATGGCGTCGAGCTCGTCGTCGGTCGCGAACCGGAAGTCGCTCGGTACGCGCCGGTTGAGCGTCTTGGGGAAATGCTGGGCGATGGCGCCGTTGGTGAAGCCGCGGAGGCTCCCGTCGGCGTCGAGATCGGCATTGCCGTGATGAGGGTTGCGAGGCGACCCATCGCCGGACCAGCCGAGCTGAGGCCCGGTGCGCGCGTCGTCGGCGGTGACGCCGGGGCAGACGGGGGAGAAGGGAGGCGGGACCCTGCAGTTGCTGACGGTGAGATCGAGCCCCGCCATCGTCATCGAGGTGCGGAACGGACCGACGGGAAAGGCCACGTTCGCGTTGCCCGGCCCGATGTTGAACAGCGCGAACTTGCTGACGAGCTTGGCATTCTCCAGCCCCGGCGTCTTCTTGGCGAAAACCAGGTCCGCCTGCGGCGCCGGCAGGAACACGATGTCCGCCGGGCTGATCGTGTAGTTCTTTTCCGGAAGGTGGCAGGTGCTGCACGTGCGGCCGTTGCCGTTGAACTTCTCGGTCGTGAACAGCTGAAAGCCCTTGTCGATCCGCAGCGCTTCCTCCAGAGTCATCGCCTGCACGGATCCCCAGCCTGCGATCGCCCAGAACGCGAACGCGGCTCCGATGCGAAAACTGCGTCGTGCCATTGCCAGCCCCCCTCACAAGACGCGGTCGGTGCGTTCGAAGGCGAAATCTCGTCGCGCCCCGAAAGATACACCGAACGACGATGCGTAGAGAACGACTTTGCGCCCGAAGCGCGGACACAGAGCCTGACTTTCCGGAAAACCGCTAGAGTTTCTTGGTACCAGATGGCGATCAGGAAGGTGAGGAGGCTGCGGGGGCCTCGCCACGAAGGGAACTACCGTTTGCCCCCCAGTCGAGTGGCGGCGTGCTGAGCGGGACGGACCCGGTGGTCTTGCCGCAGCTACTGCGTGACTGCGGTGAGCTACCCGTGGGCAACGAGGTATCACGCGCCTCCCCGACGATCGGCGGCTGACCGCCAGCGGTCCCAGGCGGCGAGGGCGAGAGGGGGGCCGAACTCGAGGACCTTCAACGGCACGGGGACGTCGCCCGCCGGGTTGGCGTACGACAGCACCACGGTCCCCGCCAGGAGCAACCACCCGCGCGACGCGCCTGCGGCGGCCCAGGGCAAGACCCACAGCAGGTACCACGGGTGCAACGTCGGCGAGAGCAGCAGGACCCCCCCGGTGGCGAGGAGCGCTTCGGCAGGCAGGTCCAGCCTGCGCCGGCACACGGCCAGCACCCACGCCGTCGCCGCGAGCGCCACACCGACGCGAGCGAGGTCCCGGGCCGCGGCGCGGTGGTGGAGCCACTCCCACGGCAGGCCCGCATCACCGAGTCGCGCGTGGAGCCGCGCCAGGAGAGCGCCGAGTCGCGATCCGGCATCGACCCGCTCGAGCCCGTGCTCGACCGCGTCGTAGATCACCGCGTTGTGCTCCCACCTTTCGGCGTAGTCGAACGACCCTCCTCCGATCGCCGGCCCCGTCGCGGCGTACGGCAGCGCCAGCGCGAGCAGCCCCAGGCCGAAAGCGGGCAACCCAGCGCGCAGCCCGACCCGCCGCAGCAGCGCGGGTGCCAGGACCACGGGCAGCAGCTTCACCTGCACGCTCGCGGCGAGGGCGAGCGTTGCCAGGACCGGCCGACGTTCTATAATCCACGTTCCGGCGAGGATCACGAGCAGGACGCCGAGGGGCTCGAGGTGGCCGCTGCCCGCCGTCTCGAGCACGGCGAGCGGATTCCAGGCGTAGAGGATCAGGCGGTCGCGGGGCAGCGCGCGGCGTCGCAGCAGGCGATCCAGCGCGAGGATCACGGCGCAATCGAGCAGGCCGGATGCCAGCTTGAACCCCGGCGGGCCGGCGCCGAGCCCCGCCAGCGCCATGAAGAACAGTTGGGCGAGGGGCGGGTAGATCGTCTTCACCGCGGGATGGTTGAGCGAATCGAAGTCCCGGTCGCGCAGCGGGGCCACCTCCGGGTCGAGTGGCGCATGCCGGTACGGATGGACTCCGTGGAGCTGAACGCGGCCGTCCCACACGTAGCGCTGGACGTCGTCCGAGAGCGCCGGCGCACCGGAGAGCGCCGCGAGCCGGAACAGCACCGCCGCCGCGGCCGCCCAGGGCAGCAGTCGCCCCTCCCGACGTACGAGGCGCCAGGCCAGGAGCATCGCCCCCGACAGCGCAGCGTACGCGGCGAGCAGCTCGGGGAAGCGCTGGCGCAGATCGCCGGCGAGCGCCAGCGCCAGGTAGATCGCCGACGCCGCCGCGGCGAGAAGCGCAACTGCGGGCCAACCGCGCGGCGCCACGCTCTCCCCGGCACCCGCCGCGCGCCGTTGCCCGCCCACGATTCGGCCAGGGTATCACGACCGTGAGCGTGGAGATCCTCGTGCGCTGGGGCCTGCTCGGCCTCTACTTCTCGTGCCTGCTCGCGCTCGCCGCCTTCGGCTGCCACCGCTGGTATCTCGTCGCGCTCTACCTGCGGTACCGGCGCCATCAACCGCGTCCCGCCTCGCGCTTTCGCGAGCTGCCGACGCTGACGGTGCAACTGCCGCTGTACAACGAGCTGTACGTCGTCGAGCGCCTGATCGACGCAGTGTGCGCGCTCGACTACCCACGCGATCGTTTGCAGATCCAGGTCCTCGACGACTCCACGGACGAGACGACGCCGCGGGTCGCGGCGCTGGTCGCGCGCCACCGCGAGCGTGGCATCGACATCCAGCACCGGCGGCGCCCGGACCGCGCCGGCTTCAAGGCCGGGGCGCTGCAGGCGGGCCTGGCCGACGCCCGCGGCGAGTTCGTCGCGATCTTCGATGCCGACTTCGTCCCCCACCCCGACTTCGCCCGGCGGCTGATCCACCACTTCACCGACCCGCACGTCGGGATGGTTCAGTCCCGCTGGGGCCATCTCAACGCCGACCACTCGGCATTGACGCGGGTCCAGTCGCTGTTCCTCGACGGGCACTTCGTCATCGAGCAGACCGCGCGCAACCGCTCCGGGCGGTTCTTCAACTTCAACGGCACCGCCGGCATCTGGCGCCGGGCGTGCATCGAGGACGCGGGCGGCTGGCAGCACGACACCCTGACCGAGGACCTCGACCTCTCCTACCGCGCCCAGCTCCGCGGCTGGCGCTTCGTGTTCCTCAACGAGCGGGTCACGCCGGCCGAGCTGCCGGTCGAGATGGGCGCGTTCAAGACCCAGCAGCACCGCTGGGCCAAGGGCTCGATCCAGACCGCGCGCAAGCTGCTCCCCCGCATCCTGGCGAGCGACCTCCCGCCGTCGGTCAAGCTCGAGTCGCTCGTGCACCTCACGGCGAACGTCGGCTACCTGCTGACGGTCGCGCTCGCCGCGCTGGTGGTGCCGGCGGTCTGGCTGAGGCGCGAGCTGGCCCCGGGGACGATCGCGGTCGTCGACCTGCCGATCTTCATGCTGGCCACGCTGTCGCTCGTCGCGTTCTACCTGCTGGCCCAGCGCGAGGCGCTGGGGCGCTGGCGCGGGATCGCCCGCTGGATCCCGGCGCTGATGGCGGTCGGGATCGGCCTGTCGCTGAACAACGCCCGGGCGGTGGTCGAGGGGCTGCGCGGCCGGGCCACCGAGTTCCGTCGGACGCCGAAGTACAACCTGCGGCTCGGCGAGCGACCGGCGAGCCGGCGCTACCACGTCGGGATCGGCCGCGACACGTGGATCGAGCTGGGGCTCGCCGCCTACTTCGGCGCGGCGATCCTGCTCGCGGCGCGCGACGGTCTGTGGGGCGCCGTGCCCTTCCTGGCGCTGTTTGCGACCGGCTACGCTTACGTCGCGGCGGCGACGCTCGTCCAGGCCGCCCGGCGCTCGGGCGCGGCAGCGGACGGTCCCGAGCCTGCCGGCGGCTCCCCTCCCCGTGCTCCCGCCGCGGCCGGTTGCGGCACGGGCGGACTCCCCGCCTGACCGCGTGCCCGAGGCGACCGGGCCCGGCCGGCCCTCACCGCAGGTGGAAGTCCCGCCACAGGATCGCGGGCACCGTCTGGCCCGGCTCGACGCCGCTGCAGCCGACGCTCGTCACGACGAAGCCGTTGGCGCGGGCGAGCGACACGACGTCCCCCGAGCCCGTGCTCCGCACGGGGCGTGCCTTCAGCCCGTCGCGCGAGGCGCTCAGCCGCACCAGGTGGTAGGTCTGGCGCTTGGGCCCGGCCGGCAGCGGACGGTCGAGCGTCGCCGGAAGCTCCAGGTTGCGCCACTCGGCGTGGCCCATCATCCGGCGCAGCGCCGGCGCCACGAAGACCGCGAAGCCGGTAAACGTCGAGACCGGGTTGCCCGGCAGGCCGACGACCAGGCACGAGTCGCGGCGTCCGGCCAGGATCGGCTTCCCGGGCTTGACCGCGACCTGGTGGAACAGGACCTCCATCCCGGCCGCGGCCAGCGATTCGGCGACGAAGTCGTAGGCTCCCGCCGACACGCCTCCCGTGATCAGCAGCAGGTCGCAGCGTAGCCCCTTGCGCAGGTGCTGCTGCAGCTCCTCGCGATCGTCGACGGCGATGCCGAGGTAGCGGCCCTCGATTCCCTGCTCGCGCAGCTGCGCGAGCAGCGTGTAGGCGTTGCTGTTCCTCAGCTGGTGGTCGAGGACGAGCTGGTCCGGCTCGACGATCTCGTCGCCGGTCGAGAGCACCGCGACGGTGGGCAAGCGGTGGACGCGCGGCCGCGTGCAGCCGACCGAGCTGAGCACGCCGATCTCCGGCGCGTTCAGCGCTCGCCCCGGCTCGAGCACGACTTCGCCCTGCCGCACGTCCTCGCCGCGCCGGCGCACGTGCTGGCCCGCCACGACCGGGTCGTGGATCGACACCGTGCGCTCGCCGGGATCCTCGTGCGCGCGCTCGACCATCACCACGGAATCGGCGCCCGCGGGCAGCTCGGACCCGGTCATCACCCGCACCGCCTGGCCGGGCTCGACGCGCAGCGCCCGGGCGCTCTTCCCCGCCCGCACCTCGCCGACGACGGCGAGCACCCCCCGGCCCTGGCTCAGGTCCGCGGCGCGGACGGCGAACCCGTCCATCGCCGAGCGGTCCGTCGGCGGGAAGTCGCGATCGGCGACGACCGACTGGGCCAGGACGCGACCGTAGGCCTCGGCCAGGCCGACCTCCATCGGCTCGAGCGGCCGGGCCTCGTCGCACAGCCGCCGCAGCGCCTCGCGCGCCTCGATCATCGCCGCGTCGTGTCCGCCCGGCGCGCCGCGAGCACGCGGGGAACGCCGCGGAGATCCGGCCGCAGGAGAACGTCGCGGAAGCCGGCGGCGCTCACGATCCCGGTCACCGCGGCGGACTGGCCCCAGCCGATCTCGAGCAGCAGGCTCGCCCCCGGGCGCAGGATCCGAGCGGCAGCCGGCACCAGCGCGGCGTAGGCCTCGAGCCCCGAAGGCCCGGCGACCAGCGCCTCCCGCGGGTCGTGGTCGCGGACCTCGGGCTCGAGCCGGCTCCACTCCGCTTCGCTCACGTAGGGCGGGTTCGACAGGACGGCGTCCATGCGCCCGTGCCAGTCTTCCGGCGGCTCCGCCATCTCCCCGTGGCGAAGCTCGATGCGCCCGTCCACCCCGTGGTGCCGCGCGTTCTCGCGCGCCAGCTCGAGGGCCGCCGGGGAACGATCGAGGGCGTGGAGCCGCAGATCCGGCCGCCGCACGGCGAGCGCGATCGCGATGCAGGCGCTGCCCGTCCCCAGGTCGGCGACACGGCCGCCGGGCGGAAGCGGCAGCTCGAGCGCCGCGTCGACCAGCCCCTCCGTCTCCGGACGCGGGACGAGCGCGCGCCGATCGGAGCGCAGCTCGAGGCCGTAGAACTGCTGAACGCCGACGATGTGCTGGAACGGCTCACGCGACACCCGGCGGTCCACACGTTCCTCGTACCGCGTTCGTGTTCGCGGGTCGAGCGGGTCCGGCCGGCGCGTCACGACCCCGCCGCGATCGGTCCCCAGCAGCCCCGCCAGCAGCAGCTCGGCCTCGACCCGCGGCGCCGCGAGGCCGGCCCGCGCGAGGCGGGCCGCCGCGGCGCCGACGGCGGCGCCGATCGTGCCCGGGGGCTCGGCCGGCCGCAGCGGACCGTGCCTCATCCGACCTCCACCTCCTGCCGCAGCCGCTCCGCCTCGTCGTACGCGGCGAGCGCGTCCAGCAGCTCGCCGATCGTGCCGTCCATCACGGCCGTCAAGTTGTGCAGCGTCAGCGACAGGCGGTGGTCGGTCACACGGTCCTGCGGGAAGTTGTAGGTCCGGATCTTCTCGCTGCGGTCGCCGCTCTTGACCATCCCCCGCCGCTGGGCCGCGATCTGCTCCTGCTGCTCGCGCAGCATCTTGTCGAACAGCCGCGAGCGCAACACCTTCAGCGCCTGTGCCTTGTTCTTGTGCCACGACTTCTCGTCCTGGCACTGCACCACGATGTTGGTCGGCAGGTGCGTGATGCGCACCGCGGATTGCGTGGTGTTGACGCTCTGCCCGCCCGGCCCCGACGAGCAGAAGGTGTCGATCCGCAGCTCCTTCTCCTCGATCACGACCTCGACCTCGTCGGCCTCGGGCAGCACCGCGACGGTCACGGCCGAGGTGTGGACCCGGCCCTGGGCCTCGGTCCGCGGCACGCGCTGCACGCGGTGCACGCCGCTCTCGAACTTCAGCCGGCTGTAGACCCGCTGGCCCTCGATCAGGCCCACGACTTCCTTGGCCCCGCCGACCGCGCTCTCCGACAGCTGCGTCGTCCGCACCTTCCAGCCCTGCGTCTCGGCGAAGCGGCAGTACATCCGGTACAGCTCCTGCGCGAACAGCGTCGCCTCGTCGCCGCCGGTGCCGGCCCGGATCTCGAGCACCACGTTGCGCTCGTCGTTCGGGTCGCGCGGCAACAGCATCCGCTTCAGCTCGCGCTCGGACTCCGCCAGGCGCCGCTCCAGCTCGCGCGCCTCGTCGCCCGCCAGCCGGCGCAGCTCGCCGTCGTCGGCCGACTGCAGCAGCTCGCGGGCGCCGCGCAGGTCGGCCTCGAGCTTGCGATGCTCGCGGAAGCGCGCGACGATCGGCTGGACCTCGGCGTAGGAGCGGCCGAGCGTGCGCAGGCGCTCGGGGCTCGCCGTCGTGCCGGGATCGGCCAGGGCCTGCGACAGCTCGTCGGCGCGGCGCTCGATCCCGGCCAGCTTCCTCTCGAGGTTGGGCTCGAGCGTGCCGCCCATGACCGGTTCAGCTCGCGGCGCCGCTCGCCTTCTTCTTGTAGCGTGTCTGGAAGCGCTCGACGCGTCCCGCCGAGTCGATCAGCTTCTGCTTCCCGGTGAAGAACGGGTGGCAGGCCGAGCAGATCTCGACCTTGAGGTCCTTCTTCGTCGAGGCCGTCTGGAAGCTCGCGCCGCAGGCGCAGACGACGGTGATCTCGTGGTACTCCGGGTGGATCTTGGGCTTCATCGATTCCGGCTCCATCGGCCCCGCGGCACGAGGCCAATCCGGCAGTATAGCCCACGGCCGGAAGCGGCGCGACGCCGGCGCGGGGGCCGGAGTCGCGGCGGCCGACCCCGGCCGGCGCCGGGGCCGCGCCGCGGGCCGGCTAGGCCGACATGCTCTGCAGGAACTCGGCGTTCGTCGCGGTCTTGAGCATCCGCTCCTTGAGCAGCTCCATCGCCTCCACCGGGGACATCTGCTGCAGCACCTTGCGCAGCACCCAGGTGCGGTCGAGGTCGCTCTTGTCGAGCAGCAGCTCCTCCTTGCGCGTGCCGGAGCGCAGCAGGTCGACCGCGGGGAACACCCGCCGGTCGGCCAGCTTGCGGTCGAGGTTGATCTCCATGTTGCCGGTGCCCTTGAACTCCTCGAAGATCACGTCGTCCATCCGCGAGCCGGTGTCGACCAGCGCCGTGGCGATGATCGTCAGCGAGCCGCCCTCTTCCACCTTGCGCGCCGCGCCGAAGAAGCGCTTCGGCTTCTGCAGCGCGTTCGAATCGAGCCCGCCCGACAGCACCCGCCCCGAGGCCGGAATCACCGCGTTGTAGGCGCGGGCCAGCCGGGTGATCGAGTCCAGGAGCAGCACGACGTCCCGCCCGGCCTCGACCAGCCGCTTGGCCTTGTCCATCACGATCTCGGCGACCTGGACGTGGCGCGACGCCGCCTCGTCGAAGGTCGACGACACGACTTCGCCCGCGACCGACCGCTCCATGTCGGTCACCTCTTCCGGGCGCTCGTCGATCAGCAGCAGCAACAGCGACACCTCCGGGTGGTTGGCCGCCATCGCGTGGGCCACGGCCTGCAGCAGCATCGTCTTGCCGGTCCGCGGCGGGGAGACGATCAGGCCGCGCTGGCCCTTGCCGATCGGCGTCATCAGGTCGAGCACGCGGCCCGAAACGTCCTCTCCCGGCAGCTCCATCCGCAGCCGCTCCTGGGGGTAGATCGGCGTCAGGCGATCGAACGGCACGCGGTCGCGCATCGCCTCCGGCGTGCGTCCGTTGACGCCGTCGACGCGCGCCAGCGCCAGGTAGCGCTCGCCGTGCTTCGGCGTCCGCACCGGCCCGCGGACGGTGTCGCCGGTCAGCAGGTTGAAGCGGCGGATCTGCGCCGGCGAGACGTAGATGTCGTCCGGCCCCGGCAGGTAGCTCGCCTCCGGGGCGCGCAGGAAGCCGTAGCCGTCGGACAGCGCCTCGAGCACGCCCTCGGCGACCAGCGCGCCGTTGCGTTCGGCCTGCGCCTGGATCACCCGCAACAGCAGCTCGCGCCGCTGCAGGCTGCCGGCCGACTGGACCTTCAGTCCCTGCGCCAGGCGCACCAGGCTCCCGGCGTCCATCGTCTTGAGCTCGCGGATTTCCATCGTCATCCCGGTCTCGCTCTCCGTGCCGCCTCCAGGGCCTGGTCCAGATACCGCCACAGCTCAGCCAGCCCCAGCCCGGTGCTCGCCGACACCAGCAGCGGCTGCGGGCTGACGCTGCCCGGGCCGGCGACCGGTGCCAGCGCCCGCTGCGCCTGCGCGCGTTCGTTGCCCGACAGCTTGTCGGCCTTGGTCGCGGCCACGACGTAGGGCAGGCCGCCCGCCTCGAGCCAGTCCCGCATCCGCGCGTCCGGCTCCGTCGGCTCGCGCCGCGCGTCGACGACGAGCAGGGCGAGCGCGAGCTGACGCCGGTAGCGCGCCAGGAATCCGTCGATCATCGGACCCCAGGCCGCGCGCCGCGCGAGCGACACCTTGGCGTAGCCGTAGCCCGGGAGATCGACGAAGTACCACGACTCGTTCACGCGGTAGAAGTGGATGCACTGCGTCCGGCCCGGCTCCGACGAGGTGCGGGCCAGCCCCTTCACGCCCAACAGCCGGTTGATCAGCGACGACTTCCCGACGTTCGACCGGCCGGCGAGCACCACGACCGGCCCCGGGGCTCGCGGCTCTTCGCCGGCGCGCTCCGCCGCGCCGGCGAAGCGGCTGCTCGAGACCTTCAAGTCAATGCGCCACGGATTCGCCGCTCGCGCCCCCGGCCAAGGTCTCGCCCGGCCGCCGCTCGGGGTCGACCGTGGGAAGCGGAGCGGCAAACGCCCGGGCCAGCACCTCGTCCATGCTCTCGACCAGGCAGAACTCGAGCTTGTCGCCGACGTCGGCCGGGACCTCGGACAGATCCTTCTCGTTCTCGCGCGGGAGGATGATGGTCTTGATCCCGAAGCGGTAGGCGGCCAGCACCTTCTCCTTGACGCCGCCGATCGGCAGCACCTTGCCGCGCAGCGTGATCTCCCCGGTCATCGCCACGCTGGTCGCGGTCGGGGTCCCGCTGAGCAGCGAGGCCAGCGCCGTGGCCAGCGCGATCCCGGCCGACGGGCCGTCCTTGGGAATCGCTCCCTCCGGCAGGTGCACGTGCAGGTCGTAGCGGCGATGGAACAGCGGGTCGATGCCGAGCGCCTTGGCGCGGCCGCGGATGTAGGACAGCGCCGCCTGGGCCGATTCCTGCATCACCTCGCCGAGCTGCCCGGTGAGCGTCACCTTGCCCCGGCCCGGCATCATCGTGGCCTCGATGCTCAGGATCTCGCCGCCGGTCTCGGTCCAGGCCAGGCCGGTCGCCACGCCGACCTCGGGCACCCGATCCCGCTCGTCGGGCAGGTGGTAGCGCGGCACGCCCAGCAGCTCGAGCACCTTCTCCTCCGAGATCTCGACCTGCCGCGGCAGGTCGCCCGCGACCAGCTTGCGCGCCAGCTTGCGGCAGATCGCCGCGACCTCCCGCTCCAGGTTGCGCACGCCGGCTTCCTTGGTGTAGCGCTCGACGACCGTCCGCAGCGCGTCGGAGCTGAAGCGGATCTCGTGGTTGCGCCGCTTGAGGCCGTGCTTCTCCAGCTGCTTGGGGGCCAGGTAACGCTCGCCGATCGCGATCTTTTCCTGCAGCGTGTAGCCGGGGAGCCGCAGCACCTCCATCCGGTCGCGCAGCGCGGGCGGGATGCTGTGCATCACGTTGGCCGTGGCGATGAACATCACGTCGGCCAGCGAGAACTCGGTGTCGAGGTAGTGATCGAGGAAGGTGTGGTTCTGCTCGGGGTCCAGCACCTCGAGCAGCGCCGCCGACGGGTCGCCGCGGAAGTCCGCGGCCATCTTGTCCACCTCGTCCAGCAGGAACACCGGGTTGCGCGTGCCGGCCTTGCGCATCATCTGGATGATCTGCCCGGGGAACGCGCCGATGTACGTGCGGCGGTGGCCGCGGATCTCGGCCTCGTCGCGCACCCCGCCGAGCGACAGCCGGACGAACTTGCGCCCGGTGGCGCGCGCGATCGAGCGCGCGAGCGAGGTCTTGCCCACGCCCGGCGGCCCGACGAAGCACAGGATCGAGCCCTGGACCTGCTTGACCAGCCGGCGCACCGCCAGGAACTCGAGGATCCGCTCCTTGATCTTCTCCAGCCCGTAGTGGTCCTCGTCCAGGATCCGCTCCGCGCGCCGCATCTCCTTCAGCTCGCGCGACTTCTTGCTCCACGGCACGGCGAGCAGCCACTCCAGGTAGTTGCGCGACACGGTGGCCTCGGCCGAGACCGGCGGCATCACCTCGAGGCGCTTCAGCTCCTGCAGCGCCTTGTCCTGCGCGTCGGGCGCCATCTTCGCCGCCTCGATCTTCTGGCGGAACTCGTCGATCTCGTTCAGCCGCTCGTCCTTGCGTCCCAGCTCCTGCTGGATCGCCTTCATCTTCTCGTTGAGGTAGTACTCCTTCTGCGCCCGCTCCATCTGGTTCTTGACGCGGCTGTGGATCTTCTTGTCCATCCGCAGCTTGTCGATCTCGGACTTGAGCAGCGTCGCCACCCGCTCCAGCCGCTCGGCCGGCGAGGTGGTCTCGAGCAGCGCCTGCTTCTCCTGCACGTCGATCGGCAGGTGGGCCGCGATCGTGTCGCTCAGCCGACCCGGCTCGGCGATGCGCACGGTCGACAGCAGCGTCTCGTACGGCAGGCCCGGGGACTGCTTGATGAACTTCTCGAACAGCCCGCCGATCTCCTCCAGCCGCGCCTGCAGCTCGGGGCCGACCTCGATCTCGCGCTCGATCGGCTTGGCCACCACGCGAAACACGCCGCCCTCGTCCTGCTCGATCTCGATCAGCCGCGCGCGGGCGATCCCCTCGACCAGCAGCTTGACGTTGCCGTTCGCCAGCTTCAGGTGCTGCACCACGGTGGCGTGGGTGCCGACGGTGTTGATCTCGTCCGCCGTCGGCTCGTCGACCTTGGCGTTGCGCTGGGTCGCGAGGAACAGCCGCTTGTCGGCCGCCAGCGCCTGCTCGACCGCCAGCAGCGAGCTCTTGCGCCCGACGAGGAACGGCACCATCGTGTGCGGGAAGACGACGATGTCGCGGAGCGGCACCAGCGGCAGGCCGCTCACCAGGTCGTCCGAACGCTTCGGGCGTTCCGCCATTCCGCGCTCCAGGGTTGTCGCGACGCGGACCGGGCCGGCGTCAGCCGGCCTTCTCCATCACGACCAGAGGGGTGCTCTTGTTGAGGACGACGTCCCGCCCGACCACGACTTCCTTGGCGTCCTTCTGCGACGGCAGGCTGAACATCATGTCGAGCATCAGCTCTTCCATGATCATCCGCAGCCCGCGCGCGCCGATCTTGCGCTCGATCGCCTGCTGGGCGATCGCCTCCAGGGCGTCGTCGGTGAACCGCAGAGCCACGCTCTCGAACTCGAAGATCTTCTGGTACTGCTTGATCAGCGCGTTGCGCGGCTCGGTCAGGATCCGCACCAGCGAGGCCGCGTCCAGGTCGGCCAGCGTCGCCACCACCGGCAGCCGGCCGACGAACTCCGGGATCAGGCCGAACTTGATCAGGTCGGTGGGCTGGACCAGCCGCAGCACGTCCTCGATCTTGCGCTCGCGGCTGGCCTTGATCTCGGCCTTGAAGCCGAGCGTCTTGCGCCCGACGCGGCGCTCGATGATCGTGTCCAGCCCGACGAACGCCCCGCCGGCGATGAACAGGATGTTCGTCGTGTCGACCGGGACGAACTCCTGGTGCGGGTGCTTGCGCCCGCCCTGCGGCGGCACGTTCGCCACCGTGCCCTCGAGGATCTTCAACAGCGCCTGCTGCACGCCCTCGCCCGACACGTCGCGGGTGATCGACGGGTTCTCGCCCTTGCGCGCGATCTTGTCGACCTCGTCGATGTAGATGATGCCGCGCTGGCACTTCTCGACGTCGTTGCCCGCCGCCTGCAGCAGCTTGAGGATGATGTTCTCGACGTCCTCGCCGACGTAGCCCGCCTCGGTCAGCGTCGTGGCGTCGACGATCGCGAACGGCACGGAGAGGAAGCGCGCCAGGGTCTGCGCCAGGAGCGTCTTGCCCGTGCCGGTCGGCCCGACGAGCAGGATGTTCGACTTCTGCAGCTCGACCTCGCTGCGCCGGCGAGCCGCGATCTCGTTGCGTTTGTAGTGGTTGTAGACGGCGACGGCCAGCCGCTTCTTGGCGTCATTCTGCCCGATGACGTACTCGTCGAGGAAGGCCTTGATCTCGACCGGCTTGGGCAGCCGCGCCCGCCCGTCGTGCTCCTCGCTCTCCCGCTCCTCGGCGATGATGTCGAGGCAGATGTCGACGCACTCGTCGCAGATGTAGACCGTGGGACCCGCGATCAGCTTGCGGACGTCCCTCTGGCTCTTGTTGCAGAAGGAGCACTTCAGCCCTTCGCCGTCGGTTTTCTTGCGCGACACGCCGGGCTCCGGTCAGGACCGCTTCTCGATCACCTCATCGATGATACCGTACTCCTTGGCCTGCTGCGCCGCCATGATGTAATCGCGGTCGGTATCGTCGGCAATCTTCTCATACTCCCGGCCGGTGGTTTCGACCAGGATATGGTTCAGCCGCTCGCGCAGCCGGAGGATCTCCCGGGCCTGGATGTCGATGTCGGCGGCCTGGCCCTGGACCCCCCCCAGCGGCTGGTGGATGATGATCCGCGAGTTGGGCAGGGCGAAGCGCTTGCCCTTGGCCCCCGCGGACAGCAGCACCGCGGCCATGCTGGCCGCCTGCCCGACGCAGAACGTGCTGATCGCCGGCTTGACGAAGCGCATCGTGTCCAGGATCGCGAGGCCCGCCGTCACCGCCCCGCCCGGGGAGTTGATGTAGATCGAGATATCGCGGTCGGGATCTTCCGCCTCCAGAAACAGCAGCTGGGCGATCACCAGGTTCGCCAGCCAGTCGTCGATCGGCTGGCCGATGAAGATGATGCTGTCCTTGAGCAGGCGGGAAAAGATGTCGTACGCACGCTCCCCGCGATTCGTCTGCTCCACGACCATGGGGATGAGACTCATGCGCCGATCTTCATTCCGAGTAGTGAATATTAGCAACCGAGATCAGATAGTCAAGCGCCCGCTCGCGGAGCAGCTGCGCACGGAGCGCGGGCAGCGCCCCGCGCTGGTTCAGCCGCTCGCGCAGCTTGTCCGGCGGCTCGCCGAGCCGCCGCGCGTCGTCGCGGATCCGCTGCTCGAGCGCGGCGCCGTCGACCGCGAGCCGCTCCTCGGCCGCGACCGCGTCGAGGATCAACGCCGCATGGACGCTCTTGCGCGCGATCGGCTCGTGCCGCTTGCGCAGCGTCTCCCAGTCGATCTCCGACTTCTCGGGATCGATCCCCTGCAGGATCAGGCCGCGGACGAAATCCTCCAGCCGCTGGCGGATCTCGCGCTCGACGAGCACGTCGGGCAGCGGGATCGGGTTCTCGAGCAGCACGCGGTCGAGCAGCGCCTCGCGGCTGGCCCGTGTCTCGTCCCGCTCGTGGCGCGCCTGCAGATCCTCCCGCACGCGTTCGCGGAGCGCGGCCAGGTCGGCAAACTCCCCCAGATCGCGTGCGAACTCGTCGTCCAGGGCCGGGAGCTCGCGCCGCTTGACCTCGTGCACCTGCAGCCGGAAGTCGACCGTCCGCCCGGCCAGCTCGCGGTTGGGATGCTGCGGCGGATAGTCGACCGCGAACGAGACCTCGGTCCCGGCCCGGGCGCCGACCAGGCGCTCGTCGAAGGCCGGCAGGCTCCCCGCGGCCCCGACCTCGATCGGCATCCGTTCGCGGTGGAACGGCGTGGCACCCTCGCGCGGCGCCCCGTCCACGTCGGCCACGATCACGTCGCCCGCAGCCGCGACCCGCTCGGGATCGACGACGAGCCGGGCCCGTGCCTGACGCAGATCCTCGAGCGCGCGCTCGACCGCGACCGGCTCGAGGCGGGGCCGCGTACGGCGTAGCTCGACGCCGCGGTGCGCGCGCAGCACGATCGGCGGCACGACCTCGAACGTGGCGCGGTAGCGCAGCGGTCCGCCGTCGTCGAAGCTCAGCTCGTCGACCGCGGGATCGCCCAGCGGCCGCAGCGCGCTCTGCTCGGCCGCCGCGTGGAAGGTCCGCGACAGGAGCCGGTCCCGCACGTCCTCGCGCACGGCCGCGCCGAACCGGGTGCGGATCAGCTCGATCGGCGCCTTGCCCGCACGAAAGCCGGGGAGCCTGGCCTTCTTCTGATAGTCGCGCAGCACGTCGCGCGTCTCGCGCTCGACCTCGTCCGGGCCGACCTCGACCCGCACGGCCTTCTTGACCGCATTGACCTCCTGCAGCTCGACCTTCATCGCCTCCACCGCCGCGGCGCGGCCGGGACGATCGCCGCTCCGCTACGATAGACCATCGCAGCGCGCGGCGGCGATCACCTCGCGCCGCCGGCACGCCGCACCGCGCGGTCCGACGGCCGCGCCGCCGCTCGACCCGGCCCCGCCGGGCCCTCTCCGCCGACGCCGCCGAGCGGCGCGGCGCGAGGCCCGTGGAGCCGCGGTCCGAGCGAGGGGTGAGCCGCCAGGGAATCGAACCCCGAACCCGCAGATTAAGAGTCTGCTGCTCTGCCAATTGAGCTAGCGGCCCAGCGGAGCACGAATGCTAGCACAGCGCGTGCCCGGATCCGGACGGGCGCCAGAGAAAAACGCCCGGCAGATCCAGGGGGGTCGAGGATCTCGCCGGGCGAGTCGGGGAGACGCTCCGACCTTAGAAGATGCTCCCCCGTCCGTCAAGCGCCGCGGCCGGCGGCGGAGTCTGGCGCGCCCGGAGAGACTCGAACTCCCGACCCTCTGATCCGAAGTCAGATGCTCTATCCAGCTGAGCTACGGGCGCGACGCCTGTGCGATCGGGACCGGCACCGGTTCCCGGGCATCGGACCGGCCTGGCTGCGGCGCCCGATCGCGCCGCGACGTCCCGGCCCGGTGCCGGACGGTGCCCGTCCCCATCGCGCGGAGTCCCGCTCACAGCTTCCAGCCGAACAGCAAACCGCCGTGCGCCCCGCCGGCGTCGAGCTTGTCGCCGAACAGCGTGACGTCGGCGGTCGAGTAGCGCAGGTCGAGGCCGAGGCTGAACTTCTTGCGAACCTTGAACATCGCGCCGCCCTCGAGCCACAGCCCGGCGCCGAGGTCGTCGGTGTCGGTGCTGATCAAGGACAGGTTCCTTCTCACCTCCGCCTTGATGAACGCGGCCCCGCCCCCGGCGTACGGCCGGATCCGGTCCTTCCACACCCCCCAGAACTTGCGCACGCCTCCGTCCAGCTCGTACAGCCTCGCCTCGAACTGGCCGTCGTCGTCCTGGCTGACGAACAGGTCGATCGCCATCCGCACCTTCCAGGCCTCCGGGCCGACCGACAGCAGCATGCCGATCTGCGGCTGGCTGTCGAGGGCGAACGTCTGCAGCGGCGGCGGCGCATCCGGCTCGGGGCGGGGGAACTGCCACTCCTGGTCGTCGAGCTGCCGCTGGCCGAGAAAGAGCGCGATCTCGCCCTCGGCGCGGCTGGGAGCGGCGACGAACGTCGCGACCACGAGCAGGATCGCTGCGGTTGTCCACGGTCGGCTCATCGCGGTCACCTTCCTTCGCCCGTCCTGGAGCGGGCCGATGCCAGGGCTCCGGCTCGAACTCGCGGCGTGGGAGCCGGCCTCCCGGGGCGGACACTAGCATCGACGCGACCGCCGGGGAAACCCCCGGCCCGAACCGGGGCCGGGAGCATGCTGGGGTGAGTGGTGGGGATCGAACCCACGACAGCCAGATCCACAGTCTGGAGCTCTACCGACTGAGCTACACTCACCACGTGCCCGTCAGCGCCACCGGGGCGCCGGATTATATCCGGACGGCGTCGCCGGCTGCCACGCGCCGACCGGCCGCCGCCGGCCGCGCCGGAGCGTGATCGCGCGTGGTGCGCCTGGAGGGACTCGAACCCCCGACCCGCGGCTTAGAAGGCCGCTGCTCTTTCCACCTGAGCTACAGGCGCGGGCCGCCTCCGGCCGAGTCTAGCAGAGCCGCGGAGGCTGCACGCCGTCGCGCGCGGGATGCGGGACGGGAGCGTGAGGCAGGACGGCCGGGCCGGCGGCTTGCGCCACCGGCCCGGCCTCGCGAGAGGGGCCGAACTTCAGTTCTTGGCCACGGCCACGGTCTCGGCCGAGTGCCCTTCGAGCATGTGGCGGCCGACCCACTTGGCCAGCACCGCGTCGGGGATCTGGCCGAGGGTCACGGGCAGGTCGCGCTTCTTGCCGGCGCGCTCGACGGTGTACGTCACCGTCGTGCCGATCGTCATCTTCTCCTTGGCGCTGTAGACCTTCTCCTTGTTCTCCCGGTCCAGCCGTACGCCGTTCAGGGCGAGCAGCGCGTCGCCGGCGAGGAACCCGGCGGCCTGGGCCGGGCTGTTGGGCTCGACCGCGGAGACGACCATCGCACCCGTCGCCTCGTCCTGCTCGAGCTCGATCCCGACCCAGCCGCGACCGCGGAAGTGCGCGGCCATCTCGTCCAGGCACTCCTGCGCCGCAGCTTCGCACTTGTGGCTCTTGGTCGCGGCCGCCGCGACGGCGGCCTTCTCGCACTCCGCACCACCGGCCAGGGCGACCCCGCCGGACAGCAGCAGCAGTGCGGCGACGATCACGAGGACGCGCTTCATCATCATCCACCTCCAAGCCAAGGACCCGTCGGGGCCCGGTTGTCGAACGTCCGCGGGCAACGTACGGCCGGAACGCGTAAACGTCGCCGTCTCCAGGTAAAAACTTGTCTTCGCCGTCACCGCCACGTAAACCCGCGGGCGGGGCGCGCCCCGAGGACGTAGAATTCCCCGACCGGCGGACGCGGAGGCTCGAGCGTGAACCGCCTCGTCGGGCGGCATGGGCTTTGGGTCGGGTTCGTGGCGGTGCTGCTGCCGCTCGGGCTGCTCCTCGCCTTCCAGTACCGCTGGCTGCTCGACCTGGCGGCGACCTCGGCCGCCGCCGAGCGCTCCTACCTGAGGAACTACCTGGAGGGCGTCTCGGCCCGGGTCGAGACCTTCTACCGCCAGCAGGCCGAGCGCTCGCTGAACCTGCCGCCCCACGTGTTCCAGGACGACGACCCCGAGCTGGTCGCGCGGCACTTTCGCCGCAAGAAGCCCGACGGCGCCAAGCTATTGTTCGCCGTCAACTTCGTCGCCGGGCGCTGGAGCGGCATCCTCGTCTTCGATCCGCTGACCGAGCTGTTCGGCGAGCCGGCCGACGTCTCGATGGCGCGCGCCGTGAGCATCGCGCTCGCCCCGTGGAAGGCGGCGAGCGACAGGGGCTCGCCGCTCCCCGCACAGCGCATCGTCGTCGACGAGAAGGACCCGTCCAACCGGGTGCTGATCAACCCCGTGACCGACGACGGCGGCGTGCTGCTCGGCGTGGCCGGGATGGTCGTCGATTCCGCTTACTTCGCCCGCGAGCTGCTCCCGGCCGCGATCCGCAAGTCGCTGCCGGCGGCGCGCGACAACCTGTACGTCACGGTGCGCGACGGCGAGGGCCGGACGGTCTACGGCTCGCCCGCGGTCGCGGCCCGGACGAGCGAGGTCGCGGGGCGCATCCCCTTCCTGTTCTCGGACTGGACGCTGGCACTCGGCAACCTGCGCCGCACGCCGGAGGAGCTGGCGCGCTCGACCTTCGCGCTGAACCTGTCGCTGTCGGCGCTCCTGGCGCTGGCGCTGCTCGGCGGGCTGACCTTCGCGCTGCGCGCCGCGTCGCGCGCGATGCGACTGTCGCGGATGAAGTCGGACTTCGTCTCCAACGTCTCCCACGAGCTGCGCACGCCGCTGGCCTCGATCCGCGTCTTCGGCGAGTTCCTGCGGCTGGGCCGGGCCGACGACGAGGCCAAGGTGCGGGAGTACGGCGAGTACATCGAGACCGAGAGCCGGCGCCTGACGCGGCTCGTGAACAACATCCTCGATTTCTCCAGGATCGAGTCGGGTGCCAAGCGTTACGAGCTGCTCCCGACGGACCTGACGGAGGTGGTGGCGGAGACCCTCGCCTCGCTGCGCGTCGGGCTCGAGCATCAGGGCTTCGACGTGCGCTACCTGCTCCCGCCGGTGGCGCTGCCGGCCGTCCGCGCCGACCGCCAGGCGCTCGGTCAGGCGCTGGCCAACCTGCTCGACAACGCCGTCAAGTACTCGGGCCGGTCGCGCCAGGTGAGCGTGGGCCTCGAGCGCCGGAACGGCGAGGTGCTGGTCACGGTGCGCGACCACGGAATCGGCATCGCGCCGGACGAGCAGCGGCGGATCTTCGATCGCTTCCACCGGGTCAGCACCGGGCTGGTCCACGACGTTCGGGGCAGCGGACTCGGCCTGTCGATCGTCAGCCACATCGCGCGCGCCCACGGCGGCAGCGTCAGCGTCGACAGCACGCCCGGCGCCGGCAGCACGTTCACGCTGCACCTGCCCGTGGCCGCCGGACCGGAGGAGCGTACCGCCGCGGACGGGGCCGGCGCACCCGGGCCGCCGCCGGACGACCGCTGATGCCGCCCCACGTGCTGATCGTCGAGGACGACGAGGCGATGGCCGTCGCGCTGCGGGACGGGTTCAGCTACGAGGGCTACGACGTGCGGGTCGCGGCCGACGGCGCGGCCGGGCTGAAGCTGGCCGCGGCGGGCGGCTTCGACCTGATCCTGCTCGACGTCATGCTGCCGCGGATCAACGGCCTCGAGCTGTGCAAGCGCATCCGGCGCGACGGCAACAAGGTGCCGATCATCATGCTGACGGCGCGCGGACAGGAGATCGACAAGGTCCTCGGGCTGAAGACCGGCGCCGACGACTACGTGACCAAGCCGTTCAGCTTCCTCGAGCTGCTGGCGCGGGTCCAGGCGGTGCTGCGTCGCACCTCGGGCTACGAGCGGTGCGATCGCTACAGCTTCGGCGACGTGACCGTCGACTTCCGCAGCCTGGCGGTTCACAAGGGCGAGCGGAGGCTCGACCTCTCGCACCGCGAGTTCGAGCTGCTGCGCTTCATGGTCGAGCATCGTGGCGAGGTGCTGCCGCGCGAGAAGCTGCTGCAGGCGGTGTGGGGCTACGACAACGGCTCGCTGACCCGCACCGTCGACATGCACGTGGCGAAGCTGCGCAAGAAGATCGAGGACTCCCCGGCCGACCCGGCGTTCATCCTGACCGTGCATCGCGTGGGCTACCGGTTCACCGGCTGATGGCTTGGGCCACTCCCCGGAGCCGGCCGGCGGCGGCCTGACATCCACCCCGCCCGTCGGCTAGACTGGCCGCTTCGTTTCCCGCGTCCGGGTGTTGGAATGGCCGAGACCATCGAGTCCTTCGTCGCCCGCCTGCAGCAGGAGGGGGTCGAGTCCGGCCGGCGGCAGGCCGGCGAGCTGGTTGCCGCGGCCCGGGCCGAGGCCGGGCGGATCGTGGACGACGCCCGGCGCGAGGCGGAGCGGATCGTGGACGACGCCCGGCGCGAGGCGACGGGCGCGCGGGCGCGGGCCGACGCCGAGCTGCGCCTGGCGGCGCGGGACGTCTCGCTGAAGCTGCAGCGGACGCTGACGGACGCGCTCCGCGCCGCGCTGGCGCGCGCGGTCGAGCCCCGGCTCTCCGACCCCGACTTCGTCGCGGCGTTGTTGCGCGAGCTGGTCCTGACCTACGCGCGGGCCGATGCGGCGCGAGAGCTGGAGATCGAGATCAACGTCGCGCCCGAGATGCGCGATCGGCTCGCCGTCTGGGCCCTGCGCGAGATGCGCGAGGCGCGCAGCGACGGCTCGTCCACGAAGATCGACCTCGAGACCACGCTCGGTCGCGCGGGGTTCGAGTACCGGATCCACGGCGCCGCGATCGAGATCACCGTCGAATCCGTGGTGGAACGGCTGATGGAGCTGGTCGGCCCGGCGGTCCGCGAGCTGTTCGCGGCGAGCTCGGAGGACGGGGCATCCTGAGCCTGGTCGTGCGGCCGCGCTACCTCTATCTCGTCGCTTCGCTGCCCGCGCTGGGAGATCCGGGCGAGCCGCCGCCGCTCGCGCCGCGCGAGCTGCTCTCGCTGCTCGACCCCGGCCCGCGCGCCCTGGCCGAGATCGTGTTCCTGGCCGACGACCTGCTGCGGCGCGAGTCCCACCTCGCCGGCGACGCGGCGCGGGACGAGCCGGCGGTCCTGACGGCGGCGCAGCTGCGGAACGAGGCCCCGCTGCCGGACGAGCTGGCGCCGCTCCCGGCCCCGGGTGCTTCGCCGGTCGCCGCCTCGGACCGGGCGTGGCAGGCGTTCTTCGTCCATGCCGCGGCGGTCGCCGAACGCCACCGCAGCACGACCCTGGCGGCCTGGGTGCGCTTCGAGGTCGGACTGCGCAACGCGCTCGCCGCCGAGCGCGCGCGACGCCTGGGGCTCGATCCCGTGGGATTCCTCGTGGCACCCGAGATCGGCCTGCCCGCCGCGTCGTTCCGTGCCGCCGTCCGGGCCTGGTCGGAGGCGGAGGACCCGCTCGCCGCCGAGCGCGTGCTCGACGGCGCGCGCCGCGCCTGGCTCGAGCGCCACGACGCCTGGTTCGAGTTCACCGCCGACGAGCTGGTGGCGTACGCCGCGCGGCTCGCGCTGGCCGTCCGCTGGCAGCAGCGCGCGCGACCGCGGAGCGTGGCGTGAACGGCCGGATCATCGCCGTCTACGGCAACCTCGTGACCGTCACGACCGAGGGTCGCGCGGTGCAGAACGCCATCGCCTACTGCCGCCGCTCGGACGGCGCGAAGCTGCTGAGCGAAGTGATCCGCATCCGCGGCAGCATGGCCGATCTGCAGGTGTTCGAGGAGACGCGCGGCCTGCGCGTCGGCGACACCGTCGAGCTGCAGGAGGAGCTGCTGTCGGCGACGCTCGGACCGGGACTGCTGGGACAGATCTTCGACGGGCTGCAGAACCCGCTGCCGCAGCTCGCGGCGCGGCACGGCTTCTTCCTCGAGCCCGGCAGCTACCTGCACCCGCTGGACCTCGAGCGGCGCTGGGAGTTCACTCCGCGGGCGGCGGTGGGCGAGGTGGTCCGGGCCGGCGACACCCTGGGCACGGTGCCGGAGGGCATCTTCACCCATCGCATCACGGTCCCGTTCGCCTGGCCGGGGGAGTTTCGCGTGGCTTCGATCGCGAGCGCCGGTGCGTGCGGCGTGCAGCACGAGATCGCGGTCCTGCGCGACGCCTCGGGGCGCGAGGCCGCGGTGACGATGGAGCAGCGCTGGCCGGTGAAGCGGCCCCTCGCCGTCTGCCGCCGCCGCTTGCTGCCGCGCGACCCGCTCGTGACTCGCGTGCGCATCATCGACACGCTGTTCCCGATCCTGCGCGGCGGGACCTACTGCATTCCCGGCCCGTTCGGCGCCGGCAAGACGGTGCTGCAGCAGATCATGAGCCGCCATGCCGAGATCGACGTGGTGATCGTGGCGGCCTGCGGCGAGCGGGCGGGCGAGGTGGTGGAGACGATCCGCGAGTTCCCCGAGCTGCTCGACCCGCGAACGGGGCGCAGCCTGATGGAGCGCACGGTCATCATCTGCAACACGTCGGCGATGCCGGTCGCGGCGCGGGAGGCCTCGGTCTACACCGCGGCCACGCTGGCCGAGTACTACCGCCAGATGGGGCTCCACGTGCTGCTGCTGGCCGACTCGACGAGCCGCTGGGCCCAGGCGATGCGCGAGATCTCGGGCCGGCTGGAGGAGATCCCGGGCGAGGAGGCCTTCCCGGCCTACCTCGAGAGCCGCATCGCCGGCTTCTACGAGCGGGCCGGGACGGTCGAGCTGGCCGACGGCACGGTCGCGTCGGTCACGATCGGCGGCACGGTCAGCCCGGCGGGCGGCAACTTCGAGGAGCCGGTGACGCAGGGCACGCTCAAGGTCGTCGGCGCGTTCCACGGCCTGTCCCGCGCCCGCTCGGACGCCCGGCGGTTTCCCGCGATCGACCCGCTCGAATCGTGGAGCAAGTACGCCGGCATCGTCGATCCCGCGGCCGTGGGGCTGGTTCGCGCGCTGCTGCGCCGCGGCAACGAGGTCAAGCAGATGATGACCGTCGTCGGCGAAGAGGGCACGAGCGTGGCCGACTTCAGCGTGATGCTCCAGGCCGAGTTCGTCGATGCCTGCTACCTGCAGCAGAACGCCTACGACGCCGTGGACGGGGCGACCCCGGCGGAGCGCCAGCGCTTCACCTTCGGCAAGCTGCTCGAAGTGGTCACGACGGACTTCGGCTTTCGCGACAAGGCGGAGGCGCGGCGCGCGCTGGTCGAGATCTCCGACCTGTTCCGCAACTGGAACTACGCGCGCCAGGACGACCCGGAATACGACCGGCTGCTGCGGCAGATCGACCGCTTCCTCGCCGAGCGCAAGGCGACGACGACGTCGTGAGAAAGTACTTCGACGAGATCACGCGCATCGCCGGCAGCGTGGCGACGGTCACCGCCAGCGGCGTGGCCTACGAGGAGCTGGCGGTCGTGAGCAGCCGCTTCGGCTCGTCGCTCGGGCAGGTGATCCGCCTCGAGGGCGACCAGGTGTCGCTGCAGATCTTCGCCGGCACGCAGGGGATGTCGACCGGCGACCGCGTCCGCTTCCTCGGCCGCCCGATGCGGGTGCCGTGCGGCCCGGCCCTGCTGGGCCGGGTCTTCGACGGCTCGGGGCGCCCGCGCGACGGGCGGCCGGAGGTCGAGGCCGAGCCGGTCACGCTCGGCTCGCCGGCGGTCAACCCGATGCTGCGGCGGCGGCCGGACCGGATGATCCACACCGGGATCCCGCTGATCGACGTCTTCAACTCGCTGGTCGAGTCGCAGAAGCTGCCGATCTTCTCCGTCCCCGGCGAGCCGTACAACGAGCTGCTGGCCCGCATCGGCCTGCAGGCCGACGCCGACGTGATCCTGTTCGGGGGCATGGGGCTGCGGCACGACGACTTCCTCTCGCTGCGCGCGACCTTCGAGTCCGGCGGGGTCCTGGGACGCACGATCCTGTTCGTGCACACCGCCGCCGACCCGGTCGTCGAGTGTCTGCTGGTGCCCGACCTGGCCCTGGCCGTCGGCGAGAGCTTCGCGCTCGAGGGCCGGCGCGTGTTGGTGCTGCTGACCGACATGACCGCCTTCAGCGACGCGCTGAAGGAGATCGCGATCACGATGGAGCAGATCCCGTCGAACCGCGGCTACCCGGGGGACCTCTACACCCAGCTCGCCCGGCGCTACGAGAAGGCGGTCGACTTCGAGGGCGCGGGCTCGATGACGCTGCTCGCCTGCACCACGATGCCGGGGGACGACGTCACCCATCCGGTGCCGGACAACACGGGCTACATCACCGAGGGGCAGTTCTATCTGCGGCACGGCAGGATCGAGCCGTTCGGTTCGCTGTCGCGGCTCAAGCAGCAGGTCAACGGCCAGACGCGCGACGACCACCGCACGATCATGGACTCCTGCATCCAGCTCTACGCGTTGTGCGTGGAGGCCCGTGAGAAGCAGAACATGGGGTTCGCCACCTCCGACTGGGACCGGAAGCTGCTGCGCTACGGCTCGCTGTTCGAGGAGCGGATCATGGACCTGGCGCTCAACATCCCGCTGGCCGCGGCGCTCGACCGCTGCTGGGAGATCCTGGCCGCGTGCTTCGAGCCGGCGGAGACCGGCATCCGCCGGACGATCCTCGACGCCCACTGGCCGGCGCCGCGGACGCCGCCCGCGGCCTGAGGCCGCGAGGGTGGACGCACGTCGATGGCGCGCAGCTACAAGCTGACCCGGCCCGAGCTGCGGCGGCAGCGCGAGCGGCTCCGGCGCTACCAGCGCTACCTGCCGCTGCTCGAGCTGAAGCAGCGACAGCTCCAGCTCAAGCGCCTGGAGCTGGTGCGCGAGCGCGAGACCGCGCTCGCGGCCGTGGCCGAGATCGAGCGCAGCATCTCGCGCTGGAGCGCGCTGCGCGACGGCCCGTCGGGGATCGATCTGGAGCGTCTGGCGCGGCCCGCGGCGGTCGCCCGCGGGACGCTCAACGTCGCGGGCGTCGCGCTGCCGCTCCTCGGCGCGATCGAGTTCCCGCCCGCCGACTACAGCCTGTTCGGCACGCCGGCGTGGGTCGATCGGGCGCTGGTGGAGCTGCGCGAGGCGGCGCGCCGGCGCCTGCTCCGCGACAACCTCGAGCGGCAGCTCGAGCTGCTCGCGGCCGAGCTGACGAAGGTCATCCAGCGCGTGAACCTGTTCGAGAAAGTGATGATCCCGGGCGCGCGCGAGGCGGTCCGCCTGATCCGCATCCAGCTCGGCGACGAGATGGCCGCCGCCGTCGGTCGCGCCAAGATCGCCAAGGCCAAGCTCGTCGCCGCCGAGAGCGCGATCCACGTGCGCGACCGCGACGCCTCGAACTCGGCGGGGAGCCCGGCGTGATCGTGCCGATGGCCCGCACGTTCGTCGCCGCCGCCGCGCGCGACCGCGAGCGGTTGCTCGACGCCCTGGGCCGCGCCGGGGTGCTGCACCTGAGCCCGGTCGATCCGGCCCGCGCCGCCGCCGATCCGCGGACGCTCGGCGCGCTCCACGCCATCGATTCGGCGCTGCAGCTGCTCGACGGCGTCGCCCCCGCCGGCGAGCCGCCGGCGCTCGCGCCGGGCGAGGCCGCGGCGGAGGTGGCCGCGATCGTGCGCGAGGCGGCCGAGGGCAAGCTGCGCCTGGCCGCGCTCGAGCGTGAGGCCGCGCAGATCGAGCCCTGGGGCGACGTGCGGCTGGCGCAGCTCGAGGCTCTGGCGGCGGCCGGAGTCGAATTCCGGCTGGCTACGCTGCCGGCCGCCGGCGTGGAACGGATCCGGGCCGGCTGCGTCGCGACGCTCGCGACGCTCGCCCGCGGGCGGTGCCTCGTGGCGGTCGCCAGCGGCCGCGACGAGCCGCTCGCGCTGCCGGAGTCGGCCGAGCTGCTCGCGCGACCGGCTCGCGACCGCCCCGCGCTGCGGGGCGAGGCCCGCGAGCTCGAGACGCGGCTGGCGGCCGGGAGCGCACGCCTGGCCGCGCTCGCCGGCCTGCGCGGCCGCCTGCGCCGGGCGCGCGGCGAGCTCCAGGCGGCGGCCGGGCGTGCGGTCGCGCTCGGCGGCGGAGTCGAGCACGGAGCCCTGTTCGCCGTGCAGGGCTGGGTGCCGGCGCGGGAGGCGGCCGGCCTCGAGCGCGCGCTCGACCGCGCCGGCGTGCCGGCCGCGGTCCGCGTCGCGGCCGCGGGCCCGGCCGACGCTCCCCCCACGCTGCTCGCGCCTCCGCGCTGGGCGCGGCCGGTCCTGGGCCTGTTCCGCGTGCTGGGGCTCGAGCCCGGCTACCGCGAGATCGACGTGGCGGCGGCGTTCATGATCGCGCTCCCGATCTTCTCCGCGATGCTGATCAGCGACGGCGGGTACAGCCTGCTGTTCGCGCTGCTGCCGGCCGTGTTCTACCGGCGCCTGGTCGCGCAGGCCGGCGTCGAGCTGACGCGCCTGCTGATCGTCATCGGCTGCCTCGGTGTGGCGTGGGGCATCGTCACCGGCTCGTTCTTCGGCGTCGACCTGTGGCGCGAGCTGTTCGGCCGCCGGCCGCTCGTCGCCGTCTCGCTCGACGACGAGGCGCGCAACCTGCTGATGCTCGTCAGCTTCGTCATCGGCACGGTGCACCTGACCGTCGCGCGGATCTGGCGCGCCCTGGCGCTCTTTCCGCACCCGAGCTGCGTCGCCCACGTCGGCTGGGGCATCTTCCTCTGGGGCATGTTCGGCGTCGTCCGCTACTTCGTGCTGGGGAGCGGCGTCGGGCCGGACACGCCCTTTCCCTACCTGCTCGGCGCCGGCGCGCTGCTCGCGATCGTCTTCGCCGAGCCGTCGCCGAACCCGCTGAAGATGCTGGCCCTGGGGCTCGCCAGCTTCCCGCTGTCGATGCTCGGGAGCTTCTCCGACATCATGAGCTACGTGCGGCTGATGGCGATCGGGCTGGCGGGATCGGCGCTGGCCGTGCAGTTCAACGCGCTGGCCGTGGCCGCCGGCCCGCTGCTCGTCGTGCCGATCCTCGTCTTCGGCCACGGGCTGAACGTCGGGCTCTGCCTGATCGCGCTGTTCGCGCACGGGGTGCGGCTGAACGTGCTCGAGTTCTCGAGCAACATCGGGATGGAATGGACCGGCTACGGCTACCGGCCGTACGCAATCGTCCGCCAGGCGGAGTAGGAATGCCCATCGCCGAGCACCCCCTCCACGGATCCGGACATGCGGTATCACCGCATCCGGCTCTTGCCTCGGGTGGCAACGCCCAGGCGCTGATGCGGGTAGGGGTGGCGGATGCGAACGGGCGGGAGCCAGCGCTCCGCGAGCCGGATCATTCGCTCCCACGTGATGCGGTGGCGCTGACTGCGGCGCTGCGACGTGCGTCGCCACAGCCGGCCCAGCGCCATCAAGGAAGGCTCCCAGCGCCGTGCCGTTCATGGGCACACCGTAGCTCCGGGCGTGCCCACGGAGGACCGCGCGCAGCCAGGCGCCCTCTCCGGGACGGGATCGTGCAGGCGGCGCCGAAGTTCGGCCTCGACCTCCTTCAGCTTCCCTACGCCTGGCCGGGTTGACCGGCGCACGGAGAGGTGACGATGGACGCGACGTTCTGGGGTCAGCTCGGTGCCGTGCTGTGTCTGGGCCTGGCGGCCCTCGGCAGCTCGTTCGGGATCAAGGCGGCGGGGCAGGCCGCCGCGGGCGCCTGGGCGCGCGACGCGCGTGCGGGGACCGGACTGCGCTTCAACTACGTGATCTTCATCGGCGCGCCGATCAGCCAGACGTTCTACGCGATGATCGTGATGAACCAGATGAAGGCGGCCCTGGCCGATCCCCGGCTCGCCGCCGCGCAGGCCGGCCTGCTGTTCGGCATCGGCCTCGCCACCGGGCTGGGGGAGCTGGGCAGCGCCTGGGGCCAAGGCCTGATCGGAGCCGCCGCCTGTCGCTGCCTGTCGGAGGGCGAGGGCAAGGGGCTGGCCTTCCTCCTGATCGCGATCGGCATCGTCGAGACCGTCGGGATCTTCACGATGGTGTTCCTGCTCGGCATGCTGCCCCGCGCCTGACCCCCGCGCGGGCGCGTCCGGGGCGTCGTGGGGCGACGGACGCGATGGGTCGTGCGCTCGGTTCCACCGCGGCCAAGGGCGGGGCGGGGCGGGGCGAGCGCTGGACCGCGGCTGGTACGCGTGGCTGGGTTCGAACCAGCGACCCCCAGTTCCGGAGACTGGTGCTCTATCCAGCTGAGCTACACGCGCATTCGGCCGGAGCCGGAACCGTGGCGATGATAGCCGAGCGCGCGTGACGGTTCAAGCGGCAGGCGGCGGCGCTCACGGTGCCGGCGGCCGGTCCTCGACCTCGACCAGCGTCATCATCCCCGCTTCGGCGTGCTCCAGCACGTGGCAGTGCAGCATCCAGCGCCCGGCGTCGAGCGGCACGAGCCCGATCTCGACGCTCTCCCGGCCGTGCACCAGGACCGTATCGCGCCAGAACGGCTCGTGGACCGCGCTGCCGTTGCGCGACAGCAGCTTGAAGAACTGGCCGTGGATGTGCATCGGGTGCAGCCGGTACGAGTCGTTCCGGTAGCGGATCTTGGCCCATTCCCCGCGGCGGAGCGGATCCGCGCGGTCGTGCGCGTGGACGCGGCCGTTCATCGTCCACTCGATGCCGTACGGGCCGCCGGCCCGCGCCTGGAGCACGTACTCGAGCCGCGGCGGGATCGCGGCCGTGTCGCGCCACTCCGGCACCCGGGCGCGGGCCGGCGAATCGAAGCGCGGCGTCTCGCCGACCGCCGTGCCGACCCGCAGTCGCGCCAGATCGTGCGGCCGGGAGGGCAGGAAGCGGTCGTGGACGACGATCTCCTGCCCGGCCTGCTCGCGGGGGATGACGATGTCGAGATCGAGGCGGTTGCCCGGTGCGAGCTCGAAGCGCCCGAGGCGGAACGGCCGCTGCACGTACAGGCCGTCGACGGCGATGACCCACGGATCGAGACCGGGGAAGCCGGGGACGAAGACCCGGCCGTTGGCCGAGTTGACCAGCCGCAGCCGGATGCGCTCGCCGGCCCCGACCTCGAGCACCTCGCGCGTGCGGCCGTTGACGGCGACGACGTTGCCCCAGCGGCCGTCGTGCATCAGGTCGCCGCGCGTGACGAAGTTCGGGTCGATCGCGCCGTCGCTCGTCAGGCGCCAGTCGTCGAGCACCCACACGACGTCGCGCGAGTAGGGCGCGGGGGTCGCGTCCTCGACGACGAGCACGCCGTACAGGCCGCGCTCGACCTGCTCCGCGCTGCGGACGTGCGGATGGTACCAGTACGTCCCGGCGTCCTTGGGCGTGAACTCGTAGACGAACTCGCCGCCGGGCTCGACCGGCTCCTGGGTGACGTGCGGCACTCCGTCCATCGCGTTCGGGACGCGCACGCCGTGCCAGTGGATCGTCGTCGGCTGCGGCAGCCCGTTGACGAGGCGGACGCGCAGCGTCTGCCCGTGGCGGAGGCGCAGCGTCGGGCCCGGCACCTGCCCGTTGTAGGACCAGACGGCGAGCCGCCGGCCCTCGAGCACCTCGACCTCGGCGGGCGCGGCGCGGATCGTGAAGCGCTTCACCCCCGTGGATCGCGGCGCCTGCTCGGGGTAGGCGCCGGAGAACTCATGCAGCAGAGCGGCCTCCTGCTCCGTCGGCGGGGGCACGGCGGCGCTCGCCTGGTTCACCCCCGCGCCCTGCGCCTGCAGTCGGGGCGCGGGCGCCGCGCACAGCGCCAGCAGGCCGAGGCGGAGGATCAGGCGCCGGCCCTTTGCCGCCCGCCGACGCCGCCGGTCGCGAGCGCGGGGGTCTCGCGGAGGGCGATCGGTGGCGGCGGTCATCATTGGCTCCCCGCGCCGGCCCGACGCCCGCGTCACGACGAGCGATTCCGGACGCTGTGGTCGGGGCGGCAGGATTCGAACCTGCGACATCCTGCTCCCAAAGCAGGTGCGCTACCGGACTGCGCCACGCCCCGACGCGATTCGAACGTACCAAGCTGACGGGACCGGCGCAACGCGCGGTGCGCGAGGCTTGGGCTACCCTGGCCGAGTGGGGGGCGCAGCCAGCCGGTCGTGGCAGGCCCTGGCCGCCGTGCTCGCGCTGGCCGGTGCGGCGGCCTGGTTCCAGCCCGAGGTGTCGGGGGACGACCTGTGGTGGCTGCTGGCCGCGGGGCGCGAGATCGTCCGCAGCGGCGGCGTTCCGACGGTGGATCCCTTTTCCTTCACCTTCGCAGGGCGTCCGTGGACGCACCACGAGTGGCTGTGGTCGCTCGTCGCGTGGCTCGCCTATCGCACTCATCCCGCGCTCCTCGCCTGGCTGAACTTCGTCCTGCTGCTCGTCGTGTTCGCGCTCGTCGCCGGCCTGGCCCGGATCGAGAGTCGCTCGTGGCCGGCCTCGATCGTCGCGACCTGGGCCGCGGCGGCGACGGCGCACTTCTTCCTCGACGTGCGGCCGCACCTGGTGTCGCTCGCGCTCGTCCTGCTGCTGCTCGTCACCCGCTCTCGGCCGTGGGCGCCCTGGCTGTGGCCGCCGCTGACGCTGCTGTGGGTCAACCTCCACGGAGGCTTCCTGCTCGGGCTGTGCATCGTCGCCGCGCTCGTGGCGCTCGCGGCACTCGAAGCCGGCCTGCGGCAGCGACGGCTCGTGCTCCCCGCCCGGCCGTGCATCGGCCTCGGCCTGTCCCTCGGCGCGGCCCTGGTCAACCCGTGGGGCTGGCGCATCGTCGAGTACCCGCTGGCCTACCTCGAAGGCTCCTCGTTGTTCCGCAGCATCAGCGAATGGCTCCCGCCTCCGTTCGGCCTCGATCCGGCGACGTTCCAGGGACGGTTCTGGTGGCTCGCCCTGCTCTCCGCCCTGGGGCTCCCGCGCGCCGTCGCCACGGCGCGGCCGCTGGTCCTGCTGTGGGGCGTGACGCTCGCGATGGCGACGACCTCGCGCCGCTTCATCCCGCTGTTCGCCGTCGTCGCGGCTCCGCTCGTGGCGCTCGCCATCGGCTGGTTGTTGGATCGCGCCCGGTCCGGTCGGATGTGGGATGCACCCGCGGCCCGTCTCGTCGCGAGCGCGATCGCGCTCGCCGTGGTGATCGCGCTGTGGCACGAGGTACGGCTGGCACCGCGGCTGCTGGAGCGCTGGACGCTGTCGGCTCTCGCGCCGCGGGCTGCGCTGAGCTACCTTGGCGTGCTCGGCGCCCCGCGGCGGCCGTTCCACGAGTTCAACTGGGGCGGGTTCATCCTGCTGCACGCGCCGGGAATCCCCGTGTTCATCGACGGGCGCGCCAACACGCTCTACGACGCGGCACTGGCCCGCGACTACCTGCAGCTCGACTCCGCCGGCGACGGGTTCGAGGAGGTGCTCGCGCGCTGGCGGATCGACGCCGCGATCGTGCCCGCCTACCACCCCCTCGTCCGGGCGCTGCGGCGTGGCGCGGCGCCCTGGCGGCTCGTCTACCGCGACGCGATCGCGGCGATCCTGCTTGCACCGGACTCTCCGCTGCTGCGCGACCCCCTGCCCGAGCCGGACGCGACGACGCCGGAGGCGCTGACCTTCGAAGCCCAGCGACACCTGAGGCAGGACTACCCCGAGCCGGCCCGGGCCGCCGCCGCCCGGGCCGTCGAGCGCGACCCGCTGTTCTTCCTCGCCTACCGGGAGCTGGCCCTGGCGTACGCGGGTGCGGGAGACGAGCAGGGCATGAGGCGCGCGCTCGAGCAGGGGCGCGAGGCGTACCCCCGAGGCTGGCGGCGCTTCCGCGCGTTCGAGGGCCTGGGGTGGGAGCGACTGGGACGGCCCGACCTGGCCCTCCCGGCCTACCGCGACGCGCTTCCGCGAGGTCCGTTCGGCACGGAGCCCGCGGTCGAGGCTCGCATCCGTGATCTCGAGACCGGAGTCGCGCGGGAGGCACGGTGAGCCCCGCCTGGCGCGCCCCTGCGGCGCTTGCCGTGCTGGCCTGCGCCGGCTGCGCGCCCGATCCCGGCGACGATCTCGTCGTCGTGTCCTTCGACACCGTGCGACGCGACCACCTCCCGACGTATGGCTACAAGCGGAGCACCGCTCCGGCCCTGGACGCGTTCGCCCGCGGGGCGGTGGTGTTCGACGACGCCTACGCCCAGGAGACCAACACCAACCCCTCCCACAGCTCGATGTTCACGGGGCTCTACCCTCACACGCACGGCAACCGCCGGAACGGCGACCGGCTGCCGGCGGGGCGGGTGACGCTGGCGCAGATCCTGCGCGAGGCGGGGTTCCGTACCGGGGCGTTCGTCTCGGGCTCGACCCTCAAGCGCAAGGCCTGCGGACTGGAGCGCGGGTTCGAGGTCTACGACGACGAGTTCGACGGAAAGCGTCGTGCGGGCGCGCGGACGACGCGGCTCGCACTGGACTGGCTGCGCCGGCGGAGCGGCGAGCGGTTCTTCCTCTTTCTCCACCTGTTCGACGTCCACGGCCCGTACCTGCCCGAGGGAGGCTACCGTGCGCGGTTCCGCTCGCCCGAGCCCGGCCCCGAGGTGGACGTCCCGCCCTACCAGCTCGTGCTCGACGAGGCGGGCAACCCGCGGCGCGACCTGAACGGCTACGTCGACCGCTACGACGCGATGATCCGCTACGTCGACGACCGTCTGGCGGAGCTGCTTGGCGAGCTGGACCTCGGGCGCACGATCGTCGTCGTCCTCGCCGACCACGGGGAGACCCTCGGCGAGCGTTACCACAAGCTGGACCACGGTGCCCAGCTGTTCGACGAGCAGATCCGGATCCCGCTCGTGCTGCACGCTCCGGGAGTCGCGCCGCGTCGCGTCGCGGGGCTCGTCGAGACGGTCGATCTGCTGCCGACGCTGCTCGAGCTGCTGCGTGTCGAGGCCGTCGACCCGCTCCCGCTCCAGGGCCGGAGCCTCGCCGCGGCGCTGCGCAGCGGCGGCGAGGGGACCGCCCGCGACGCCGTGTTCTCGGCGGCCCGCCCCGTCAGCCGCCGCCACGCCGACCGCGGCTACCGGCTCGACCGGCGGCGGCAGATCCATTCCGTGCGCTCCGCCGGCTGGAAGCTGATCCGCTATCCGGGGCTGGCCGCGGACCCGCTCGAGCTGTACGACCTCGCGGCCGATCCGGCCGAGCGGCGGAACGTCGCCGCCGAGCGGCCCGACATCCGCGACGAGTACCTCGGGCGGCTCGACGCCTGGCTCGGCTCGGCCGACGAGCCGCTCTCGCCCCCCGAGGTCGATCCCGAGCTGCTCGACGAGCTGCGCCACCTGGGCTACGTGGGAGGATGAGTCGTGCGCATCGCCCTTTTCGGGTTTCCCCAGACCGGGAAATCGACCCTGTTCCGCCTGCTGACCGGCGCCGAGGCCCCGCCGCACCACGCCACGCGCGGCGAGGCGCAGATCGGTGTCGCTCGGGTGCCCGACCCGCGCCTCGACCGGCTGGCCGAGCTGCACCGCCCGCGCAAGGTCACCCCGGCCACGGTCGAGTACCTGGACCTCCCCGGGGTCTCCAAGGGCGAGGCCGCCGAGGTCCTGCCGCTGGAGCAGCTCCGGCTGGCCGACGCGCTGGCCCACGTGGTGCGCGCCTTCCACGATTCCGCCGTCCCGCACGCCGAGGGCACGATCGACCCGCGGCGCGACGCGGAGACGATGGACACCGAGCTGGTCCTCGCCGATCACACGATCGCCGAGCGGCGGGTGGAGAAGCTCGAGCTGCTGGCCCGCAAGACGAACCGCGACGAGGACCGGACCGAGCTGGAGCTGCTGCGGCGGGTGCTCGGCCACCTCGAGCGCGCCGTCCCCCTGCGCGCCGTCGAGTTCGACGCGCGCGAGCAGCGCATCCTGCGCGGCTACACCTTCCTCTCGCTGAAGCCGCTGCTCGTCGTCGTCAACGCCGACGAGTCGGACGCGCGCCGGCTCGACCAGGGCGCGGCGGCGTTCGAGCTGGAGGAGCTGGCCCGGCACCCGGCGACGGCGGTCGTGGCGCTGTCGGCCAAGATCGAGGCCGAGATCGCCCGGCTCGACGCGGCGGATGCCGCCGCGTTCCGCGCCGACCTCGGAATCCGTGAGCCCGCGCTCGACCGCATGATCCGCGCGTCGTACCGGCTGCTCGGACGCATCTCGTTCTTCACGGTCGGCGAGAGCGAGTGCCGCGCCTGGACCGTGGCCCACGGAACTGCGGCGCGAGCCGCGGCGGGGACGATCCACAGCGACATGGACAAGGGCTTCATCCGCGCCGAGGTCGTCGCCTACGACGCCCTCGTCACGGCGGGGAACTGGAACGCCGCGCGCGAGCGCGGCATCCTGCGGCTCGAGGGCAAGGAGTACCCGGTCCAGGACGGCGACGTGCTCGTCATCCGCTTCAACGTCTGACGGCCGGTCCACCGGCGCCGCCACCGAGCACGAATGGGGCAGCCTCGCGCTCGCGGGTCGAGTCCCCGTCGCGGCACGTCCGGCCCCCCGGCTGCTCGTCGTCGAACGGGGTCCCCGCTTGTGGGGCGGGTCGCGGCCGGTATACGATCCGGGAGGTGCGGATCCCCGCAACGGTCGAGGGCTTCGGCCGCCCTGGAGCCGCTGTGGCGGACCGACCTCGCGCGCCACGGCAGGCTTCCCGACGAGTTGGCCGCGCACCTCGCCGCTGCCGCCGCTCTGGGGAACCGGCTGGTCCACCAGTACGCCGCGATCGACGATCGCAAGCTGTTCGCCGCGGTGGTGTCGGCCACGAATCTCTTCCCGCGCTACGTCGCCGCCGTCCGCTCGTCGCTGCCGTAGCACCCTGCGAAGTGCCGCGAGATCGACCGTCATGAACCGGATGGCCACCGTCGTCGGGCTTCTGATCGTCGCAGGCGCCGCCGCCCTCGGTCCGTCGTCGGCTGGGCCGGCGCAGGAGCAGGCCACGCTGCAGACCGAGATCGTGTCCGTATCCTTGTTCAAGAACGGTCTGGGGTTCGTCCGGCGCGAGGCCGAGGTGCCGAAAGGCGAATCGCGGCTGCAGATCGAAGGCCTGCCCGCTCCGGCCCACGGAACGTTCTGGGCCTACTCGCCGAGCGGGGACGTCACGGTGCAGGAGCTCGTCGCCTTCGAACGGGAGTCGGTCGAGCAGCTCGAGGCTGTCAGCATCGCCGAGATCGTCGAAGCCAACGTCGGCCGTGCCGTCGATCTTCGTCTCACCGAGGGCGAGGTGGTGCGGGGAACGATCCGATCCGTCAGGACCGGCCGTCCGCCGTCGGTACAACGAGCTTCCCGGGCCGGAACGTTCTACTCGCCGGATCACCCAGCCGATCCCTCGCCTGTGGCCTGGGTGGAGACCGCGCTGGGTACGCTCGCCCTGGAGCTGAGCTCAATTCGGCAGGTCGCGAGCGTGAGTGAGCCGCTGCGGTCGAGCGTGGAGCGGACGACGCGGCGTGCCGTGCTGAGGCTCCACGCCCAGAGTCGTCGCGACCGAGGGCGCGTCGCAATCGTCTACCTCGCGAAGGGCATCACGTGGGCACCGAGCTGCGTGATCGACATCAGCGATCCCGGGATCGCGCGCGTGACCGCGAAGGCGGAGATCCTCAACGAGATCGAGGATCTCGGTGGTGTGCCGGTCAATCTCGTGAGCGGCTTTCCCAATTTCAGGTTCGCCGACGTCACCGACCCGATCGCAATGCGCGGAGACCTCGCAGCGTTCTTGCGTAGCCTGATCAGCCCGCCAGACCCCGCCCAGGGAGGCCGACGAGCGATCCTCACCCAGGCCACGGGGCCGGCACCGTTCGCAGGCGACCTGACCCCACCCTACTTGAACGAGCCCGTGGAGGGGCAACGGTTCGAAGAGCTGTTCTTCTACGAGCAAGAGCGGGTAGCCCTCGCCCGGGGCGAGCGCGGCTACTACCCGCTGTACGCGGTCGCTTCGCCTTACGTGCACATCTACGAATGGAAGATCGGCGACGTGCTCGACGCGCAGGATCGGTACCGAGACGTCGAGCGGGGCACTTCCCAACCGGCCGGAGAGGTCTGGCACGGCATCCGTCTGACGAACCCCTCCCGCGTTCCGTGGACTACCGCCCCGGCAATGACGGTGCAAGATGGCCAACTGCTCGGACACGACTTGATCTACTACACGAGTCCCGGCGCCGAGACCACGGTGCGGATCACCCAGGCGGTCGACGTGCGTGCCGAGCAAGCCGAATACGAGGTTGATCGCCAGCGGGAAAGCGCCAGTTTCCACGGGTACCGTTACGACCTCGTCACCGTCCACGGAGAGCTCGCGGTGACGAACTACAAGTCGAAGGAGATCGCGTTGTCGATCTCGAAGGAACTCTCGGGCGAGGTCATCGATGCAACACCCCAGGCCGAGGTCAAGCGACTTGCAAGAGGCCTGAGGAAGGTCAACCCGCGCTGCGAGCTTGCGTGGGAGGTGCCCGTCAGGCCACGGGACACGATCTCGATCGCGTATCGCTACAAGGTGTACGTGCGGAGCTGAGCGGCTCCCGCCGACGACCGCCGGCCCCTCGGCGCCGATCGTCGCCGGCGCGCGGGACGCTCAGCGCTCGCGCCGGGTCGGCGCCGCTGCCCGCAGCTCCGCGGCCAGCCGCTCGACGAGCGCCGGCTCCTGCTCGGGCAGCACGGTGCGCAGATCGAGCAGCAGCCGCCCCTCCTGCATGCGGCCGACGATCCCCGGCTCCCCGGCGCGCAGCCGCTGGCCGATCGCGGCGGCGTCGCCTGCGGGAACCGAGATCGCCAGCAGGCGCGTCGGCCGCTCGCCCGTGGGGGACGATCCGCCCCCGGTGCGCGACACCCCGTCGACGATCGACAGCATCCGCGCCGCCTGCGGCGTGCGGCGCGCGACCGCGCGCCGCACGCGCCGCGCGCGGCGGTCGATCGCGGCGGCGGTCGCCGCCAGCATGCGCAGGGTCGGAACCTCCTCGAACGCACGTCCCCGCACGTAGGCGACGAGCGTCTGTCGGACCGCTCCCAGCAGGATCCGGTCGAGCCTCACCGTGCGGGCCAGCGGATCGCGGCGGATGCGCTCGACCAGCTCGGGACGGCCGACCACGAATCCGGCCTGCGGCCCGCCGAGCAGCTTGTCGCCGCTGAAGGTGACGACGTCGGCGCCCTCCTCCAGCAGCCGCGCGACCGGGATCTCGTCGCCGATCCCGAGCGGGGCGAGATCGACCAGGGCGCCGCTGCCCCAGTCTACGACGAGCGGCACGCCCGCCCCGCGCGCCACTCGCGCCAGCTCGGCGAGCGGCGTCTGCTGGACGAAGCCGACGATCTTGAAGTTGCTGGGGTGGACCTTGAGGATCAGGCCGGTCTTCGGCCCGAGCGCCCGCTCGTAGTCCTTCACGCTCGTGCGATTGGTGGTGCCGACCTCCACCAGCCGCGCGCCCGAGGCCACGAGGATCTCCGGGACGCGGAACGAGCCCCCGATCTCGACCAGCTCCCCGCGCGAGACGATCACCTGCTTGCCCCGCGCCAGCGCCCGCAGGCAGAGCAGCACCGCCGCCGCGTTGTTGTTGACGACGGTGAAGCCGTGCCCGGGAAACAGCCGCCGCATCACCGGCTCGAGGTGCGACAGCCGCTCGCCGCGGCGGCCGTCCAGGCGGTCGTACTCGAGGTCCAGGTAGCCCCGTGCCGCGACCGCGAGCTGCTCCGCGGCGGCGGCGGACAGCGTGGCGCGCCCGAGGTTGGTGTGGACGATCACCCCCGTCGCGTTGATCAGCGGGCGCGGTCGCGGCTCGAGCACCTCCCCCGCAGCGCGCTCGATCTCGGCCGCGATCGTCCCCGGCCGCACGGCGCGGCGCAGCGCCTCCCCCGCGACCCGGCCGGCCCGGACCTCCTCCCGCAGCTGGGCGAGGTGCTCCCGCAGCAGGGCCGTCAGCAGCGAGGCGCCGATCCGCGCCGCGAGCGCGTTCAGCGCCCGGGCGGCGAGCAGGCTCGACACCGCCGGCAGGCTGCGCAGCGATCGCTCGTGCGGTGGGCGTTGCATCTCGGCCCGGCGGGCCATAAGATTCCCGTACTCGCCAGACCTTAGCACACGCGCGCGAGGTTCGACGTGGCTTTTCCGGCGCTCCCGACGGTCGACGAGGATCTGCACCGCCTCGAAGTCGGCATCCGCCAGCTCAAGGTCCAGTACGACATGTTCTTCTCCGGCGGCGCCAAGCGCGCCCCCGTCGAGCTGCGCTGGCAGGTCGAGAAGATCGTGAAGCGCTACTCCGAGAAGCCGATCCGCAACTACGCCCAGCGCTTCCACTTCAACGCGCTCGTCGGCCGCTACAACAGCTTCACCGAGCGCTGGGGCAAGATGCTGCGCTCGCTGGAGGAGGGCGGCCAGCGCCATACCGACACGCTCTCGCGCTTCGCGATCCGCGAGCGGCTGCTGACCCGGGCCCGCTTCGGCGACCCGGACCTGGCGCTCGACGACCTGCGCCGCCTGCACGGCCGCTACGTCGAGGCGCTGGAGCGCGAGTCGGCGCGCAAGATCCCGTCGTTCGACGCCTTCCTGCAATCCGTCCGCTCCCGGACCCGCCGCTTGCGCGAACAGGGGAAATGCGCTGAAATCGAGCTGCGCGTGGTGGTGCGCGATGACCACGTGCAGCTCAAGGCCCGGACCCGGCGCGCGCCGGGGGCGGGCGGCGCGGAGGGCGGATGATGAACCGTTCCGGTCGGTTGCGGCTCGCGGCCGCGGGGTTCGCCGCAGCCCTGCTCGGCCCGGCGGCCGCGCAGCAGTCCCCGCCGGATCCCGGCGTGGCGCAGGAGGCGGCCCGCGCCGACGAGGAGAGTGCCGAGGCGCGCAAGGCGCGCGCCAAGGAGGAGCGGATCGCGGAGTACCTCCGCAAGCAGGAGGAGAAGCGCCTCACGCGCGCGGAGGCGCGTTCGGCCCGTGAGCTGGAGCGAATCCAGGCGCGCGAGGCGACCGGCGCCGCGACCGGCGCCGCGCCAGCAGGGGCAGCGGCCGCCCCGCTCCCCACCCGGCGCCGCGCGGCGCTCCCGCGGGACCTGGCGCGTGCCCAGGCCCGCGTGCGCCAGACCGGCATGGCGGCGGACCCGGGCGTGGCGGCCCTGCTCGACAAGATCGATCGGCAGCTCGCCTCGCCGCACGAGCTGGCGGCGTTCGCCAATTTCATCTCGGAGCACGGGCTGCATCGCGAGGCCCTCGAGTACTACCGCGTCGCGGTGCGCCTGATCGCCGACGATCCGGTGCTGTGGGTCAACCTCGGAACGCTGCAACGCAAGCTCCACGACCCGGCGGCCGCGATGTCGGCCTACTCGCGCGCGCTGGCGATCAACCCCAACTACGCCCTCGCGCACTACAACATCGGAGCGATCCTCGACGATCGCGGCAAGTACCACGGCGCGCTCGAGGCCTACAAGGTGGCGCTGCGACTCGATCCGACGCTGAGCGACCCGGCGGTGAATCCGCAGGCCGCAACCAACGACAACCTGGCGACGGTCAAGCTCCTGCTCTACGAGGAGGAGATCGGCGGCAGCGGGCTGCCGCTGATCGAGGTCGCCGCCGAGGCCGTTCCCGCAGCCGACCGCAAGTAGCCGTTCCGCATCGCGGCGCACCGGCCTGGGCAGGAAGAGTCCGGCCCCGGAGCCGCTGACCGCTGGCGGAGTTCCGATCCCGAACACTAGAATCCGGCCGGCATGCGTCGGCGCCGCAGAACGTTCCGGATCGCGTCGGCGCTCGCGTTGCTCGGGGGTACGGCCCAGGCCTGGGCGCCCGAGACGCGGATCGCGCTGGTCGACGACGCGGTGCGTCTGCTGCCGGCCTCGCTGCGCGTGGCGCTCCAGGCGCAGCGCGAGCCACTGCTGCGCGGGATGCTGGAGCCGATGACGGGCGAGGACGGACCCGAGCATCGACCGGCGGAGGTCGCCGGCGGGCTCGCCGCGGCCGTGTCGGCCGAGGCCGGGGAGCTGGCCGCGACCCTGCTCCAGCCGGGCGCGTCGTTCTCCTCGGTCGCCCGCCGCTTCGGCGCCCTCGCCCACTACGTCGCCGATGCCGGCTTTCCGCCCGCCGCCGGCGCCGCCGACGACGCGCGTTACGCTCACTTCAGCGGCTTCTGCGAGAGCCGCCGCGAGAAGTTCCCGCTCGTGTTCTACGGCCACGAGGACGCCGAACTGGCGGCGGGCGACTTCCGTGGCTTCGCCCTGCGCCTGCTGGACCGGGGCCGCGAGGACGATCGGCTGCTGGCCGCCGCGTACGCGGCCGCGGGCGAGCCGCCGGCCCCGGCCGCGTTCGACGACCGCTCGATTCCGTTCGCGCTCGGCTCGCTCGCCTACTCGCGCAGCGTGACCCACATCGTGCGGGCCTGGCTCGCCGCCTGGCGCGCCGCCGGCGGTGACGTCGGGCGCACGCCCTACTGGAAGCCGCCGACCGCGCCCGTCCCGCCGGAGCGTCCGTGATGGACCCGGATCGGATCCGTCGCGCGCTGGTCAGCGTCTACGACAAGACGGGAGTGCTGGAGCTGTGCCGGCTGCTCGCGGCGCAGCGGGTCGAGATCCTGTCGAGCGGCGGCACCGCGCGATTGCTGGAGGAGCACGGGATCCCGCTGACCCGCGTCGCCGACTACACCGGCATGCCCGAGATGCTCGACGGCCGGATCAAGACGCTGCACCCGCGGATCCACGCCGGCATCCTCGCCGTGCGCTCGAACGCCCGGCACATGGAGGACCTGCGCGGCGCCGGCATCGAGCCGATCGACCTCGTCGTCGTCAACCTCTACCCGTTCGAGCAGACCGCCGCGATCGAGGGCGTCGCTCCGGCGGAGGCGGTGGAGATGATCGACATCGGCGGCCCGACGCTGGTGCGTGCCGCGGCGAAGAACTTCGCCCACGTCGGCGTCGTCGTGCGTCCCGAGGACTATCCGCCGGTGGCCGACGAGCTGCGCCGCAGCGGGGGGTTGTCGCTCGACACCCGGCGGCGGCTCGCCGGCGCGGCCTTCCGCCACACCGCGGCCTACGACGGGTCGATCCACGGCTATCTCGAGCGCCTCGCCGCGACGGACGGGACCGGCGGCGACGCGCCGCCCTTTCCCCCGGCGCTGCGGCTCGAGTTCGTCAAGCTGCAGGACCTGCGCTACGGCGAGAACCCGCACCAGCGCGCCGCCTTCTACCGCGAGCCGCTGCTCGGCGGGGCGAGCGTGGCGTCCGCGGTGCAGCTCCAGGGAAAGGAGCTGTCGTTCAACAACATCCTCGATTTCGATGCCGCGCTCGCGCTCGTGGCCGACTTCGCCGAGGGCGCGTGCGCGATCATCAAGCACGGGAACCCCTGCGGCACGGCGCTCGGACCCGAGCCGCGCGTCGCCTTCGAGCGCGCGCTCGACTGCGACCCCGAGAGCGCCTTCGGCGGGGTGATCGCCTTCAACCGGCGCATCGACGGACGCGCCGCCGAGGTCGTCGCCGAGCAGTTCTACGAGGGACTGATCGCGCCCGAGTTCGACGCCGAGGCGCGTGCCGTCCTCGCCAAGAAGAAGGGTCTACGGCTGCTCGCGTGCGGGCCGCTGGGCGACGCCCGGCGCTCCGGCTGCGACCTGCGCCGCATCGCCGGCGGACTCCTGGCCCAGGACTGGGACGGACCCGACGCGGGCATCCGCGACGGACCGACGGTGACGCAGCGCAAGCCCGCGGACGAGGAATGGGCGGCGCTGGCCTTCGCCTGGACCGTGGTGCGTCACGTCAAGTCGAACGCGATCGTCCTCGCGCGACGCGATCGGACCGTCGGGATCGGCGCCGGCCAGATGAGCCGCGTCGATTCGGTCCGCCTCGCGATCGACAAGGCACGCTCGCCGCTGGACGGCGCGGCGCTGGCTTCGGACGCCTTCTTCCCGTTTCGCGACGGGATCGACCTCGCCGCCGACGCCGGCGTGCGGGCGATCGTGCAGCCGGGAGGATCGATCCGCGACGCGGAGGTCGTGGCCGCCGCCGACGAGCGCGGCCTGGCCATGGTCTGCACCGGCCGCCGCCACTTCCGCCACTAGCGCGGAGTCAGTCGTCGAGTCCGCGCAGCGAGAGCGCGGAGACCAGCTGCCGGTAGTCGGCGTCGCCGCGGCAGGACGCGGCGAGCCGCATCGCCTGGGCCAGTGCCGGATCGCCGTCGCGGATCAGCTTGGCCTCGTCGAAATGGCCGCGGGCCTCCTGGCAGCTCCCGAGCTTGAGGGCCTCCACGCCGAGGTTGTACCAGCCGCTGAAGCGGAAGCGCTCGAGGCGGGCGAGCTGCTCCGCGCTCGGGAGGCGGTAGGACAGCCGGAGCGCCTCGCGAAAGTCCTTATTGTCGAACGCCTCGTGCGCGGCACGCCAGCGCTGCTCGACCTCGCGCTCCTGGGTGTAGTTCTCTCCCGCTTCCCGCAGCCGGGCCAGCGCCTCGGCGTTGGCCGGGTCGAGCTGGATCACGTCGTTGTACGCCACGACCGCACCGGCCCAGTCGCCGGCCTCGAACCGGCGACGCGCCAGCTCGAGCCGGGACGCCGTGTCCGGGGGATCGCTCGCCTCCGAACGCGCGTCCGCTGCCGCCGCGGGTCGGGAGTCGGCCTCGGGATGCGAAGCCGTGGCGCCCTCGACCGGCTTTTGCGTCGCGTCCACGCGGGCTCGCGCCGCCGCGGCGGCCGCGACCTGGGCATCCGCGCGCTGGGCCGAGCTGCCGGAGCCGCTCAGCAGGTACACGCCCCCGGCCAGACCGATCGCGATCAGCGCGCCGAGGCCGAGGCGGCGCCGATCGAGCCGCAGGCGGAGCCGGGTGGGTTTCAAGGCTGCCGCGCGCGGCGGGGGGCTGGCGGCGACCTCGGGCTCGTCCTCGATCTCCGGGGCTTCGATCCCGTCCGCGAGCCCTCGATCGCGCGTCGCCGCGGCTTGCGGACGCTCGGTGACCGGGAGCCGCGCCGGCGCCATCCCCGCCGCGGCGGCCTGGGACTGCGCGCTGGGTGGGCCCTCGCGATCGATCTCTCCCGCGGCGGCGGCGTTCGGCGCCGCGGGCGGCAGCGGGATCGCGGCTTCCGGATCCAACTCGCCCGCAATCTTCTGCTTGAGCGCGCGCGCGGCCTCGTTGCCCTCGTCGAGGATCAGCAGGCGATCGAGCGTGCGCAGCCCCTCGTCATGGTTGCCGGCTTCGATCGCGACGAGCGCGTTGGCGAGCAGCTCGTTGGCGCGCCGCCGCAGCTGCATCGCCGCCGCGTGGCCGCTCTCCCGGTCGTCGGTCGGGGTCGAGGCGACCGGCGTCGGAGGCGGTAGCGGGCGCGGCTCCGGCCGCGAATCGGCGGCCGCCTCGCCCTCGGAGAAGCCCCACGAGCACGCGGCGCTGACCCCTCGCGCCGGGGCCGCAGGCGCCTCCGCCCCGTCCTCGTCCGTCTCGAGCGCCCACGACAGGTCGAGGCCAGGCCGGTCCTCCGGAGTCGCCGGCGACGGCGTGGTGTCCGTTCCGCCGGCTGCGGCCGCCGGCGGGCGTCCCAGGTCGAGCTTGGCGTCGAGCTCCGGAAAGTCGTCGGCCGGGTCGAGATCGACGTCCGGCGGATCAGGCTCCGTGGCCCGCCCCGCGGGCTCGAGCGCCTCGTGACAGAGCCGCACCCCCTCGATCGCCCGGCCATCGTCCGGGACCAGCTGGAGCACCTGCTGCCAGGCCTCGAGCGCGGCCCGCACGTCGCCTTGCAGGTAGCGCGTCGAAGCCTGCTGGTGCAGCGAATCGAGATCGTGCAAGGCTCGCTCCGTGAGCCGCGAGCGGCTGCGGAGAGATCGTCGGTCCGGACCGGCGGCGAATATAGGGTCCGGGGGAACGGCCGGCAATCCGCGAGCAGCTTGCGGTCGGCGCCCGTCGAGTCAAGGGCGATCCGCCGGCGCCGGAGCCCCGCTGCGCAGCCGCTCGAACGCTTGGCGCAACTGCTCCAGCTCCCCGCCGGCCAGCTCCGGCGGCCGCGGCTCGATCGCCTCGAGCAGCCCGAGCGCTTCCGCGGCGAGATCGAAGCGACCGAGGTCCGACGCGGCCACGACCACCGTGTTGAACAGCGACTGCCAGTGTCGCGGGTCCGCGCGGCGCGCTTGGGCGAACCGCTCGAGCGCGCGGTCGAACTCGCCCAGGCCGCGCAGGCAGACTCCGAGATCGGTCAGCAGGTCGGCGTTCTGCGGCTGCAGCGCGAGCGCGCGCTCGTAGAACCCGACCGCCTGCTGGAACATGCCCGCGTCGTGGTACAGGTCGCCGAGCCGCCGCAGCGCCGCCGCGTTCGTCGGCTCCCCTTGCAGCACGCCCTTCAGCCGGTTGATCTCGGCGATCATCGGTGCCGCGGCGGACGCCGCCGTCTGCGTGGGCGCCGCGGGTCCGCGCGGCATCGGCGGCGCGGTGGCGGCGGCGGGCTCGAGCGCCGTGTCCGGGCGCGTCGCCACGGCGTGATACACACCGGCACCGAGGAGCACGCCGAAGGCCAGGCCCCCGACGAGGAACGTCAACTGTTCGCGATTCACCGACGACTCGTTCCGGCGCGTCGCCCGAAGCGGTGGTTCAGCCTAGCGGAGGGCCGCGGGCCCGTCAACGGCGGCGCGCGGCGCTTCGCTGCCGGGCGTGTTAGACTCCGCGCAGCCATGGGCATGCGCCGGCTCGCGCTCTGCTCCGCGGAATCGACGAACCTGTTCGGCCTCGATCGCGAGCAGCTCGCATCGTTCCTCGAGCCGTTCGGCGTCCCGTCGTTCCACGCGCGCCAGGTCTACCGCTGGCTCTACGCGCGCCGCAGCTTCGAGCCCGAGTGCTGGACCGACCTGCCGCAGCCGCTGCGCGTCGCGATCGCGGGCGCCGCCGTCGTCGATCCGGGACGCGTCGAGTCGCGGGTCGAGGCCGGAGACGACACGGTAAAGTACCGCGTGCTGCTGCCCCGGGGGGACGCCGTGGAGTGCGTCTCGATGGTGCAGTCCTCGCGCTCGACGCTCTGCCTGTCGAGCCAGGTGGGCTGCGCCCTCGCCTGCGATTTTTGCCTCACCGGAACGATGGGCTTGCTGCGGCAGCTGACGCCGGGCGAGATCGCGGCCCAGGTGGCGCTGATCGCGCGCGAGGGCGGGCTCGCCGGGCGGCCGTTCAATCTCGTGTTCATGGGGATGGGGGAGCCGCTGCACAACTACGACGCCGTGCTGGCCGCGATCCGGCTGCTCGCCGACCCCGACGGCTTCGCCGTTCCGCCGCGACGGATCACGCTGTCGACGGCCGGCCTGGCGCCGGCGATCGAGAGGCTGGGCCGCGAGCCGCTGCGGCCCCGGTTGGCCGTGTCGCTCAACGCCACCACGGACGAGCTGCGCGACCGGCTGATGCCGATCAACCGCAAGTATCCCCTGGCCCGGTTGCTCGCGGCCTGCGACCGCTTCGGCGCCGGGACCGGCGAGCGCGTGACCTTCGAGTACGTGCTGCTCGACGGCGTCAACGACACGGAGCAGGACGTGCGGCGCCTCGGGCCGCTCGTGCGCGGCCGGGCGGCGAAGCTCAACCTGATCCCGTTCAACCCGGTGCCGGGGCGCCTCCCCTACCGCTCGCCGTCGCGCGAGCGGGTGCTGCGGATCCGCGACCGGCTGCTGGCCACGCGCGTTCCCGTCAGCATCCGCTGGAGCCGCGGGGCCGAGGTGCGGGCCGCCTGCGGCCAGCTGGCGCTGCTCGACCCGGCGGCCGCGCCCGGCACCGGGCGGCGGGCGGAATGATCGACCTGCGCGGGCGATCGGTCCTGGTCACCGGCGGCTCCCGCGGCATCGGCGCCGCCTGCTGCCGGTTGCTGGCGCGGGCCGGAGCCCGGGTCGCGGTCAACTACCGGGTGGAGCGGGCCGGTGCGGAGCGGCTGGCCGCCGAGATCCGCGACGGCGGAGGTGAGGCGATCGTCGCCGGGGCCGACGTGGCGCAGTCCGCCGAGGTCGAGGCGCTGCTCGAGGAGGTGCTGGCGCGCTTCGGTCGGCTCGACGTGCTCGTCAACAACGCCGGGATCTGGACCGGGGCGCCGATCGACGAGCTGAGCGACCGCGAGTGGAACGAGACGGTCGCCACGAACCTGACGGGGACGTTCCACCTGATCCGCGCGGCCGTACCGTCCATGAAGCGCCACGGCGGCCGCATCATCAACGTCTCGAGCACCGCCGGCCAGCGCGGCGAGGCGGGGCACGCCCACTACGCCGCGACCAAGGGCGCGATCATCTCGCTGACCAAGTCGCTGGCCGTCGAGCTGGCGCCGTTCGGCATCCTCACCAACTGCGTCGCGCCGGGGTGGGTCGAGACCGACATGACGCGGTCGGCGCTCGCCGGAGACGGCCGGGCGGCGGTCCTCGCCGGGATCCCGCTCGGGCGCGCCGCCCGCGCCGACGAGATCGCGGGCGCCGTGCTGTTCCTCGCCTCCGACCTGGCCTCGTTCGTCAACGGCGAGGTGCTGAACGTGAACGGCGGCGCGGTGCTGGTCGGCTGACCGCGCGGGGAGCTGCCGCGGGTCGGGCGGGGGACTCGCCGCGTGGACGACGGGCAGCCGCGGCGCTGCTCCGCCCTCGTCCGGGACCGGAGCGGGCCGGCGCTACTTCGTCAGCTCGCGCAGGAACGAGACGTTGTCCGGGTACTTCGCCAGGCGCTGGGTCAGCAGCTGCATCGCCTCGGCCGCCCGCAACGAGGCCAGCGCGCGGCGCAGCAGCGTCACCTTCTCGTGCTCGGCGGCGTCGAACAGCTTCTCTTCCTTGCGTGTGCCGCTGGCCGAGATGTCGATGCAGGGAAAGATCCGTCGCTCGAACAGCCCGCGGTCCATCACGATCTCGGTGTTTCCCGTGCCCTTGAACTCCTGGAAGATCACCTCGTCCATGCGCGAGCCGGTGTCGATCAGTGCCGTGCCGATGACCGTCAGCGAGCCGCCGCCCACGACCTTGCGCGCCGAGCCGAAGAAGCGCCGGGGCTTCTCCATCGTCCGCGCGTCGATCCCCCCGCTCAGCACGCGGCCCGAGTTGCGCTGCTCGGCGTTGTAGGCGCGTGACAGGCGGGTGATCGAGTCGAGCAGCATGATGACGTCGCGCCCCCCCTCGACCAGCCGGCGGGCGCGCTCGAGCACGATCTCCGCGACCTGAACGTGGTTGCGCGCCATCTCGTCCGACGACGAGGCGATCACCTCGCCGCGCACGCTGCGGCGCATGTCGGTGACCTCCTCCGGCCGCTCGTCCACGAGCAGGACGATCAGGTGGATCTCCGGATGGTTGGCCGTGATCGACTGCGCGATCTTCTGCAACAGCACCGTCTTGCCCGCCTTGGGCGGAGCGACGATCAGGCAGCGCTGCCCCTTGCCGATCGGGGAGATCAGGTCGACCACCCGCATCGAGATCTCCTCCGGCTCGCGCTCGAGCCGGATGCGCTCGGTGGGATCCTCGGCGACGAGATCGCGGAACGGCGCGCGCCGCTCCCACCTCGAGCCGGCTTGGCCGTTGACCGATCGCACGTCGACCAGGCACGGCGCGCGCCCCGGCGCCCCGACCCCACCCCCCTGCAGCTCGAGCCCGGTCTCGAGCCCCAGGCTGCGGATCAGGGCGCGGGGGACGATCGGATCGGCCGGGTCCGGGGCGTAGTCGGCCCGAGCGGAGCGCAGCTGGCCGTGGCCCGCGTCGAGCACCTGGAGCACGCCGCCCAGCTCCAGCGTGGGCTCCCCTCCGGGAACCGCATCGACGAGCGGGACGCCCCGCTCGCGCCCGTCGGGATGACCGCGGCGTCCAGCGCCGTGCGGCGGCCGGTTCCGCGGGTCCCCGCCGTCGCGAGGGCCTCGCCGCCGACGGCCGCGTCCGCCCCGGAACGGCCCGCCCCCCGCCTGACCCTGGCGGTTCATCGAGCCGCGGCCTCGAGCGGGCCGTCCGCGTCGAGGGCCTCGGCCGCCAGCAGCAGCGTCAGGACGCGGATGTCGGGAATCCCGCCGCCGGCCGCGGTCGCGTTCACTCGCCAGCCGCCCGCGTCCGGGACCGCCCGCAAGTAGGCACCGGGAGCCTCCCAGCCCGACAGCTCGAGCGCACCCTCGCGCCGGCCCCGCCACGCGATCCGGAACAGCCGCCCGTCCTCCAGGAGCAGGTGCCTCGGCCCGGCGCCGGAGTCGGTTCCCGCCCCCATCGTCCGCCCGAGCTCTCTCTCGCCGTCCACCAGCAAGAACCCGCCGATCCGCGGCTCCGCTCGCCGCAGCGTCCAGTCCTGCATTCCGGGGTCGCCTTCGATTCGCCAGCCGCTCGCGCCGGGCACGACGCGGACCGCAGGAGCACCGGCGGCGGCGAGCACGAACCCTCCACCCGCCAGCCGGGTCACGGACCGCTGCGCGTGTTCGACGACGGCCCCGAAGGCCGCCGCGTCCGGAGTTCGGTCGGTCAATGCCTTCCCGTGTCCTGGCACCGCCCTCGCGACGCCCGGACCGCCGGCGAGGGGCGGCAACTATAACACTCGCGGCCACGCTCCGCAGCCGGCATCGGCACGGATCAGTCCCCCGCTCCCGACGCCCGCGCCGGCGGGACCCGCGGCCCCCGCTCGAGCGCCCGGCGCAGCTCCCGCGCGGCGCTGAGCGCCGCGGCGCGGACGAATTCGTTCTCGTCGGCGAGGGCGGACTCGAGATCCGCGGCCACCGCGGGATCTCCGGTGCTCCCCAGTGCGGCCGCGGCCTCGGCGCGTACCTCCCACGAGCCGTCCTCCCGCAAGACCCTGGCCAGCGCCGCGGCCGCCTCTGCCGAACGGAGCACGCGCAGAGCGCCGACGCAGGCGGCACGCACGGTCGCCAGCGGGTCATCCAGACCTCGAACCAGGCCCTCGATTGCCGGCCCGCCCCCGATCGCCGCCAGCGCTTCCGCGGCGCGCTGCCGGGTGACGGGATCGGGGTCCCGCCGCAGGCGATCGGCGACGCGCTCGAGCTGGGCGACGGCGCGGCGCTCCCCCAGCAGCCGCACCGCGGCGGCACGCACGAACGCATCGGGATCCTGCAGGCGCTCGAGCGCGAGCGCTTCCGGGTCGGCCGCGGAAAGCCCGGCCAGCGTGCGCAGCGCCAGCGCACGGACGTCGCGGTCCGGGTCGTTCGACAGCTCCCGGAGGCGAGCGAGGTCAGCCGTCGTCGGCCGCGCCAGGAGCCGCGCGGCCGGTTCTCGCCAGGGATCGCTTCCGGCACAGCCGGCGATCGAGCCGGCGACGAGCACGAGGCCGCACCACCTCGCGGGACCTGCGCCACCCGGGGTGACCGCGTGCACGGGCGACCCGGGCCGCCAACCTGCGGCTACGCCGACCGACCGCGACCCCACAGCCCCGCCCCGAACTTCAACGCGGCGAACAGATCGAGCACGCCGATCGCGCTGACCGTGCCGCGGGCCCACCCGCCCCGCAGCCACGGATCGAGCGGCCCCGGGGCCAGGGTCCGGACCGCCTGCTCCCAGACCGCCGTCCACGGCGCCACGACGAGAAACAGACCGAGCAGCGCGTACGCGTAGAGCCCGAGCGCGCTGTGGATCCGACCTTCCACCAACCGGGACTCCAGCGGCCGTGGTGCCGCCACGGCCACGCTACAATACCGCGCTCGCCGAACGGCCGCCGCCGGGGGCGAAGGGAGCCACCGGCATGCCGGTACCGCTGCTCGACCTCAAGGCGCAATTCGCCCCGCTGCGAGACGAGATCAGCGCGGCGATTCGCGACGTCGTCGAATCGCAGGCGTTCATCCTGGGCCACGCGGTCGAAGCCTTCGAGCACGACGTGGCGCGCTACGTCGGCGTCTCCCGAGCGGTGGGCTGCGCCTCGGGGACCGACGCGCTGATCCTCGCGCTCGAGGCGCTCGGGGTCGGCCCCGGCGACGAGGTGCTGACGACCCCGTTCTCGTTCTTCGCCACCGCGTCCTGCGCCTACCGCGTCGGTGCGCGGCCGGCGTTCGCCGACATCGACGAGGACACGTTCAATCTCGATCCCGCGGCGCTCGAGCCGGCGCTCGGCTCGCGCACGCGCGCGATCCTCCCGGTGCACCTGTTCGGCCAGTGCGCGGAGATGGAGCCGATCCTGGCGCTCGCCGCGGCGCGGCGGATTCCGGTCGTCGAGGACGCGGCCCAGGCCCTCGGCGCGGCCTACACTCCGGCCGCTTCGGGCCGGGTGCGTCGCGCCGGGGCAATCGGAGCGGTCGGATGCTACTCGTTCTTTCCGTCGAAGAACCTCGGCGGGTTCGGTGACGGCGGGATGGTCGTGACCGACGATCCCGAGCTCGCCGAGCGATTGCGCGTGCTGCGCGTCCACGGCGCGCGCACGACCTACGAGCATCACGTCATCGGCTGGAACAGCCGGCTGGACGCGATCCAGGCGGCGGTGCTGCGCGTGAAGCTCGCGCGGCTCGACCGCTGGTCGGGCGAGCGTGCCGCCAACGCCGAGCGTTACGACCGCTGGTTCGCCGAGTGCGGCCTGGTCGACGCGGGACGGGTCCGTGTTCCGCGACGCCAGCCGCGGTCGACGCACATCTTCAACCAGTACACGCTGCGGGTGGAGCGGCGCGACGCGCTGGCCGAGCGGCTGCGCGCCGAAGGCATCGGCCACGCCGTCTACTACCCGATCCCGCTCCACCTCCAGCCGTGCTTCCGCGCTCTGGGCTACGCGCGCGGGAGCCTGCCGCGTGCGGAGCGCGCCGCGGCCGAGGTGATCTCGCTGCCGATCTACCCGGAGCTGCCGCAGGCGAGCCAGGAGCGCGTGGTCGACGCGATCCGGCGATTCTACGCCGACGGCGGACGCGCCCGGCCCTGACGGCGGCGCGATCGGCGGCTTCAGATCGGGCTGCCGGGCTGCTCGGTCGAGCCGCCGCCGTCGTCGACGGCCGAGATCGTGATCAGGACGAAGACGGCGACGCCGATCAGGCTCATGGCGCGCGCCGCCGGCGAGAGGCCGGCCCACCACATCCCGATGCTGGGGTTCGCCTCGGTCGCGGCCCGCAGCGCGTCGGGGCCGGCCGGCGCCAGGCGCACGTCGCGTCGCGCCAGCGCGCGGCCCTTCAGCCGCAGCGGGGCGGCGTCGACGACGGCCATCCGGCCGGTGGGATCCTCGATCCCCAGCGAATAGCTCCCGCCGGGAAGGTCGTCGAACCGATACACCCCGTCCTCCCCGGTGGTCGCGCGCGCCACGTCGTTCCCGCCGTCGTCGATCAGGTGCAGCGTGAATCCGCGCGCCGCCCGTCCGTCGACCCCGATCAGCAAGCCGGCGAGCCGAGCGCCGTCCGGCGCCGCGGCAGCCGCCGGGCTCACGGCGGCGAGGACCACCGCGATCACCACGGCCGCGACGAGCGCCCGTGCCACGGAAGATGGCTCCATCGTTTCCACGTCCCGCCCCGAGCGCCTATCTTAGGCCGCGAAGGGCGCGGCGCGTCAAGTCCCTTCCGCCAGATCGCCGAAGATCTCGCTGCGGCGGAAGACCGGAAAGAACGGCCAGCGGCCGAGGTTCTGCGCGGCGCCCTGCTCGCGGTCGACGAGACAGGTGACGGCGACGACCCGGCAGCCCTCCTGCTCGACCGCCTCGATCGCGCGCAGCGTCGAGCCGCCGGTCGTCACCACGTCGTCGACGACGATCACGCGGCAGCCGCGCTCGAGGCTCCCCTCGATCCGCCGTCCGGTGCCGTGCGTTTTGGCCTCCGCGCGCACGAGGAACGCCCGCAGCGGCTTGCCCAGCAGGTGGCTCAGCGCCGCCACCGGGCAGACGATTGGATCGGCGCCGAGCGTCATCCCGCCGATCGCGTCGGCCTCGATGCGGTGGGCGCCGATCGTCTCGAGGATCTCGGCCGCAGCGAGATAGGCGCCCTCGGCGAGGAGCGTGGTCCGTTTCGAGTCGAAGTAGAAGCGGCTGCGCCGGCCCGAGGCCAGCGTGAACTCGCCGAACAGCAGCGAGTGGGTGCGGAGCAGCTCCCGCAGCCGCGCGCGGTCGCCCGCCAGGGTCAACGCTTGCAACGCCCGCCTCCCCCGGGGCCGTCGTTTCCGGGAACGCCCCGGCCGGTGCTATCCTCGGTGGCCGCCCGCGCGACCCGTCCCGCGGCCTCGGGGGACAGCGTCGGATCGCTGGGCGAGCCAACTATGTTCGACGCGGGCGCCCGCCGCAAGCGGGAGCGCCGGAGGTCGAGGGATGACGACCTGGATCCGGAAGAAGTCGATCGCGAGCGCGGCGGCCCTGCTCGCCGGCGCCGCGCTGGCGCCCCCGACCCCCGTCGCGGCCGGCGGCGGCGCGTCCCTGTCCGGCGTGGTCCGCTCCGGCCCGCGGCACGCGCCGCTTGTCGGCGCGCGCGTTCTCGCCGGAGATTCGCGCAGCCACGAGGTGTTCTCCTCCGCTCCGACCGGCGACGACGGAACCTTCGAGATCGCAGGGCTGCCCGGCGCGACCTACGAGATCGCGGTCGAGGTCGGGGGTGGGCTGTACCTGGTCGAAGCGCCCGTCGCGCTGCCGGCGGGCGAGCGACGGGCGGTCGGGATCTCGGTCGGCGCAGCGACGGAGGCGGGCGACGACGACGAGGGCGAGGGCGGGGACGACGGCGGCGGGACGCGGCCGGACCAGGGCTCCGGCGGCAGCGGACTGACGTTCTTGAACAACCCGGCCACGGCCGCGTTCTTCGTGCTCGGCCTCGCGATCATCTTCGGCTACTTGATCGAGAACGCGACGGACGACAAGGACGCCCCCGGCAGCCCGTTCGAGGTCTAGTGTTCCGAGCCGGACACCCGCCGCCCCGCCTCGCCGGCTCGCGCCGGTGCCTTCGGTGCCGGACCTTCGCTCGATCCTCGCGGGACCCCGGCGGCGGGCCGCCTCGTCCTCGGCGTCGTGCCGCGCCAGGCCGGACTCCCGACCCGGGAACGACGGTCCGGGTCGGGACCGTCGGCGGGTAGGACGGCGGCGATGGCCGCGAGCGGGAGTCTCGCCCGGGCGCGCCGGCGGCGGGGCATCCGGCGATCGACGATCGCGCTGCTGCTGGGGCTCGTCGGCCACGCCCCGGCCGGCGCCGGGGAGCGGCTGGAGCCGCCCGACCTGGGCCGCTACGCGCGCTGGGGCGCGCTGCGCGTCCGGCCCCGGCTGGAGCTGGGCCGCTTCGGCCATGACGACAACATCCTCGCGCGCAGCTCCGACGAGGTCTCGGACCTCACGGCGACGCTGTCCCCCACGCTCGACGGCCTCGTGCTGTTCGGCGACCGTGCCTTTGTCGAGTTCACCGAGCGCGTCGAGCTGACCGGCTACTGGAGCCACCCCGATCAGAGCTTCGCCGACCTGCGGGGCCGCGGCCGGGTCACGTTCCCGCTGGGGCGCTTCGGGTTGTTCGTCGACGGCCGGCTCGACCGGGTCCGGGAGCGACCGGTCGACCTCCAGGACATCCGCCCGCGGCGCCGCGAGCACGGCGTGGGAGCCGGCGTGATCGTGAAGCCCGGCTGGCGGTCCGAGCTCGAGATCGGCCGGCGCGTGACCGGCCTCGAGTACGCCGATCCCGACTTCGTCTCGTCCGGACAGGACATCGGCGAGCGTCTCGATCGTCGCGAGCGCCGCACGTTCCTCGAGGGCGACTACCTGGTCGCCGGCCGCACGCGGCTGACGCTCGACGTCGACCACGGGACCACCGAGTTCGCCGCCTCCGAGCCGGACGGCAGATCCAAGGACTCCGCCGACTGGTCGCTCCGACCGGGCGTCGACTTCGGCCAGGGAGCGAGACTCGCGGGGACCGCGCGGATCGGCTGGGCGGTGGTCGACGCCGAGGAGCCGACGCGCTCCGACCTGTCGCGGCTCGTGGGGGACGCGAGCCTGGCCTACCGGCCCGGAAGGAGCGCCACCGTGCGACTCGAAGGCTGGCTGCGACCCGGCTTCTCGCTGTACGAGGACGCGGCCTACCTGCTCGAGCGCGGCCTGTCGCTCGGCGCCCTGCGCTACCTCGGCGGGCCGCTCGGCATCGAGGCCGGGGTGACCCGTGGCACTCTGACCTTCCCCGGTGCCGGGACGAGCCGGGTGGACCGCTTCGAGGAGTACGAGCTCGGCCTGCGGCTGCGCCTTTCGGAGAACGACCTGGGACGTCGCGTGGAGTACAGCCTCGAGGTCGAGCACGAGCGGACGGGCTCGAGCGCCCCCGACCAGGACCGGAGACGGACCGCCTTCGGCTTCGGGGCGGTGATCGGGTACGGACGGTGACGGGCTCCGGGCGGCCGGCCCGGCCTGGAGCCGCCGCGACGCCGTCCGCTATACTGCTGGCCCCGTTCCGGGCCGGGGAACGCTGCGGGGGATGCCCGATGGGCCGAGGGTGGAGTCTGGCGCGGCGCGGCGCGCTCTGCCTGCTCGTCGCGGGCGCCGCCCCCGCGTCGGCCGTCGACCCGGAGGCGCTCGAGCCGCGCCGGCTGGAGCTCGAGGCCCGGCCGGCGGCGCCGGCGTGGGTCGAGGGCGGCACCGATTACCGCATCGGCCGGCAGGACCTGCTCGAGATCAAGGTCTTCGACGTGGCCGAGCTGAACCAGACCGTGCGCGTGGCCGACGACGGCTCGATCGCGATGCCGCTGCTCGGCCGACTCGCCGCGGCCGGACGGACGCGCGCGGAGCTGGAGCAGACGATCGCCGGGCTGCTCCAGGAGCGTTTCGTGCGCGACCCGCAGGTGACGGTGTTCGTCCGCGAGCACGAGTCGCGGCGGATCGCCGTGACCGGGGCCGTGCGCAATCCCGGCGCCTACGAGATGCTCGGGCGCAAGACGGTGCTCGAGCTGCTGTCGATGGCGGGCGGGCTGGACCAGGACTTCGGCCGGCAGATCGTCGTCTTCCGCCGCGACGGCGACGGTACCGCGCGCCGCCTCACGATCGACGTCGAGCGTCTGGTCTACGCCGCCGATCCCGCGCTGAACCTCGACGTCGAGCCGGGCGACATCATCTACGTGCCGGCCGTCGAGCGCGTGCGGATCTTCGTCAGCGGCGCGGTGCGCAACCCGGACCTGTACGAGGTCCCGCGGGACGAGCCGGTGACCGTGCTCAAGGCGATCACGCTCGCCGGAGGCACGACCGACCGCGCGGCGGAGAAACGGGTCCAGGTGATCCGCAGCGACGCGCAGGGGCGGCGCCAGGCGTTCGAGGTCGACCTGCGGCGCGTGAAGCGCGGCAAGGCCGAGGACCCGATCCTCGAGCGCGACGACGTCGTGCTCGTGCCGGAGTCGTTCTTCTGATGCCGGCGAGCAAGCCCAGCCCGCGCTTCGAGGGCGTCGATTTCCGCGGCTGGTGGCGGGTGATCGTCCGCCGCCGCTGGGTGCTGTACCTGGCCGTGCTGATCGCCGGCCTGGTCAGCCTGATCGGCTCGTTCCTGACCACCCCGCTGTACAAGGCCACGACCACGCTGCAGATCGAGCGCCAGCTGCCCGACATCCTCGACATGCGCGGCGTGGCCAGGACCGACCTGTGGATGACGTTCGACCAGTTCCACCAGACGCAGTACCGGATCATCTCCAGCCGGCCGGTGGCGCGGCTGGCCGCCGAGCGGCTGGGGTTGACGGCACACCGCGAGTTCGCCGCGACCGGCCCGCCCCCCGGGCGGCTCGGCGCGCTCGGCCGTCTGCTGCCGAGCAAGCGCCGCGTGTCGGTCGAGCGCGACCCGCTCGACGTGGCCGCCGACCGGCTGCGGGCGCGGCTCGAGGTCGTGCCGCTCAGCTACTCCTACCTCGTCACGCTGTCCTGGGTCCACGCCGACCCGCGGTTCGCCGCCGAGGTCGCCAACGCGATCGCCGACGCCTACATCCAGTTCAGCCTGCAGAGCCTGTTCTCGACCACGGACCAGGCGCGCGAGTTCCTCGGCGGCCAGATCGAGACGCTGAAGCAGGAGATCGGGGCGATCGAGCAGCGCGTCCAGGAGTACGCCGAGGCCAAGCAGATCCTCGCCGCCGACGACTCGAGCAACCTCACGCTTCAGGCGCTGAAGGACATCTACGAGCGGCGGACGGCGGCCCAGACCGAGCTGGCGCGGGCCGAAGCGGTCCACCGCGCCGCGCAGCAGGCCGACGCCGAGGAGCTGCCCGAGGTGATGAACTCCGAGCTGCTGCACCAGCTTCGCGCCGAGTACGCGGCCGACGAGGCCGAGTACTCGCAGCGCTCGCGGACCTTCGGCGACGACTGGCCGGGGATGCAGACCCTGACCTCCAAGCTCGAGCAGTCGCGGCAGCGCCTGGCGCTCGAGACCGAGCGCATCGCGCGGCAGGTGAGCGGGGCCGCGGCCGCGGACTGGCGCCGCGCACGGAACGAGGTCGAGGAGCTGGACCGCCTGCTCGGGCGTCACGAGAGCGCGGCGCAGCAGCAGAAGCGAGACGTGGTCGAGTACGCGAACCTGCAGAGCGAAGCGCGCAAGAAGCGCGAGACGCTGGACGCGCTGTTGCGGCGCCAGAACGAGATGGCGCTGTCGACGCGGCTGCAGGAGATGGACTCGACCTCGAGCAACATCCGGGTCGTCGAGCGCGCGCAGCCTCCGGCGGTTCCGTTCCGCCCGCGGACCGCGGTGAACCTGTCGGTGGGGCTGGCGCTCGGCCTGTCGCTGGGCCTGGCTCTGCTGTTCTTCCTCGACTACGTCGACAACACGATCTCCTCCGCCGACGAGCTGCGCGAGCTGGTGCCGGCCCCGCTCCTGGCGGTGATCCCGCGCCACGGGGGGGCGGAGTCGGCCCTGTCGCGCGTGCGCCGGCGGCCGGCGGTCCCCGTGGACTCGATCGACCTGATCACGCACCGCGACGGGCGGGCGCGGATCGCCGAGGCCTACCGCAGCCTGCGCACGGCGATCCTGCTGTCGAGCCCGGGGCGGCCGCCGCGGCGCGTGGTGGTGACGAGCGCGCTCCCCGAGGAGGGCAAGACCGTCACGGCACTCAACCTCGGGGTCGCCCTGGCCCAGCTCGGACGGCGCGTGATCCTGGTCGAGACCGATCTGCGCCGGCCGCGGCTGCATCGCGCGCTCGGCGCGACCAGCCGCCTCGGTGTGAGCACGTTCCTCTCCGGGCTGGAGAAGGACCTCGAGCGGCTGGTGCAGCCGACGAGCATCGACAACCTGTCGCTGCTCGCCAGCGGGCCGCTCCCGCCGAATCCGTCCGAGCTGCTCAACTCGCCGGTCTTCGCCGAACTCGGCCGGCGGCTGATCGAGGCCGGCTACGACCACGTGCTGTTCGATTCGCCGCCCGTGCTGTCGGTCTCCGACCCGCTGATCGTCGCCGCGGCGGCGGACATCTGCATCATCGTGGTGCGGGCCGGACGCTCGGCGCGGCAGTCGATCCGTGCCGTCGTCGAGCGCCTGGCGCAAGCCGCGGGCGGCCCGCTCGGCGTGGTGCTGAACGACCTCGACATCGACACGCCGGGCGCCGCCTTCGATCGGCACGAGTACGACGTGCGTTACTCCCCCGCGCCGGCGGCGCACCCGGCGTCGGGAGCGGATGCCGCGCAGCAGGCGAGCGGCGGGGCGTGAGCAGCGCGCCGCGCGGCCCCGCGTGATGGTGGCCGCACGATTTGCGACGCACCCGCCGCTCCCCGGCGTGGATCGTGGCCGTGCACCCGGATTGCGCCGCTGACGCGCCGGCGCGGCTGCTGGAGGTCGGCCTCGCCGCGCTGCTCGTGCTCGCGCCGCTGCCGTTTGGGGCGGTCGGGCCGCCCGGCCGCCTGGCGCTCGAATCCGGCGCGCTCGTGCTGCTCCTGGTCTGGCTCGCCCGCTCGCTCGTGCGCCGGACGCCGCTTCCCGCACCTGGGGTCCTGGCCGGCTTGGGCGGGCTGCTGTTCCTGGCGGCGCTCCAGGCCGCTCCCCTGGGTGACGCGGTCGTCGGCGCCGTCTCGCCGCGCTCGGTCGAGATCCGGCGCGACTCCCGTCCGCCGGAGCGCGTGGCCGCGGCCGAGGAACGACTGCTCGGCCGGCCGGCGGCGGCGCTCGACCTCGCCGCCTCGGTCTCGCTCGATCCGGCAGGCACGGCGTCGGCGTTGCGCACCGGATGCGCGCTCGCGGCGCTGCTCGTGGTCGGCCACGCGGTCGCGGCGCTGCGCGGCGCGCGCGGCATCGCGCTCGCCCTGCTGCTCTCGGGCGGCTTCCAGGGACTGTACGGCATCCTCGTCGTCGCCTCCGGACACGATCGCATCTGGCACCTGCCGAAGAAGCACTTCCTCGACGACGCGACGGGCACGTTCGTCAACCGCAACCACTTCGCCTGCCTGATGGCGATGTCGCTCGCCTGCGGCGCGGCGCTGCTGCTGGCCGAGATCGAGCGCCGCCCCCCGCCCGGAGGCAGCCGGCTGCGCCGCTGGCTCGGCGCCGAGGGTGGCAGCACGCTCGCGCTGGCGCTGCCGCTGGTCGTCGGCCTGGCCGGCCTGCTGCTCTCCTTCTCGCGCGCCGGGATCGCGATCGGACTGACGGCGCTCGGGGCGACGGTCTGGCTGGCGCTTGGCCCGCTCCCGCGACGGACCCGCGCCGCGGTGCTGCTGCTGCTCGTCGTCGCGGCGCTCGTGCCCCTGGCCCGCCTCGGACCCGGGCGGCTGATCGAGCGCTACCGTGCCGCGGTCGTCGACCTGCTCCCCGCGGGGGGGCGACCGACCGTGTGGGTCGGTACGCTGCGCATCGCCGCGGACTTTCCCGTCGCCGGCTGCGGCTTCGGCAGCTTCGCCGCGACCTACCCGCTGTACCGCTCGCCGTCCGTTCGCGTGTTCTACTCCCACGCGCACAACGACTTCGTCCAGGCGCTGGCCGAGGGCGGCGGCGTCGGGCTCGCCTGCCTGCTGCTCCTGGCGTTCCGCGCCGGACCGCAACTCGCGGCGGCGCTTCGCGGCGCCAAGGGAACGCTGGGGATCGGCTGCGCCATCGGCCTGGCGGCGATCCTCGCCCATGCTCTCGTCGACTTCAACTTCCATCTCCCGGCGAATGCGGCCACGGCCGCGGTGCTCGCCGGTGCCGTGCTCGGTCTGCCATGGATCCGCCGGAGCTGAGGCTCGCCGCCCCTCCCGCGCCTCGCGCTCGCGGTCCACGCGTCGCCGTGGCGGGTTCGATCCTCGCGCTGGCCGCGGTTGCCACGCTGCTCGGGGCCGACGCCGCACGACGCCCGCTCGAGCCGCGCGAGATCGGGGAGGACACGCTGCGGCGCGCGCTCGTCAGCGGCACGTCGGACCCGGAGGTGCGGGAGCGCCTGGTCGAGCTGCGCACGATCCTCGGACGCCGCCCGCTCGATTCGTTGACGCGTGCGGTGTATGCGAGCCTCCTGCTCAGCATGAGCCGCGACGCCGACGAGCTCGCGACGGCGCTGTTCCACGCGCGGCGCGCGGTCCAGCTAGCCCCGGTGACCCTCCCGGTCGTGCGCATCGGCGTGCTCGCCCTGGCGCACACCGGCCAGGTTCGGGAGGCGGCGGCGCTCGTGCGCGGCGCGTTCGCCTACGACGCGCCGGCGGCCGCATCGCTGCTGTCCCGCATCGAGCCGCTGCTGCTCGAGACGCCGATCGACGAGGCGTTGCCCGCCGAGCCGGGGGCCTGGCTCGCCTGGGCGATCCAGCTCGACCTCGCCGGGCGCCACGCCGAAGCCCTCGAGCGGCTGGAGGAGGGAGTGCGGCGCTGGCCCGACGACCTGCCGCTGCTCGACCGGCTCGCGCTGCGGCTGGCCCAGCGTGGCGACTGGCAGGCGCTGGCGGCGCTGCTGTCGCCCGAGCGCGTGCTGCCCGACGAGCGGCGCGCCGCCGGCCTGTGGATCCAGCGCGCGTTGTTCCGGGCGCGCGCCGGGGATGTGGACGGGGCGGCGGCCGACGCCGAGCGCGCGCTCGGCCTCGATCCGCGGAACGCCCTGATCCGGATCCGGGCGGCCGAGGCGTTCCTCGTCGCGGGGCACCCCGACCGCGCTCGGCACGAGTGGACCGCTGCGCTGTTCGACCTCGGCGCGGCCGAGACCGCGACCCGGGGCCACGTGCTCGAGCGGCTGGCGCGGCTCGAGGACGAGCACGGCTCGCCCGCGGCCGCGCTGCGGGCCTGGCGGGCGCTGGCCGAGCTCGACCCGGCTCACCCCGAGGCACGGCGGCGCATCGACGACCTCGATGGGTTCCACCGCGGGCGGTAGCGGCCGCGCCCGGCACCCGCGCGGGCCGGCTTGACCCGACGCTCTGCCTTCCCCTAACCTCTGCCGGCGCCCGGCGCCGCCGGACCGCTCACGGAGGAGTGCGGTGACGCTGCTGTCGATCGTCATCCCGGTCTACAACGAGGAGCGAACCCTGGCCACGCTGCTCGGGGCGGTGCTCGCGGCACCGCTGCCCGAGGGTGTGGAGCGCGAGGTGCTGCTCGTGGACGACGCTTCGACGGACGGCAGCGCGCGGGAGCTGCAGCGGCTCGCCTCCGACCCGCGGATCCGCGTGCTGCGCCAGCCGACCAATCGCGGCAAGGGAGCCGCGCTGCGCCGCGGGTTCGCCGAGGCCCGGGGGGACGTGATCCTCGTGCAGGACGCCGACCTCGAGTACGATCCCCGCGACTATCCGCGACTGCTGGCGCCGCTGTGCGACGGGAAGGCGGACGTCGTCTACGGCTCGCGGTTCGTCGGCGGCGACGCCCACCGCGTGCTGTTCTTCTGGCACATGGTCGGAAATCGCGTCCTGACGCTGCTGTCGAACATGGTGACGAACCTCAACCTGACCGACATGGAGACCTGCTACAAGGTCTTCCGCTCGGAGGTGCTGCGCCGGATCGAACTGCGGGAGGACCGCTTCGGCTTCGAGCCGGAGGTCACGGCGAAGGTGGCCCGGCTGCGGGTGCGGGTGTACGAGGTGGGGATCTCCTACGCCGGCCGGACCTACGAGGAAGGCAAGAAGATCGGGTGGCGCGACGGGCTGTGGGCGCTGTGGTGCATCACGAAGTACGGCTTGCTCGGGCGCTGAGGCGACCGGCGCCCGACCGGGCGGATCGCCGCGGGCTCGGGTCTTCAGCTCCGGTCGGTCGCCCCACGGTAGGCGCGCGCGACGACCGCTCCGCCCAGCACCGCGATCACGCCCGCGACGAGCAGGACCACGCCGCCACGCGACTCGAGGGTCGGCGGGCTCCCGGCCGCGGTCAGGCTCGCGAGCACCCCGATCGTCCCGATCATGAAGCCCCAGGCCGAGGCCAGTCCGAAGAAGATCGCGCGCATCCGCTTGCGCCGCGCCGTCGACCCACCCGTCCGCGAGCCGCGCCGGCGCGACGGGCCGCGGCGCGGCGGCTCGAAGTCGTCTCGCTGACCGTCGAGCTCGGAAACGTGCTGCATCCGGGCCTTCTCGGATCCCCGCGGCGAGCGCGGACGGTTCGGCGCGATTATACACGAGTCCCGCGCCGGAGGGGCCGTGGCCTCGCGCGCTTTCTTGCGCTCGCCCCGTTCCTGCTCGTACTGCCCACGACCGCGATCCGGAGTCAGGCCACGGACTTCGCGCTCGAGACGTCGAGCCTCGCCGGCACGGTGCTGTCGGCCGAGGGGAAGCCGCTGCGAAATGTCCGCATGCTCGCCTACCACCTGTCCAGCGAGCGGTCCTATGCATCGAACCCCACCAATCGCAAGGGCGAGTTCGCGCTCGGAGGACTGCCCTTCGGCTACTTCGACCTCGCCGTGGAGACCGAGCGAGGCCTGCATCTCGGGAACCGCACCGTCAACGTGGCACCGGACTCCAAGACCGCGGTCGTCCTCCGGCTGAGTTCCGCGGTCGCGGCGTCCGCACCGCGGGGGCGCTGGCCGGGTGACGAGCGGGTGCCGGCCGGCGAGGCGCTGGTGACCGAGCGGCTCCGCGGGCGAGCTTTCTGGCGCAGCCCGCGGGGCGTGGCGATCCTGGCCGCCACCGGAGGACTGATCCTGCTGCTGTTCGCCGGGGGCCGATCCCGCAACCCCAACGACGAGACGGGCCCGGGCCTGCCGTGAGCCCCGCCGCGCACCCCTGCGGTCCGCGCGCCCTCGCGGCCTTGACAGAACGACCGCGACCCCGGAGAATTGGCCGTTCCGGACGGCCCTGACGAACGACGGAGAGTGCGCATGCGATCGATCCCCGGGCACCGATCCCTGGCCGTGCTCGTCGCCGTCTGCCTGGCGGCGACGGTCTGCCTGCCCCGTGCGTGGGCTGCCGACGCGACGCTGAGCGGACGCGTGTTCGGGTCCGACGGCTCGACCCCGCGTGCGGGTGTCAGCGTTCATCTGGTCCGGGGCGAGGGCGAGCAGGTCTTCAGCTCGACGACGAGCGCCGACGGCGCGTTCGCCATCGGCGCGCCGGCCGGCAGCTACACCGTGCTCGTCGATACGCCGGACGGGGCCTTCGTCCACGGACAGCCGGTCGAGGTCCAGGCCGGCGCGAACCCGCCGCTGGCGCTGGCGCTGATGGCGGCAGCCGGCCCGGCCGGGAGCCGCTCCGCCGCACGGGCCGGGATCCGGCCCTGGGTCAAGTGGCTGATCGTCGGCTTCCTGGGCCTGTCGGGGCTGTACATCGCCTCGGAGATCGTCGAGAGCGAGAAGCCGGGCAGCGACTTCTGATCAGGCCGAGACGATGTGGTCGCGCCGGCCCTCCACGCTGGCCAGCGCGTTCCGCGTGTCGACGATCAGTCGCGCGTGGTCGGCGACCAGCTGCCAGTCGTAGCAGGCGTGGTGCGTCGCCACCAGCACGCAGTCGTAGCGGGCGAGACTGTCCGGAGTCAGCGGAACGCTGCGCATCTGCAGGTCGTAGCGGCGCATCTTGTGCGTGACGCTGACGTAGGGGTCGTTGTAGTCGACCTCGGCGCCGCGGTCGCGCAACAGCTCGATCAGCTCGAGCGACGGGCTCTCGCGCACGTCGCCGACGTCCGGCTTGTACGCCAGCCCGAGCACCAGGATCCGCGACCCGCGCGCCGTCTTGCCGCGGTCGTTCAGCGCGGCGCACAGCCGGCCGACGACGTACTCCGGCATCGCACGGTTGATCTCTCCCGCGAGCTCGATGAACTTCGTCGACAGCCCGACCTCGCGCGCCTTCCACGTCAGGTAGAACGGGTCGATCGGGATGCAGTGGCCGCCCAGCCCGGGACCGGGGTAGAACGGCTGGAAGCCGAAGGGCTTGGTCGCCGCCGCGGCGATCACCTCCCACACGTCGACGCCCATCGCGGTCAGCAGCACCTTCAGCTCGTTGACCAGCGCGATGTTCACCGCACGGTAGATGTTCTCGAGCAGCTTCGCCGACTCGGCGACCTCGGCGCTCGACACGCCGATCACGCGCTCGATCGCGGTGGCGTACAGCGCGCTGGCGACCCGGCCGGAATTCGGCTCGATGCCTCCCACGAGCTTGGGGATCGAGCGCGTGGTGAAGCCCGTCCGGCCGGGGTCCTCGCGCTCGGGGCTGAACGCCAGGAAGAAGTCGCGGCCGCACGCCAGCCCCCGTGCCTCCAGCCGCGGCAGCATCACCTCGCGCGTCGTGCCGGGGTAGGTGGTGGACTCGAGGACCACGAGCTGTCCCGGGCGCAGCGTGGCCGCGATGTCGTCGGTGGTGCTCTCGATGAAGCTCAGGTCGGGCTCGAGGTGACGTCCCAGCGGCGTCGGCACGCAGATCAGGATCGCATCCGGCTCCGCCAGCCGCGCGCGCTCCTCGGTCGGCTCGAAGCGTCCCGTCGCGGCCAGCTCGCGCGCCAGATCGCCGGCCAGATGCTCGAGGTAGCTCTCGCCCGCCTTCAGCATCGCGATCTTGCGCCGGTCGGTGTCGAAGCCGAGGACGCGGAAGCCGGCGTCGTGGAACGCGTGCGCCAGCGGCAGCCCGACGTAGCCCAGCCCGATCACCCCGACCACCGCCGAGCGATCGGCGATCCGCTTGTCGATCGTCATGTCTCGAGTTCCCTGCGGCGCCGCGTGGCCGGCGGCCGTTCCGCCGGTCCCTCTCGCGCAGCCGCTCGCGGGCCGTCTTATATATCCCGCGGCCCCACGAGGCAAGGCGGGAGCGATCGGACGGCTCACGGCCGGTCGTAGGCGCGGACCAGCGTCTCGATCATGCCGCTCGTGACCGGACCGCCAGTGGCGTCGCCCATCAGATCGTCCCGCAGCCCGCTCCACTCCACCATCACCACGCCGAAGCGGTCCGTCGGCGCACCGTCGTAGCCGCGCAGGTAGGCGTCACGGAAGCCGAGCAAGTGCGCGAACTCGTGGGCCAGCGTGCTCGGTCCGAGCGGCTCCGGCCCGAGCACGATGCTGCGGCCCGGCCAGGCGTGCGTGCTCTGCTCCCCCGTCGTCAGCACGAGCGCGCCGCGCGGGAAGCGGTCGAGATGAGCGCGAACGTCGATCGGCTCGCCGCTCGCGGGCGGCCCCTGGGGATAGAGCTCGGCGGGGGCGACGCGGCGCAGCCGCAGATCGACGCGGAAACGGTGGGCGCGCGCGGCAGCGGAGTGCACGAAGGCGGCCTCGACCGCGGCGCGGAAACCGTCGAGGAATCGCTCGTCCTCGATGTCGGTGACGACCGTCACCGGCAGCTCGCGCGCGCCGTCGGGAGCGCTCGCGAGCGCCAGGCCGGGCGTCGCGCGAAACGGGGCGAGCCGTTCCAGGATCCGCGCTTGCCGCCGGGCGATCTCGGGCGCGGAGGCGCGGCTCGCGCGCAGCGCCTCGACCGCCCGGACGTCGGCGACGATGCGGTTGCGCTCGGCGAAGAACTCGGGAAAGTCGAGGACCGCGCGCTGCCAGTAGGCGTGGTAGCCGAGGTGGTCCTCCAGGCTCTCGAGCGCGAGGTGCAGCCGCTCCAGCTCGTCGATCAGCGGCTCGATCGGCTCGCCCGGCCCGGCCGTCGCGCGACGCACGAGGCGTGCGGCGTCGTCGAAATCCACCGCGCCGTCGCGCCCGAGCCGCTCGAGGGAGAAGAAGCGCTCCGGCGGCTCGACCACGGACGGCGACTCGTCGGCGACGATCTCCGGCACGATGCCGTAGCCCGAGCGGCGGAGCGCCACCGGCTGCGGCAGCAGGCGGGCCAGGGCCGCCGCGTCGCCCGCCGCGCGCTCGATCAGGGCGACCCGCGTCCGCTCCAGCTCGCCGGCCATCCGCTCGGCGCGCTCCCGCAGCCGATCGTGCGCGCGCTCCCACGGCGCGCCCGCCGCGACCGGCGGCGGAACCCCCGCTCCCGGCAGCGCGAGGACGAGCCAGGTCAACCCCAGGAACACCACTCCGGCCCCGGCTCCCCGCGCGGTCGCGAGCGCTCGTCCCGGAACGGCTCCGCGCCGACGCCGCGCTCGCCGTCCGCGACCTCGAGACGCGGCCACCGGCGCCGGGATTCGATCGTCGGCCCGCCTCGCCATCGCCGCCGGCTCGCCGGACCCGGCACCGGACCTCCGGCTCGGGACACTAGCGTCCGGCTCCGGGACGAACGACGCCGGCCGGACGCGCCAGCAGGCGCTCGGCATCCTCCCGCGGGGACGGCTCCCCGGCGAGCCGCGCCGCGAGGTGGTCCAGCCGGTCGTGCCCCCAGAACAGCTCGCCGTCGAGCAGGAACGTCGGCACGCCGAAGACGCCGGAAGCGATCGCCGCTTCGGTCGCCCGCCGCAGCGCCTGCTTGACCGGCTCGGCCGAGAGGCGCTGCTCGAGGTCGGCCGTCTCCAGGCCGACCGCGGCGAGCACGTCGCGCAGCACCTCGGGATCGGTCAGCTCGCGACCGTCGCCCCAGCAGGCATCGGCGAGCGCCACGGCCAGCCGCAGTACGCGCGGATCGTCGCGGAACGACTCCAGCAGCCGCAGGGCCTCGAGCGAGCGGAACGGGTGGGCCGGGGGCCCGACGATCCGCAGCCCGCGGCGTCGGGCCGCACGCACGACGTCGTGCATCGTGTAGCGGCGCTTGGCCGGCGTCTCGACCGGTCCGACGAGCCCGTGGGCCTCGAGCAGCGCGGCGTAGACCACGGGCCGCAGCTCCCAGCGCACGGCGTGCCGCGCGGCGAAGCTCTCCGCCTCCATCAGGGCGAGCCAGCTGTACGGCGAGACGACGTCGAAGTAGAACGGGACCGATCGCACGGCACGTTCGATTGTAGTCGTTCCTGCCTCCGCGGGCTCGCGCGGGTGCACCGACTCTCCCGCTCGCGCGCGGCACCAAGCCGAGCTGCCGAGCCGGCGCGGCGCACGCCGGGCGGAGGTCGTTCCGTTCCCCGTCCCGGCTAGCGGGCGCCCACCACTCGGCGGTACTGCTGCTCCATCAGCAGGCCGACGGCCGACCAGCAGTAGCGCACTCGCGCCGCCTCGCGCCCGCGCTCCCCCATCTCGCGGCGCCGGCCGGCGTCGGCGAGGAGCGCGGCGATCGCCGGGCCCAGCGTCTCGGGCGACCCGCCGGCGACGATTCCCGCGCCGCTCTCGACGAGCAGATCGGAGGCGCCGACCTCGGGCGTCACGACCGCCGGGCAGCCCTCGGCCATCGCCTCCAGGACGACGTTCCCGAAGTTCTCGCTGTACGACGGGAGGACCAGCAGCTTCGCGCTCTGCAGCAGCGCCCGCTTGCGCGCGTCCGCCACGGGACCGGTGAAGCGCACGCGGTCCGCGACCCCGGCCGCTTGCGCCTGGCGCTCGAGCCGCGGGCGGTAGCCCCCCTCGTCGTTGCCGGCGATCGTCAGCTGCGCGCCGGGCACGGAGCGCAGCGCGACGAGCAGGCGATCGAGCCCCTTCTCCCAGCTGATCCGCCCGAGGAACAGCAGGTCCGAGGGCCGATCGGCGTCGTCGGCCTCGGGCCGGCTCGCGCGCCCGTCGCCGGCACCGGCCGGTGGATCGATCCCGTTCGGCACGACGAACAGCGGGGGGAGGGCCAGGCCGAAGCTCCGCACGGCGCCGGCCTCGACGGAGCTTGTCACGTGCAGCGCGGCGGCGTTGGCGAGCAGCTTGCGGCCGAACAGACGGATCCAGCCGGTCTTGGCCCAGCTGCTCCGGCCCCGGACGAGATCGCGGACGAGCATCCCGCGGGGAGAGACGATGTACGGCACGCCGGCGCGCCGCGCCGCGCGCCCGGCGGCGACCGAGGTCCAGAGGAACAGCGCGTGGACGTGGACCAGGTCGTAGCCGGCCACGCGTCGCCGGAGGGCGCGGCCCATCGCCGGCGCCCAGAACAGGCGGCGCAGCGCGGGACAGCGGTAGTACCAGACCCGGACGCCGTCGACGTCGACCGGCTCCCCGATCGGCACCGCGCTCTCGCCCGGCCCGTCGCGGTTGGTCGTGAACACGTCGAGCGCGAGGCCGCGCCCGACGAGCGCGCGGCACAGGCCGTGGACCGAATAGACCGGTCCACCGTAGCGGTAGGCGGGGACGTAGCTCGGGATGACGTGCAGGACCTTCATCGCCGACGAGGCCCGCGCACGGGCCGCGGCAGCTTACCACGCGCGGTGCGGCTCAGCGCGTGTCGCGCTCGACGAGCACCATGCGCGTCTTGCCGGCGACCGTTCGCGGCAGGTCCTCGACGCGCTCGAAGCCGAACCGCGCCAGCTCGGGGTGGATCCGGCGCAATCGCTCCCGCACCTGGGCCAGCGCCGCTTCGGACGGCGGCGTCGCGCCGGCGGCGAAGCGAATGCGGTCGCCGGACGGGCCGCGCACGACCTGGAAGCTGACGACCCCGGCGCAATCGCGCAGCGCGTGGCTGAACGCCTCGGAGTGGATCATCGCCCCGTCCGACAGCTCCACGTAGTCGTTGCTGCGACCGACGACGCGCTCGAAGCGCGTGACGGAGGCGGCGAACGCCGGTCCCGGGCGACCGAGGTCGATCTCGTCGCCGATCTCGTAGCGCACCAGCGGGAAGCAGCGTGGGTACAGGCTGGTGACGCGCAGCAGGTAATGGCCCGACGGCTGCCGCTCGGCGTCGAGCAGGTAGCTGCGCCAGAACGCGCGGTAGCCGCCCGACGGGTGCGTGTGGGCCACGACGCCGGTCTCGACGGCTCCGTACTCCATCGCGACCGGGCAGGCGAAGAGCCGTCCGAGCGCCGCGCCGCTGTCGGGCGAGGGGAACGACTCGCCGGTGCCGATCACGGCGCCGAGACCGAGCGCCTGCAGCGGAACGGCGCGATCCTCGTTGACGCGGGCGAAGCGGTGCAGGGCGACGCTGTAGCCCAGCATCGCCTGCGGCCGGAACCGGAGCAGGGCCTCCGCGGCCCGGCGCATGGCCTCGGGCCGCAGATCGTAGGCCGAGAAGCGCCGGTAGCCGAGCAGCCGGTCCTTCAGCTCGCGCCGGCGCGCGTTGACCCATCCGCGCAGCCCGCTTCCCAGGAGATGGCTGTGGCCCCACAGCAGGAACAGCCGGGAGGCCGGGGTCAGGCCGTACCAGCCCCGTCCGGTCCACACGTCGGCCCGCGTCGCGGCCACCTCCGAGCGCCAGGCCGGGAGCCTGACGGGGCTCGACGTCGATCCCCCGGTGACGCGGTCGAAGTCGGCGCGGCGTGTCCTGCTCGCCAGCTCCGGCCCGTGCTCCCGCACCGAGTCGCGGGAGGTCGGCGGCACGCGCTCGGCGAACTCTTCGAGCGAGCGGAAGCCGGTCGGGAAGCGGTCGCGGTAGTAGGCCACGTCGGCCCGGATCCGCTGCCACTCGGCGTTCAGCCGCTCGAGCTGCCTGAGGGCCAGGTCGTCCGCGCGGGACGCCGGATCGAGGTCGGGGTCGCCCGGCGCGTCCGTCCGCCGCAGGAGCGCGGCCCGCGCGCGTCCGACGAGCGTCATCGCCGCCCGCCCGGCCGACGGCCAGACGCGGCCCCGGGCACGCTGCCGGTCACCGGCGAGCCGACGTCGGGAGCGCGGGATGGCGGGACCAGCATCGATCGAAGCGACGGACGGGCCGCCTCCGGCAGCGGGCGGCCCGCGGGATCATAGCCCAGGCCGGCCCGACCATCCCGCGCACCCGGGGCGAGGCAGGTTGACGACCGGCCGGGCCCCTTCCTACCCTGTCCAGCCGCCGCCGGGGCACGCAGCGCGGCGGCCCTGCGGCCGGCGGTCGCGGAGGTCCTCGCTTGAGCCAGGAGTACGAGCCGCGGGAGGTCGAGCGCCGCTGGCAGAAGACGTGGCTCGAAGAGCGGACGTTCGCCGCGCCGAACCCCGGCGAGCCCGGCTTCGACCCCGCGCGTCCCAAGGCCTACGTCCTCGACATGTTCCCCTACCCGTCGGGGTCGGGCCTGCACGTCGGGCACCCCGTCGGCTACATCGGCAGCGACATCGTCGCCCGCCGCAAGCGGATGGAGGGCGCGAACGTCCTGCACCCGATGGGCTGGGACGCCTTCGGACTGCCCGCCGAGCAGTACGCGATCCAGACCGGAAAGCACCCGGCGCGCACGACCGCGGAGAACGTCGCGAACTTCCGGCGCCAGCTGCAGCTGATCGGCCTGTCCTACGACTGGGGGCGCGAGATCAACACCAGCTCCCCCGGCTACTACCGCTGGACGCAGTGGCTGTTCGCCCGGCTGTTCGACCGCGGGCTGGTCTACCGCGCGGAGGTCCCGGTCTGGTGGTGCGAGGAGCTGAAGACGGTGCTGGCCAACGAGGAGGTGATCAACGGGCGCTCCGAGCGCGGCAACCACCCCTGCGTCCGGCGCCCGCTGCAGCAGTGGATGCTGCGCATCACGGCCTACGCCGACCGGCTGCTCGACGACCTGCAGACGGTCGACTGGCCGGAATCGATCAAGGCCTCGCAGCGCGAGTGGATCGGCCGGTCGGAGGGGGCCGAGATCGAGTTCCCCGTGGTCGGGCACGACGAGCGGCGGTTGACCGTGTTCACGACGCGCCCCGACACGCTGTGGGGCGCGACGTTCGTCGTCGTCGCACCGGAGCACCCGCTCGTGCCCGAGCTGGCCGCTCCCGCCGCGCGCGCCGCGGTCGAGGCCTACGTCGCCCGGGCCGCGCTCAAGTCCGACCTCGAGCGCACCGACCTGGCGACCGAGAAGACCGGGGTCGCGACCGGCAGCGCTGCCCGGAACCCGCTGCTCGACCCCGCGGATCCGCGGGCGAACATCCCGATCTTCGTCGCCGACTACGTGCTCGCCAGCTACGGCACCGGCGCGATCATGGGGGTGCCGGCCCACGACGAGCGCGACTTCGACTTCGCGCGCGCCCACGGGCTGCCGATCCGCGAGGTGGTCCGCCCCCCGGCCGGCACGCCGGGGCTCGCGGCCGGAGCCTGCTTCACCGGCCACGGCACGGCGATCGACTCCGGCCCGATCGACGGCCTGCCGAGCGCCGCTGCGATCGCCGCCACGCTGCGACTGCTCGAGGCGGCCGGCGCGGGTCGCCCGCGCGTCAGCTACAAGCTGCGGGACTGGCTGTTCAGCCGTCAGCGCTACTGGGGTGAGCCGTTCCCGCTGCTGCACCTCGAGGACGGCGGCGTGCGACGCGTGCGCGACGAGGACCTGCCGATCGAGCTGCCGCCGATGAGCGATTTCACGCCGGCGGCCGACGGCGCGCCACCATTGGCGCGCGCGTCGGACTGGGTGCAGGCGGTCGATCCCGACAGCGGGCGCCCGGCGCGCCGCGACACCGACACGATGCCGGGGTGGGCCGGCTCGTGCTGGTACTGGCTGCGGTTCATGGACCCGCGGAACGACCGGCTGCCGTTCAGCCCCGCGGCCGAGCGCTACTGGGGCCCGGTGGACCTCTACGTCGGCGGCGCCTCGCACGCCGTGTTGCACCTGCTCTACGCCCGCTTCTGGCACAAGGTGTTCTACGACATCGGGCTCGTCTCGCAGCCCGAGCCGTTTCGCAAGCTGTTCAACCAGGGGATGCTGACGGCGCCGGCCTACAAGGACCGGACCGGGCGGCTGGTCCCGGCCGACGAGGTCGAGGAGCGCGCCGGGGCCTGGGTCCACGCGCCGAGCGGACGGCCCGTCGAGCAGATCATCGCCAGCATGTCGAAGTCGCTGCGCAACGTCGTCAATCCCGACGACGTGATCGAGCAACACGGCGCGGACGCGTTCCGCCTGTACGAGATGTTCATGGCGCCGCTGGGCGACGACCGCACGTGGGACCCGCGCGGCATCTCCGGCTGCCGGCGCTTCCTCGACCGGCTGTGGCGCCTGTACGTCGACCCCGACGCCGACGGGCCGGTGCGCGCCTCGCTGCTCGCGTCGCGGCCGCGCGAGAGCTGGGAGCCGCAGACGCTCGCGCTCGAGCGCTCGCTGAACCGGATGCTCGAGCGCGTCGACCGCTCGTTCGAGGCCTTCAACTTCAACACCGCGATCGCCGCGATGATGACGTTTCTCAACGACGCCGGCCCCCACCCGGCGGCACTCGAGCGGAGCCAGGCGGAGCGCTGCCTGCTGGCGCTCGCTCCGTTCGCGCCGCACCTGGCCGAGGAGCTGTGGAACCGGCTGGGACACGCGACGTCGATCGCCCGCGCCCCGTGGTTCACGGTCGATCGCGGCTGTCTCGACGAGGAGGAGTTCGAGCTGGTGGTCCAGGTCGGCGGCAAGGTGCGCGGGCGCACGCGTGCGCCCCGTGCGGCGAGCGACGAGCAGCTGGCGGCGCTCGCGCGCGACGTGGTCGCAGCACAGCTCCAGGGCAAGGCGCTCGTGAAGACGGTCGTCGTGCCGGGCCGGCTCGTGAACTTCGTGGTCCGATGAGGTCGCGGGCCAGCCGCCGGGGCGCGTCGCTCGCGGCGCTCCTGCTCCTGCCGGCGAGCGCCGCGCACCCGGGTGCCGGCGACGACAAGGACCGGCAGCGCGACGCCACCCGGCTCGCCGAGATCCGCGTGCAGCACGTGCGGAGCGCCGACGGGTTGGCCTACGTCGGCCAGACGTCCGGCCTCGTCGTGCTCGATCTCGCCCAGCCGGCCGTCCCGCGCGAGGTCGGCCGGCTGCGGCTCGCGGCGACGGTCTACGACGTGACCGTGCGCGACGCGCGCGCCTACCTCGCCGCCGGTGCCCACGGGATGATCGTCGCCGACGTCGGCGACCCGGCCGCGCCGAAGCTGCTGTTGCGCCACGATACCCCGGGAACCGTCGTACGCCTGGCGCTGCGCGGCGAGACGGCCTACCTGGCGGAATCGAGCCACGGGCTGAGCGTCGTCGATCTCTCGATCCCCGAGCGGCCGCGCCGGGCCGCCTCGTTCTCGACGGCCGGCGAGGTGCTGGCCGTGGCCTCGGACGGGCGCCTGCTGGCGACGGCCGAGCGCGAGGCCGGCGTGCGGCTGTTCGACGTCGAGCGCCCGGAGAGCCCGGCCGAGCTGGCCACGCTGCGCGACGCCGGGGGCGCCGTCGATCTCGCGTTCGCGAGCGGCCTCCTGGTCGTCGCCGCGGACCGGCTCGGCCTGCTCGTCTACGCTCTCGACGAGCCGCGCGCTCCGCGGCTCGTCGCGGCCGACGCCGGCCGTCCCGCGCGCGCGGTCACCGCGCTCGATTCGTCGGTCGTGGTCTCGGCGGGCGACGCCGGGCTGCGGATCGTCGAGCTCGCCGGCACGGGGCAGATGCGGGAGATCGGCGCCGTCCGCCTGCCCGGCTCGATCCCGGCCGGAAGGGTCGGCCTGACCGCCGGTCGGGTCGCGCTCGTCGCCGCCGACCGCTTCGGGATCGCCGTCGTCGATCTCGGCGACCCCGCGCGACCGCTCGTGCTGCACCCGCGCGAGCGCAGGATGGAGATCAGCTTCCCGTGAGCGGCGGATGCGGGCGCGGCTCGCTGCCGGCCTACTCGGTCGCCGGCGGCTCCGGGCGCAGCTCGATCGTGACCGTCGCCTCCTTGCCCGGCTCGAGCAGGACCGCGCTCGGGGCGTGCTGGCTGAACCCGTCCACGCGGGCGAGGATCCTCGCCTCTCCCGGACGCAGCAGGCGGCGGATGCGCACGCCGGCCGCGTTGACCGGGAACGGCCCGAGGGACCGGCCGGTCGAGTAGACGACCGAGACCTGCCCTTCGCGCAGCGGCTGCCCGCTCGACGCGTCGACCAGTCGCACCCACAGCGTCGGGGCCGGCTCGAGGGCGATCGGCCCGGCGGCCGTCGCCGCCGGGAGCGTGCGCGGGAGGAACCCGTCGGCCACGACCCGCACGGTGTCGACGCTGCTGTCGAGCATCTCGAACCGTCCCTCGCCGTCCGCGCCCGAGCAGAGCAGCTCGACGCTGCCCGAGACGTAGCAGATCCTGGCGCCCACGACCGGCTTGCCATCCGGGCCGACGATCGATCCCTCGAGCGCCGCCGCCGGCGCCCCGGCCGCGAGTCCGACGAGCAGCGCCAGGACCGCCGGCGGCGCCGTCGGTGCCGCGCGTCGCCGCCGTGCGGCGCCGCTCAGTGTCCGCTCGCGGCCGTCGCCGCAGCGAGGTCGTCGCCCCGCAGGTGCGAGCGGGAGGACGGGCCCTTGTGCTCGGGGGACCACTTCTTGATCTCGTCGTGGCGCGTTCCGCCGATCTCGTACAGCTTCTGCTTGTCGAAGATCATCACCTCGCGCGACAGGCCGGTGACGACGTACGTCTTCGACATGAAGATCGCCTCCTCCGGGCAGACCTCCTCGCACAGGCCGCAGTAGATGCAGCGCAGCATGTTGATGTCGAACCGCCGGGGGAACTTCTCGATCGCGTGCAGCGCATGGCCCGGCGGGTACTCGTCGGCCTCGATCGTGATCGCGAGCGGCGGACAGACCCACTGGCACATGTAGCAGGCGACGCACTTCTCCCGGCCGTCCTGGTCCTTGACCAGCACGGGCACGCCACGGTAGCGCTCGCCGAGCCGGCGCCGCTGCTCCGGATACTGCAGCGTGTCCTTGCGCCGGAAGACGTGCCGCAGCGTCACCCGCAGTCCGGCGAGGACGCTCGGCAGGTAGAGGCCGGTCCACCACGTCCGCCGCACGCGCTTGACCTGCATCCGCTCCCTCCGCCGTGCTAGTCCCCGTCCGGCGACGGGTCCGGCACGAGGACTTCGACCTTTCCGGCTCTGCACCGCGCCGGGTAGGTCGCCACCGGCTCGTGCGTCTCGCGCGGGCAGCGGCCGGTCCGCAGGTCGAACACCCACGAATGCAGCGGACAGATCACCCGCCCGGCGTGCAGCGTGCCGCTCCCCAGCGATCCTCCCTCGTGCGGGCAGGCGTCGTCGAGTGCGAACACCTCCGCGCCGTCGCGGAACAGCGCCAGCTGCAACGAGCCCGCGGCCACCGTCCGACCCTGACCCGGAGGCAGCTCCGTCGCATCGACAACCGCAATCCAGCGCTCCATCGACTCTCCGCCAATCTACCACACGGGCGAGCGTCTCGACCGCCGCGCGTCGTGCCGCACGGCTCACATCCGCTTGTAGGACGGGCCGCTCCCGCCCTCGCGCGGCGTCCAGCGCGGCCCCAGCACGTCGGTCGCCTTGCAGTCGACGCAGTTCGGCGCACGGACGACGAGCCGGTCGCCGTCGCGCTCGTAGACGCCGGCCGGGCACAGCTGCTGGTAGAACTCGGCGACCTCGGCCGGGACGTCGTCGCCGACGACGAGGTGGCTCGGCACGTCGTCGCGGGTCGCGTTGCCGGAGCGGAAGACCGCGTCGAGCTTGGAGATCCCGCCCGGCGCCACGGGCTCCGCGGCGGCGCGGGCGACGATCCGGCGCGGCGTCGCCGCGTCGGCCTCGGCGGCGATGCGCCCGCCGGGGAACGCGCCGCGCGTGAGGTCCATCAGCCAGGCCTTGAGACCGCCGAGCGCGAAGCCCGACTTGAACGCCAGGCGCATGTTGCGCGTGCGCCGCAGGTCGTCGATCACGCTGCTCGCGTGCAACGCCGCGTCGTAGCCGGCGAGCGCGGCGGCGGAGACGTCGTCCGCCTCGAGGGCCGCGAAGATCGCCTCGGCCGCGAGCTGTCCCGAGTGCATCGCGTGGTGGATGCCCTTGAGCGCCGCGACGTTGACCAGGCCGGCGGCATCGCCCGCGACCAGCAGCCCGGCGCCGTGCAGCCGCTCCGGCAGCGAGTGCAAGCCGCCTTCCGGAATCGTCTTCGCCCCCCATTCGACGAGGGTCCCGCCGGTGAGGGTCGGCGCGAACAGCGGGTGGGTCTTCAGCCGCTGCAGCAGCGCGTGGACGTCGAGCGCGTGCTGGCGGTAGTCGAGGCCGACGACGAGCCCGAGCGAGACCAGCCGCTCGCCCATCGGGTAGCACCAGCTTCCGCCGAAGGCGTCCGACGGCAGCGGCCAGCCCAGCGTGTGGATCACCGCGTCGGGTGCGCGCGGCACCTCCCACAGCTCCTTCACGCCCAGCGCGTAGATCTGCGGGTTCGCCGAGCGGATGCCCTGCCACTCGAGCCAGGCCTGGGCCAGCGCGCTGCGCGTCCCGTCGGCGAGCACGGTGACACGCGCCGTGAGGTCGTTCGGCGGGGCGTAGCCGCCGCCGGGCCGGCCGTCGCGACCGAGCCCGCTCGGCGTCGTGCGCACTCCCGTCACGCGATCGCCTTCGGTCAGCAGCGCCGCCGCCGGGAACCCGGTGAAGATGTTGACCCCGAGCCCCTCGGCCCGCTCGCCGAGCCAGCGCACGATCTCGCAGATCGAGGCGACCCGGTTGCCGTGATTGCGCATCTCGCGCGGGAGCGGGACGCGGAACCGGCGGCGCTCGGTCAGCAGGTAGACGCGCTCGGCGCCCACCGCGCCACGGAACGGCAGGTCGCTCTCGTCCAGCTCGGGGAACAGGCGGCGGAACGGACGGGGGTCGACCACCGCCCCCGACAGGCTGTGCTCGCCCAGGGCGCCGGCCTTCTCCAGCACGCCGATCTCGATCGCCCCCAGCCCGCCCCCGGCCGCGGCGTCCTCGCGCACGAGCTGCGCCAGGCGGATCGCTCCGGCGAGCCCGGCCGGGCCGGCGCCGACGAACAGCACGTCGAGCGGCGTGGCCTCGGCCCCGGCCGGCTCGTGGAGGATCATCCGCTCGAGCGGCAGCGGCGGCTGGTGCCGGGCGGGAACGATCGTGGCGGACACGGGCGCCCATCATGCCGCTCCCGGTCGCCCCGGTCCAGCCCGCGGCGCCGCGGCTCGACAGCGAGGCGATCGCGAAGGCGCCGTCGCTGGACCCGGTCGCCCCGGTCCGGCGCGCGGCGCCGCTGCAGCTCGTGCCCGCCGTGGCCTCATGCACCTCGCGGCGCAGTGCGTCGGCCACGCCCGGGCCGTGCAGGCAGGGCCGGCGTTGCCGGCCGCGGTCCTCCCCGCCGTCACGAGCCGCCGGCTACGGGCACGAGCACGAGCAGACCGGCGCGCGGGTTGACCTTCTCCACCCGGACGCGCACCGCCTGGCCCGGCTCGACTCCCGTCAGCGTCGGCAACGGCTGCTCGCGCAGGGTCTCGACGAGCTGGACCACCGTGCGCGGCTCGACCTCGACCACGACCGCGTCCAGCTCGCGGCCCCGCTGCCCTTCCAGGTAGCGCAGCATCCAGTAGTCGTCGGCCGCGTCCTCGGCCCGCCGGGCGTCCGCTTCGGCCTGCTCGGTCGTCGCCGCGATGCGCTGCAGCCCCTCCCGATCGTAGGGCGGGGGCGAGCCGGCCAGGTGCGCGGCGAGCTGGCGGTGCGTCGCCAGATCCTGGTAGCGCCGGAGCGGCGACGAGGCCTGGGCGTACGCCTCGAGCCCGAGCGAATCGTGCGGGCCGGGCTCGAGCCCGGTCTCGGCGCGCTTGAACGCGCGGCGCAGGCGGCGGCGCAGGACCGGGTCGCTCCCCGCGCCGGCGCCGAACTGCAGCGGCTCCGCGATCGTCTGCCGGCGATAAATGGCGGGGATCGACGCCGCGCGGCAGGTGCGGGCGGTCAGCTCCCCGACGAGGATCATCGCCTCGCTCACGGCGCGGCGCGCCGGCGAGTCCGCTTCCAGGCGCTCGAGCCGGATCTCGCCGTCGGCGTGGACGTGGAGGTCGACTTCGGGAGCCCGGATCGTGATCGCCCCCGCCGCCGTGCGCAGCTGCTCGCGCGCCTCGCCCACGGCGGCGAGCCTCCGCAGCAGCTCGGCATGCGGACCCACTCCGGTGGCGATCGCCCGATCCGCCTCGTCGTAGCTGAGGCGGGCCGCGGAGCGGACGACCGAGCGCACGATCTCGTGGGCGGTGATGCCCCCCGCGCTGTCGAGGTCGACGAGGAAGCTCAGGGCCGGCCGCTCCTCTCCCGCGACGAGACTGGCCGCTTGCTCCGCCAGGGCCTCGGGCAGCATCGGCAGCCGCAGGTCGGGCATGTAGTAGGTGAGGCCGCGCGCCAGCGCTTCGGCGTCCACCGGATCGCCGCACGCGACGAACGCCGCGGGATCGGCGATGTGGACGGCGAGCGAGCAGCCGCCTCCCGGCAGCGGGGCCGCCGCGAGCAGGTCGTCGATCTCGAGCGTGTACGGGCCGTCGATGCTCACGGCGGCGAGGCCGGTGAGATCTCTCCGGTCGGCGCGGTCGAACCCCCGCGCCGCCGCGGCCTGCGCGGCCTGCAGCACGCCGGGCGGGAACTCGGTCCTGAGGCCGAAGCGCACGACCTGTAGGTTGGCGTCGGCGGAGAAGCGGCCCAGGCGGACCAGCAGGCGGAACGCTCCCTCGTGGGGTCGCTCCCAGGCGAGCCCGGATGCGGCGAGCGCCTCGGCGGCGAGCCGGCGCGTCGCCGGCGGCGCGCCGTCCTCGTGTGCCGCGAGCTGCTCCAGCGCGTCGAGGTAGCGCTTCGCCGTCTCGCTCTCGGCGAGCCGCAGCTCGCCGCGGGCGGCCCCGGCCACGCCGCCGAGGAACGCCTGCTTCTCCGCCTCACGCCGCGCCACCTGCCTGCGCTCGTGGCGGATCTCCGCGACCGCCTCCCGCCGGCGGGGCGCCCAGGCCTCGCCCTTCAGCACGAAGTGGATCCCGTCCTCGAGCAGCGCCAGGGTCAACGCTGCACGCGCCGGGCCGTCCGCGGCGCCCAGCGCGAGCCCGGCCAGCTCGTCCGTTGAGAGCGTCCCTCCGCTCTCCGCGCTCTCCGCGCACTCCGCTCCCGCGACCTCCCACAGCGCCGGGACGTCGACCTGCCGTACCGCGCTCCGGACGCGCGCCTCGCACGCCGCGGCGCGCTCGGCGGGGGACCCCGGCTCCGGCGCCGCGACCTCGACCAGGATCCGGGACTCCGCCACGAGCTCCTCGCGTCCGCGCGGGGGGATCAGCGGGATCCGGCCGCGCCGCTCTTCTCCGGCCACGGTGCCGAAGCCGAGCCCGTCCCGCTCGCGGAACGCGACGACCGCGCCCATTCTCGTCCGTGGCGTCATGGCAGACGGTCTCACAGGCGCCGGATCAGCTCGCCGACGCCGCGGGCCAGGCCCTCGAGGTCGGTGGCCTCGACCGCGACGTCGGCGTGGGGAAGGTAGGCGCCGAGAGCGGAGTCGCCCGTGCCCCAGCGCGCGATCGACTCCGGCACGAGCCACAGCACGGCGCCGCAGCGCGAGGCGATCTCCTCGAACGCCCAGTCCTGCGGATCGAAACGGTTGGTCCTCCCGTCTCCCAGCACGAGCAGCAGCGTGTCCCGTCCCGACGGCCGCGAGGTCGAGCGCAGCAGGCCGTCGAACGCGCGACCGTAGTCGCTGGGTGCGTCGAGCACGAGCCCGGGCAGCCCGCCGATCAGCCGCGAGAACGAGACGCCGCCGCGGACGATCCCGCTGCCGGGCCCCCGGTCGCCCCGCTCCCGCGCCGGGCCACTCCCGGACGCCGCCTCGCGCCGCAGCCAGCTCGCCATCCGAGTCGTGCCGTCCACGGCGCGATCGACGAAGAACAGCGTGCGCGTGTCGCGCGCGCGTCGCAGGAACTCGTGGGCGAGCAACAGGAACAACCCGGCCGCGCGCGCGGTGGACCAGGAGACGTCGACCAACAGCACCACGCGCGACCGGCGCGAGCGGCGGCGGCGGCGCGGGAGCACGAAGGGCACGCCACCGCGCGAGACGTTCTCGCGGAACACGCGCCGCAGATAGAGCGTGCCGCGTAACGACCGTCGCGTGCGCCGCGCGCTGCGCAGGCGGATCCGCTCGACGAGCCGCGGCACCTCGGCCGCGATCTCCCGCTCGTCCTCGCTCGCCAGGCGTCCGCGCAGATCCCGCCGCCGGGGATCGCCCGGCGGCCCCGGCGCGGCGCGCACGTGCTCCATCCTCCCCTCCCGACTCGACGGATGGCGCGGCTCGACGACGATGTGGCGCAATCGTCCGACGCGGCGCGGCACCCCGTCCAGCAATCGCGCGACCAGCGCCTGCAGGTCGGGCTGCAAGCGGGGCATCTCGGACCGCGGGCGCCGATCGCTCGGACCGCTGCGGTCGAGGCGCGGGAGCGCGCGGGGCGCATCCACCGGCGCCGGCCCGCGGGGCGCTCCGCCCGCCCCGGCGGTCGCGCGCCGGCCGCGTTCCACGCCGCCGCGACCCGGCGTGCTGAAGAACCGCGCGAACGCTTCGTCGAACAGCCGTTGCTGCGCCACGCGCTTGGCCAGCGCACAGCGCAGCGCCACGCGGAAGCGCTCGCGGTCACCGACCCCGACCTCGTCCACGGCGCGCACGGCGTCGATCCACTCGGCCGGCGACGCGCTCAGGCCGGCACGGCGCAGCTCGACGACGAACCGCTCGAGCCCCGCGATCATGACCGCAGGCGCGGCAGGTCCTGCAGCACGCGCTCCAGGTCCTCGCGGTTCTTGAGCAGCGCGCCCAGCGTGCGCCGCAGGGCGGGCTCCGACAGCCCCTCGGCGCCGATCGCGACGAGCGCCAGCGCCCAGTCGATCGTCTCGGCGATCCCCGGCCGCTTGCGCAGCGAAGAGCGCCGCAGGGTCTGGGTGAAGCGGACCAGGTGCTCCCGCAGCTTGCGCTCGATCTGCGGCACGCGGCTCTCGACGATCCGCAGCTCTTCGTCGAAGTCGGGATAGTCCACGAACAGGTAGAGGCAGCGGCGCCGCAGCGCGTCGGACAGCTCGCGCGAGTCGTTGCTCGTGAGGATCACCCGTGGCGGCCGCGCGGCGCGGATCGTGCCCAGCTCGGGGATCGACACCTGCGAGTCCGACAGCACCTCCAGCAGGAACGCCTCGAACTCCTCGTCCGCCCGATCGACCTCGTCCACCAAGAGCACCACCGGGCGCGTCGCGGTGATCGCCGCCAGCAGCGGGCGCGGCAGCAGGAAGTCGCGCGAGAAGAACTCGTCGGCCTGCCCGCGCAGCCGGCGCATCGCCGCCGCCAGGTCCGGGGCGTCGGCGACGAGCGCCGCGGTCTTCTCGCGCAGCAGTTGGGCGTAGAGCATCTGCTTGCCGTACGACCACTCGTAGAGCGCCTTGGCCTCGTCCAGCCCCTCGTAGCACTGGAGGCGGACCAGCTCCGCGTCGTGGCAGGCCGCCCACAGCTTGCCGATCTCGGTCTTGCCGACGCCCGGCGGCCCCTCGAGCAGCAGCGGCTTGGCGAGGCGCTCGGCCAGGAACAGCGTCGTCGCGACCTGCCCGGTGGCGACGAAGCCGTGCTCGCGGAACGCGGCTTCGATCGCTTCCGGCGAGAAGGACCCGGGTGCGCTCATCGTCGGCTCGCGCGCGACCGCGCTAATCCGCCGGTCGCGCGCCCTTGCCGAACAGGGCTCCGGCCAAAACCAGCGCCCCGGCGGCCACGAGCGCGAGCGGCCAGTGTCGCCGGAAGGCGTCGAGCAGCTCCGGCGCCACGCCGAGACCGACCAGGATCAACGCCGCACCGGGTACGAGCGGCCACCACCGCAGCCGGCGCTCGTAGGCCAGCCCGACGACCGTGATCGCGACGAAGCCCAGGCCCAGCGCGAGCCCGGACGACAGCTCGACGCCCGGGGCCCGCTGGCCGAGCGAGCCGGCGCCGACCCCGAGCAGGATGCAGCCGGGGACGAGAAAACCGAACTCCCGCCGCCAGAGGTAGGCGACGAGGAACACCCCGCCGACGAGGACGAAGATCGCTCTCGGGCCGAGTGCCTCGAGGTAATACAGGGCCAACCCGAGGACGATCAGCGCGAGTCCGGCGATCGCCTGCTGCTTCTGCCTGGGTGTCACGAAGAAGCGTCACTCCGCGAGCGGAGACTACTGCGCCCCGCGGCGGCGCGTCAAGGCGGCGCGCGGCAGCGCGCGACTGCCCGTGGCTCGCTCACGGACCGTAGCGCAGCTCGATCGTCACCGGGGGCGCGGAGAGCACGACGATGAACAGCCGCTCGTACGCGTCGTCGGGCAGCATCTCGCCGTGCTCGGTCGCCCGCGTGCCCGACGGCTCGCCGCCCAGGCCTCGCACCAGCGCCGGCACGGTGTTGGAATGGCCGGCGACGACCGCGACCGATCCCGCGGGAAGCTCGCGCAGGGCCCGGAGTTGGGGCGCGAGATCGCGACCCGGCACGATCGTCGGCCGAAGCCCCGTACGCTCGGCGAGCGGCGCCAGGGTTTGCTGGGTGCGGCGGAACTCCGTGGCGTAGAGCTGCGTGACGCGGCTCGAGCCGAGCAACCGCGCGAGTGCCGCGGCGCGCCGAGCTCCGACGTCGGTCAGCTCCGGATCGCCGCCGTGGGTCCCCCCCGCCTCGGCGTGTCGTACGAGAACGACCGTTGCCGGACGCTGCAGCGCCGCGGCCGCGCCGGTCGTCTCGCCCGCCGCGTCCCGCCCGGGATCGTGCGTCGCCGGGCGTTCCGCTCGAGGAGCGTCGCCGGCGACGACCAGCAGCAGCACGACGACGCCGGCGAAGATCCTGGCCGCGCGCCGCGCGGCGCGCCGAACCGCATCACGAGTCATGACCACACCTCGGCCCGGTCGCTGGTCGCCGCCCGTCCCGCACGAGCGCGCCGCTCCGCAGCCGGATCCGGCCGCCAGTATAGGTGCTCGGCCACGCCGGTTGTGTATGATGCTGCGCCTCGCCGCAGAGATGAACCCGATGCCGCACGCCCCGATTCCGGCAGCATCCGGCACCTCGCTCCTGCGCCGGATCGTGTTCGCCGCCGCGTGCGCTGCGGCCGTGGCGCTGCTCGTCGCCGCCTACGCCAACCACTTCGACAACGGGTTCCACTTCGACGACAGCCACGTCATCGTCGACAACCTCTACCTGCGCAGCCTGAAGAACCTGCCGCGGTTCTTCAGCGATCCCCATACCTTCTCGACGCGGCCCGAGAGCGCGCTGTACCGCCCGCTGCTGACTCTGAGCTATGCGCTGGACTACCGCGCCGCGGGCGGTCTCGAGCCGCGCGCCTTCCATCGCACGCAGTTCGCGCTGCTGCTGCTCCTGGGGGCATTGCTCGTCGCCTTCTACCGCAGGGTCGCCGACGCGGTCGGGCGCCGGCCGTCCCATCGCTACCTCGCGCTGAGCGCGGCGGCGCTGTTCTGCCTGCACACCGCGAACACGCAGACCGTCAACTATCTGTGCTCGCGCTCGGACCTGCTGGCGACCCTCGCGATCGTCGCCTCGCTGCTGGCCTACGCGCGCTGGCCGCGCCTGCGGCGCAGCCTGCTCTACCTGGTTCCGCTCGTGATCGGCGGCTTCGCCAAGCCGCTCACGGTGGTCTTCCCGGCGCTGCTCCTCGCCTACCGGCTGCTGATCGAGGATCGGCTGTCGCCCGCCGACCTGCGGGACGCCGCCGGCCGGCGCAGGGCGCTCGCGGCCGTCACCGCCACGCTGCCGGCGTTCGTCGTGGCGCTCGTGCAGTTCGCCTTCACCGCCGCGATGGACGCCGACACCGTCCGGTACTCGGACCTCGGGCGCTGGAGCTACCTGCTCACGCAGCCGTTCGTCTGGCTGCACTACGCGCGCCTGTTCGTGCTGCCGATCGGCCTCACCGCCGACACCGACTGGACGCCGATCACGGACTGGTACGACACGCGCGTCGCGGCGGGGATCCTGTTCGCGCTGCTCTTGGCGGTTGCCGCCTGGCGCTGGTCGCACGTCGCACGCCTGCGGCCCGCCGCGTTCGGCATCGTCTGGTTCTTCGTCGCGCTCGTCCCCAGCTCGACCCTGTTTCCGCTGCAGGAGGTGTACAACGAGCACCGCATCTTCTTTCCCTACGTCGGCCTGACGCTGGCCGCCGCGTGGCTGTTCGCGGACGCGCTCCACGGCCTCGCGCTCCGCGGCCGGCGCTGGCGCCGGGTCGCCGCCGTCACGGCCGTCGCCGTCGTCGGCGGGGCCCTCGTGGCGCACGCCGTCGGCACGCGCACGCGCAACCGGGTCTGGCTCGACGAGCTGACGCTGTGGGAGGACGTTGCCGAGAAGAGCCCGGCGAACGGGCGGGGGCTGATGAACTACGGCGTGGCGCTGATGGCGCGCGGCTACGTGCGCCAGGCGCTGACGCAGTTCGAGCGCGCCGAGGTGCACGCACCGGACTACGAGATCCTGCAGATCAACCTGGCGATCTCCAAGTCGGCGCTGGGCGAGCCCGGCGCGGAATCGCACTTCCGGCGCGCGTTCGAGCTCAGTCCCGGCTACGCGCGCGGCCGGTATTTCTATGGCCTGTGGCTCGCCGAGCAGAGCCGCGGGCCGGAGGCGATCGCGGAGCTCGAGCGCGCCGTCGCGCTCAGCGCCGGAGACCTCGACGCCCGGGACCTGCTCTGCCGGCTGCTGGCGGCCGCGGGCGACGACCGGCGCCTGGCCGAGATCGCGCGGGGTACGCTGGCGATCGTCCCCGCCGATCCGAGCGCCGCGGCCTACGCCGCCGGGAGCGATCGCTCGGCGCCGGGCTTCGAGAGCGCGGCCGACCTCATGCTCCACGGCTGGCGGAACCTGACGAGCGGCCGGTGGCTCGACGCGTCCGGCATGTTCCGTCGCGCGACGCTGCTCGAGCCTCGATCCGCGGAGGCCTGGCTCGGCCTCGGTCGGTCGCGCATCGGCCTCGGGTTCGTGGCGCAGGCCGAGAGCTGCTTCGCGCGCGCGCTCGAGATCGATCCCACGCTGGAGGACGCGCGGCGCGGGCTGGAGCAGACCCGCGGTGCGCGCTCCGGAGCATCCTCCGGCTGACCGCGGGCCCCGGCGTCGTGCTAGCCTCCACCGGGTGACCTCCGCGGCCGGGCGCAGGGAGCTGCTCGTCGCCGGCGCCCTGCTCGTCGGCGTGCTCGGGCTCAAGCTCCCGACGCTGGGCGTCCCGTACCACTGGGACGAGATGACGGCGTACGTCGCGCCCGCGCGGTGGCTCGCCGGCGAGAGCTTGTGGCGCGGGCTGCCCGGGCTCCATCCGCCGGAGCAGTTCTTCGGGCACCCGACGGGACTGTACCTGCTGATGGCGGTCGTGTACCGCGCGCTCGGCCATTCGATCGAGGTCTCGCACGCCGTCGCCGTGACGTTTGCCTTCCTCGGGGTGTGGTGCACCTACCGCCTGGGGTCCGATCTGGGTGGCGCGTCGACCGGCCTGCTGGCGGCCGTGTTCCTGCTGTTCACGCCGGTCTACTTCGCCCAGGCGGGGATGCTGCTCGCCGACCTGCCCGTGGCGTCCTGCGGCGCGCTGTGCCTGCATTGCTTCCTGCGCGACCGGCGGATTCCGTACCTGGTCTGTGGCTTCGCGCTCGTGGCGCTGAAGGAGACCGGCGCGGCGGTCCCGTTCGCGATCGCGATCTGGCTGCTGGGTCGCGAGCGGCACGTGCCCGGCGGCGTGCGCAAGGCGGCGCTGTACGGCTCGCCGCTGGCGCTGACGATCGCCTTCTTCGTGGCCCAGAGGCTCAGCAGCGGGAGGTTCGTCGCCAATCCGTTCTTCGCCCAGCGGCCGAGCGTGCACGGCGATCCGCAGCAGATCCTGGCCGGTCTCGTCCAGGTCTGCGGCTGGGTCCTGGGGGCGCAGCAGCGCTGGGCGCTGACCCTGATCGTCGTCGCGGCGGTCGCCGTCCGCGGCTGGCGCGCCGTGTGGCGCAGGGAGTTCGGCCTGTTCGCGCTCGTCGGATCCTGCTTCGTGGTCGCGTTCTCCTTCCTGTACGTGCTGCCCCGCTACCTGCTGCCGACCTTTCCCCTGCTGTGCGTCGTCGCCGCCACGGCCCTGTCGGGCCTGGTGCGGGCCACTCGCTGGCGCGTGGTCGTCGGCTGCGCCGTGACGGCCCTGTCGGTCGTGGGGCTGTTCGGCGCCGACGACGCTCCCGACAGCTTCTCGGAGGACATGCAGTACGTGGACGTGGTGCGAACGCACCAGGAGGCCGCGCGCTATTTGGCCGAGCGGCATCCCGGCGCCCGCGTCCACGCGCTGTGGCCGCTCTCGCGCGCGTTCCGCGATCCCGCCATGGGATACGTCACGGAGCCGCTGGCGCTGGTCGACGATCGCGCCACGGCCGACGTCGTGGTCTTGACGCCGCAAGGGTCGAGCCGGAATCTCGAATTGGCGTCGTGGGTCGAACGGAGCGGTCTGCGGCTCGAGCGGCGGGTGGAGCGCCGGGGCAAGCGCGTCGACATCTACGTGCGCGGCAGCCTCGCTTCCGGCGACCACGGTCTCTCGCCGTGAACGAGCGGCGGCGCTGCGGGCGCGATCCTCCCGGCCCCAGAAGTCGCCGGCGGCGACGACGATCGGCGGCGGGGCGGGATCGTGAGCGAGTCCCACGCGCCGTCGGCGCGGCGGAGCTACGGGCAGGGGTGGTCGTTGGGCCGCGGATCGCCGGCGCTGTCGTTGCCCAACCCGCTCTCGACGCCGGCTCCGTCGACGCCCGTCGTCAGGAAGAACGCCGTCCGGCCGGAGCCCGGAGGACTCGGATCCGCGACGTTCAGACCGGTCAGGCCACAGTGTCGCGCAGCGAGATCGTTGGAGCCCGGCTCCTGCGTGTAGAGCCCCTCCGAGACGAGGACCTGGAGATCGCCCCGGTAGGCGTTCCAGGCGGCGAAGCCGGCCTCGGCGTCCCACACGACCCGCTGCTTGCGCAGCGTGAGGTAGATCATCCCATCGTCGGCGTCGCAGTGGTCGCCTTCGAGATCCTCATCGACGTCGGTCTGTGAAGGATTGGGCGTGCCCGGGCAGTTGTCGCAGGCGTCCTCGACGAGATCGGAATCGAGATCGACGAGCGCCGGCCAGCCCGCGGCGTCGCAGTCGTTGCTCAGGCCGTCGCAGATCTCCGGCGCGCCGGGGTGGACCTGGGGCGAGGTGTCGTCGCAGTCGGTGTCGTTTGCGACCCAGCCGCCCGGCAGGACACAGGTCCAGAGATCGTCCCGTTCGGCGGGATCGCCATGGCCGTCCGCGTCGGCGTCACGCCAGATCGGCGTCGGAACCGCGCAACCCGCAGCGCAATACAAGCCGAGATCGGTCGTCAACGGATCCCCGCCCCAGACCATCATCTGGCTGCCGCTCCAGACCGCGGTGTGCTCGTAGCGCGCCGCGGGCACCCCTGCTGCGACCGACGTCGGGGCCCAGCCGTCAGTCAGCGGATCGTAGCGGCCGCCGCTGTCCAGGCTCGCGCCGCCCTGGCCGCCCCAGACGATCATCTCGGCTCCGGTCCAGACCGCCGTGTGCCAGCGACAGGCCGACGGCGCTCCCGCGAGGACCGACGTCGGAAGCCAGCTGTCGGTCGCGCTGTCGTAGCGGCCACCCGTGTCGAGAAAGAAGCCGCCGTACCCGCCCCAGACGATCATCTCGCTGCCGGTCCAGACCGCCGTGTGATTCTGGCGCGCCGTGGGCACGTGCGTCCCGATCGACGTCGGAATCCAGCCGTCGCTCACCGGGTCGTACCGTCCGCCGGTGTTCGCGTACGCCGGAGCCTCGAGGCCACCCCAGACGATCATCTCGCTGCCGGTCCAGACCGCCGTGTGATCGCGACGCGCCGACGGCACGCCGCCAGCCGTCGACGTCGCGAGCCAGCTGTCGGTCGCCGGATCGTAGCGTCCGCCGGTCTGCTTCGTCACTCCCGCGGCACCGCCCCAGACGATCATCTGCGTGCCGGTCCAGACGGCCGTGTGTGCCGTCCGCTTCGACGGCGCGCTGCCATCCGCGTTCGTCGGAAGCCAGCCGTTCGTGGCGGGGTGGTAGCGCCCGCCGGTGTTGATGAAGCCGCCATCGAAGCCGCCCCAGACGATCATCTCGGCACCGGTCCAGATCGCCGTGTGCCCGCGACGGGCCGACGGCACTCCCGCGACTTCCGGCGTCGGCGTCCAGGAATCCGTCGCCGGATCGTAGCGCCCCCCGCTGTCGAGGTCGGACCCGCCCAAGCCGCTGCCACCCCATACGATCAGCTCGGCTCCCGTCCAGATCGCGGTGTGCTCGCTGCGCGCCGCTGGCACGCCGTCACCGATCGGCGTCGGAATCCAGGAGTTCGTCCCCGGATCATAGCGGCCGCCCGTGTTCAGCTCGAAGAAACGCCAGCCGCCCCACACGATCATCTCGCTGCCGGTCCAGACCGCCGTGTGCTCGTCGCGCGGCACCGGCGATCCGCTGCCGGTCGAGGTCGGGGTCCAGGCATCGGTTGCAGGGTCGTAGCGCCCTCCGGGATCGACGGTCGCGCTGCTGTCGAACGCGCCCCACACGATCATCTCGCTGCCGGTCCAGACCGCCGTGTGTCCGGCGCGCGGCGATGGGACTCCGTTGCCGATCGAGGTCGGGGTCCAGGAGTCCGTCGCCGGGGAGTATCGCCCCCCGGTTCTCAGGTTCGACCCGTTGTTGCCACCCCACACGACCATCTGCGCACCGGTCCAGACCGCGGTGTGCCGATCGCGCGGGGAGGGCACGTTCGTGCCGGTCGAGATCGGGATCCAGGAGTCGATCTCGGGGTCGTAGCGGGCGCCGGTGTTCACGTACCCAGAGTCGCCGACGCCGCCCCAGACGATCAGCTCCGCGCCGGTCCAGATCGCCGTGTGCCCGCGACGCGCCGACGGCGCCGGCACGGAAGTCGGGGCCCAGCCGTCGGTCGACGGGTCGTAGCGTGCGCCCGTGTTCAGGTTCGCACCGCCGGCCTCCTGACCGCCCCAGACGATCATCTCGGCACCTGTCCACGTCGCCGTGTGCGCCTGGCGCGCCGCGGGCACGCCCGAGTCGATCGCCGTCGGCGTCCAACCGCCGGTCGACGGATCGTAGCGACCGCCCGTGCTCAAGGGGCCGACGGCGCCCGTGCCGCCCCACACGATCATCTCGGTTCCGGTCCAGACGGCCGTGTGGTCCCGGCGCATCGTCGGTGCCCCGGCGCCCACCGGGGTCGGGCTCCAGCTATCCGTGGAAGGGTCATAGCGACCCCCGCTGTTCAGGTCCCGGCCGTCGCCGGACCCGCCCCAGATGACCATCTCCGCCCCGGTCCAGATTGCGGTGTGTCGCTGGCGTGCGCTCGGTCCGTAGAATCGAAGCTGCCATGAATCGTCGGCGCACCCTGCGCCGCGCGGCTCCTGCACGACGAACGGCCAAGGAGCGGATCGGACCGCGAGGTCCAGTCCGTCGGCCTGCTGCGCCCACCACGATTCGAACGTCGGCTTCGGCCAGCTCGCCATCCCGATCGTCGCCTCGCGGGGGGCGCGGGCCAGCAAGACGGCCGCAAAGAACCGATCGCGATCCTCCTGCAGGGCACCTGGCCGGCCGACCGGGATATCGTGGTCCGCCGTCGCACCGAGCCAGCGCTCGAGCCGACGGATCCAGTCGTTCCACGCGGACTCCGGGAGCGTCACGACCCGCTCCGCGGCCGCCGGATCCGCGGCCGGCTCCGCGACGGCGGAGTCCTCGTTCCGCAGCCGGTACGTGGTCTCGACGTACTCCGCGCCCAGCTTCCGCAACTCCCCCGCGCTACGCACGCCGGCGAGCGCTTCCCGTGCCCGACGCTCCACCCCACCGTGGACGCGAGCGTCGTACGCGTAGCGGTCACGGATCAGCCGATCGACGAGCGTCGGCCGGGCCAGCGCTTCGGCAATCAGGTCGGGATCGTTGCCGAGCGCCTCGTGCAGCTCCCGCAGCATCGCCGGATCGCAGGTCGTGCGCGCCATCCGGTCGAGCTCCGCTTGGAGCTGCTCGCCCGTGACCGGACGGTGCCAGAACTCCTCGAGCGCGGTCGACCGCTTCAGGGAGTCCTCGACCTTCGCGCGGATTGCCTCGTCGGACAGCACTGCCGAGAGCGGCGGCTTGGGGCTGGGGTTCTGCGCCGGCCAGATCCGGTGCCGCCAGTAGACTTCTTCGATCGCCCGCTGGGCTGCGACGCGATCCTCGAAACTCGGGCGCGAGGCGATGGCGGGCGCTCCTGCCGCAAGCACGAGCACGACTGCGGCGGGCAGGAACGCGGTGACTGCAGAAGCCTGTGGAGGACCTCGCATCGCCCTCATCGATCGCGAGTGCGGAGCGACCCGAAAGCCGCCGCGCCTGGCCGGAGTATACAACGAAAGCAATGATGCGGGATCTGGATCCATGCCTCGGTCGGAGCGGAAAGCGAGCAAGGACCGGTTTCCGCGGCTCGGAACCGAACCCCGCCGGGTCAGCTCGGGCTGCCCCGCCAGGAGCGCTACGGCCGCTGCGGCGGATCGGAGCCGCGGGGAGCGGAGTCCGACGCGTCGCGCAGCGCGAGCTGGCGCACGATGCGCGTCAACTGCTGCTCCATCCGCCGGAAGCGGACGAAGACGACGAAGAACCCGGCGAACATCGCGAGGATCGCGCAGTAGAAGACCAGGTCCGCGCCGCGATCGATGCCCAGCAGGTGGGCCAGCGACATCGTGGCGTCGGGCACGGCGATCGCCGCGGCGGCGGCGGTCCACAGCAGCGTCCAGGCGACGGCGGCGCTCCAGGTCAATTGCCGGCGCACGGCCGCCGCGACCGTCACCAGCGCCAGCAGCGCGAGCAGCGGGATCCCGATCCACTGGAACAGAATCATCCGAGCAGCCTCCCCAGCAGGTAGTCGAGCAGGATGCGCACGGCGCCGGCCGCGCCCTGGCCCTTGGCCCGCGAGTACTCCGTGTAGCGGATCGTGACCGGCACCTCGACGAAGCGCAGCCGCTTGCGGCGGATCTGGTCGATCAGCTCGCTCGCGTGCGCCATGCGGTCCATCGTGATCTCGATCGCCAGCGCGGCACGGCGCGAGAAGGCGCGGATGCCGTTGTGCGCGTCGGTGACGTCGGCGCCCGAGACGAGTCGCGTGAACCGCGTCGCGCAGCGCAGCATCAGGCGCCGGAGCGGCGGGACCTCGGCGGCGGCACCCTGGAACCGCGATCCCAGGGCGACGTCGGCGGCCCCGGCGGCGATCGGCGCGATCAGCGCCGGGATGTCCTCGACGCGGTGCTGGCCGTCGCTGTCGAACGTGACGATCACGTCCGCCCCACGCTCCAGCCCCAGGGCGAGCCCGGTCTGGAGCGCCGCTCCTTGCCCGCGATTCAGCACGTGGCGGGCCACGATCGCGCCGGACTCGCGCGCTTGCCGCGCCGTCTCGTCCAGCGAGCCGTCGTCGACGACGATCACGTCAGGGTAGCGCTCGCGCACCTCGCGTACGACGCGTCCGATCACCCGCGCCTCGTTGTACGCCGGCATCACGATGAACACGCGCTCCCGATTCACGACGCCTGCTCGTCCACGCCCAGGACCACCTCACCGCGGCCTCCGAGGACCGCGTCGGACCCGCACCCGCCCGGCGGCCGCGAGGCCGCCGTCCGTCCGTCAGCGGCGCGACACGGCACGCCAGGCCATCAGCCGTACGACGAGCGCGGCGGCCTCCCCCGCCGCGAGCCACGCCAGGCGCGCGATCGCGGCGGCGCGGCGGCTCCGCTCGTAGGCATGGAAGCGGAGCGCGCCCTGTGGCGTCATCTCCGCGATCGCGGTGGCGAGATCGATCCGGCGTCGCAGCGCGGAGCGAGCACCGGCGGCGCCGGCGGGCTCGCACAGCCGCAGCAGCCGGGGGAAGGTCACGAGGACGCCCGGCAGGTCGAGCGGCTCCGGATCCGGCTCGGCGGCGACCGCACGCGCATAGCGGCGCAGCACGCCGGGGGGTGCTTCCGCACCGAGCACGTAGCGCACGAGGGTCGACCCTTCTGCCAGCCGGCGGCGGCGCATCCCCTCGCTCGCGAGAAGCTCGCGATAGTCGCGCGGCGCGACGCCCAGTGCGTCCGGCCCCGGCCACTGCGTCGTGTCGACCGGCCGGAGCGCCAGGAGGCCGCGCACGCGCTCGATCGGGAAGGGCAGAAACGGCAGGATCTCGGCGATGCGGCAGGCGAGCCGCGCCGCGAGGCTCGGGATCGGGATCAGGCCGACGCCCCGCCCGAGCCGCTCGCGGGAGAGCACGCGCAGGAACTCGGCGAAGCGCACCGGCGCCGGCCGGCCGACCCAGATCGTTCCGGCCGGAGGGTGCTCGCAGCGCACGAGCCCCAGGAGGCAGTCGCACACGGCTCCCACCTCGATCGGGTAGACCGGGGCCCCGGCGCCGAAGAGCGGGAGCCAGCGGTGCCTCCGCGAGAGCCGGGCCAGCCTGCCGTAGACGCCACGCAGCGGACCGCCGCAGACGAGGCCGAGCCGCACCGCGACCTCGCCCCGCCGCGGGTCGAGCATGCGCTCGATCGCCCACTTCGCCCGGCCGTAGCGCGTCGGCGAGTCGGCGGCCGCGCTGTGGCTCGAGACGAAGACGAAGCGCCGGACTCCGTGGCGTCGCGCGGCGTCGAGCAACGCGCGCGCGCCCTCGACGTTGACGTCCTCGGCGGCGCCGCGCACGGCCGCGCCCTCGGGGATCACGGCCGCCAGGTGGATCACGGCATCGACGCCTCCGACCAGCCGTTCCGCCTCGTCCGCGCGCGCGAGGTCGAACGCCGCCGCACGCGCGTCGCTGCGTGGATACCGCTCGGGGTGTCGCACTCCGGCGACGACCTCGAGCCCCGCGGTGACGGCGCTCTGCACGAGGCGCGAGCCGATGTAGCCCGAGGCCCCGGTGATCAGTACCCGGCGCGGTGGAGTCATCGTGATAGCCTACCGCGGCGCGGCCATGATGGGGTGCAGGCTACCACACCAGTCGCCCTCGCCATGATCCACGACGCCGATGCGATCGTGGTCGGGAGTGGCCCCGCCGGGGTCTCGGTCGCGCTGCCGCTCGTCGAGTCCGGCATGCGGCTGATCCTCCTCGACGGCGGACGACGGCGCGACGAGGGCCTGGTCCCGCGCGGCGCCTATCACGACCTGCGCCGCGGCGACGCCGGACAGTGGCGCCTGTTCCTCGGCCCGCGCCTCGAGGCGCTGCGGGCTGCGGGCCCGCCGTCGCCCAAGTTCCGCGCGCCGTCGTCGCTCTTCGCTTTCGACGGCTTCGACGACGCCGTCGCGGCGGAGGGCAGCCGCTTCACGCTCGCGGGCTCGCTGGCGCGCGGCGGGTTCTCGACGATCTGGGGCGCCGGCCTCGGGCTCTACGACGCCGAGGATCTCGCCGAGTTCCCCGTGACGGTGCGTGACCTGGCGCCGTCCTACCGGAGGATCGCGGCGCGGATCGGCGTCAGCGGATTCGGCGACGACGACCTGGCCACGGAGCTCGACGCCGAGATCGCCGGCCAACCTCCGATGCGCCTCGCCGAGAACGCCCGACGGCTGCTCTCACGCTATGCCGACCGGCGCGCGGCGCTGCACGCCTGCGGGGTCCGCCTCGGGCGGCCCCGCATCGCCGTGCTGACGGCGCCGCTCGCAGGCCGTGGGGCGTGCGAGCTGTGCGACGCGTGCCTGTGGGGCTGCGCGCACGGCTCGATCTGGAGCGCCGAACCCGACCTCGCGGCGCTGGCGGAGCACGGCAACCTGGACTACCGGCCCGGGCACCTCGCGACGCGGATCGAGCGCGTCGACCGAGGCTATCGTGTCAGCCTGTCGTCCGTCGACGCCGGCGGCGTGCGCCGCGAGGCGCAGCTCGCCGCTCCCCGCCTCGTGCTCGCCGCCGGAACGCTGGGCACGACCCGCCTCGTGCTGGATCTGGAGCGGAGATACGACGAGCCCGTGCCGCTGCGTTCATCACCTACCGCGGCCTTCGCGCTCTGCCTGCCGGAGCGCATCGGCGAGGCGATCGCCGCGCGCGAGTTCTCGATGGCCCAGCTCTCGTTCACGGCCCGCCTGGGGAGCGATCGAGCGTACGGCAACCTGTTCGCGGCGAGCGGGATTCCCGGCTCGTTCCTCGTCGAGCGGATGCCGCTCACCCGCCCCGGCGCGATCCGCCTGCTGCGGCTGCTGCAGCCGGCCCTGTTGCTCGGCAACTGCTTCCTGCCCGGCGGCCACTCGCGCCACAGCGTCACGCTCGCGCGCCCGCCCGGGGCCCCCCGCGCGTGCCTCGTCGTCCGCGACGGCACGGATCCCGCACTCGCCGCGCAGTTCGGCCGCCTGAAACGGTCGCTGGCGCGCGCCTTCCGCCGGCTCGGCGCGCCGATGCTCCCGCGGAGCTTCACGCCGGCCGAGCCCGGCAGCGATCTGCGTTACTCCGGCACGCTGCCGATGCGCCGCGACCCCGGCCCCCGCGAGGTGGACCCCACGGGGCGGCTCCACGGCCACGACGGCCTGTACGTCGTGGACCTCTCGATCTTCCCGGCGATGGGCGCGAAGCATCCGACCCTGACGCTGATGGCCAACGCCGACCGGATCGGGCGCGCGATCGCGGCACGCGGCTGACCGCCTGCGGCGGCTCGCCGCCGCGTCGCCACGCCGCGTCGGGACCCGCTCGCACCGGCCGCTCGGCCCGCGATCTCACGCATCCGGCAACCGCGGACCGCCGTCAGCGCCCGCCCGCGCCGTCGCGCGCGAACGGATCCCGCAGCCCGTCGAGCGCCGGGGGCGGATCGCAGCCCTTCGCCAGCAGCAGCACCTGGAAGCTGCGACCCATCGCCGCGGGGTGGATCAGCTGCAGGACCTGCAGCCTGCGCTTGACGTCGGCCACTCCCACGTCGCGCCCGCAGCGCGACGGCTCGAACGCCTCGAGCACGCCGTTCGCGATCAGGAAGCGGTCCTGGCTCGTGCGACCGAGGACCGCGAGCCCGATCTCGCGGGCGCGCTGCTCGAGTGCCGAGAAATCGACGTGGGCCGTGAGGTCCTGCTCCCCGACGCGCTCCAGGTAGTCCCGGCTCACGCTGTGCCGGTGGTAGGCCAGCAGCGTGCCTCCGGCGCGCTCGTGCCCGTACAGATGCCGCGCGTCGTCGCCATAGTCGACGATGACGAAGACGCCCCGCTCGAACGCGCGGGCCGCGGCCTCGAGCGTCTCGCCTGCCGCGGGTGCGAGTTCCGCCTCGCACCCGTCGCACGCAGCCGCCCCGTGCCGCCGTGCCAGCTCCTGCAGCACGTCCTCCGCCGGGACCTCGACCTCGGCGAGACCGCCTGCGGCGTCCAGCCCGACCCGTACCTCGAGCAGCCGCGCGCCGCGCCGCCGCAGCCGCCGGACCGGCAGCGCGTCGAACAGCTCGACGGCGAGCAGGGCGCCGCGGTGGCCTCCGCCCAGCTCCTCCGGCGCGAGTGTCTCGCCCTCCGGGACCAGCGCCCGGCAGGCCTCGCGCAGCGCGGCGCTGCGTTCGACGAGGCGGTAGCGCACGCGTGTGGCCAGCGCGGGATGGTCACGCGCCAGCGCGTCGAGCACGTCGCGCGCCAGCAGTCCGCGCCCCGGCCCCAGCTCGACCACGTCGAACGGCGCGTGCGGTCCGGTCCGCCGATCGATCTCCGCGAGCTGTCGGGCCAGCGCGCGCCCGAACCACGACCCGCAGTCGCTCGCGGTGACGAAATCGCCCCGCGGGCCGATGCGGTCGACGCCCGAGCGCGAGTAGTAGCCGCCCGCCGGATCGTACAGCGCCAGATCCATGAATCGCGCGAACGACATCGGGCCGTCCCGCGCGATCTCGGAGCGGATCTGCGCGACGAGCGCGGCACTGCGGGGATCCTGCGCCGACCCGCCGCGCCGCGGCGGTGCGTCGGGCGGCGGCGCCGGCCGCCCGCCGGTCAGGCCGCCGGCTCCGCGCCGCGGCTCAGCAGCGAGGCCGGCGGCTCGCCCCGATCGATCTTGCGCTGGATCTCGAGGATCCCCTCGATCAGCGACTCGGGGCGCGGCGGGCAGCCGCTGAGGTAGACGTCGACGGGCAGGATCTCGTCGACGCCCTGCACCACCGAGTACGAGCGGTACATGCCGCCCGACGAGGCGCAGGCGCCCATCGCGATCACCCACTTCGGGTCGGGCATCTGGTCGTAGATCTTCTTCACCGCGACCGCCATCTTCTTCGTGACCGTGCCCGAGACGATCATCAGGTCGGCCTGGCGCGGCGAGAAGCGCAGCGCCTCGGCGCCGAACCGCGCGACGTCGTAGCGCGGGCCGACCGTGGCCATCATCTCGATCGCGCAGCAGGCCAGGCCCATCGGCATCGGCCACAGCGAGTTCTTCCGCCCCCAGTTGATGAACTGCTGCAGCTTGGTGGTGTAGGCGGTCTGCGCGAGATCGGCGGTCTCGGCCGGTCGCTCGTTGAGGACCGAGAGGTCGTCACGGGTCGACATCGGAGAGGAGCATACCCCGCGCCATCCCTCGCGGCCAGCGGCGCCCGTCAGCCGCCTTCCCACGGGCCGTCCTCGTCGACCGGCCGGCGGCCGGTGAATCCGGCGTCCGTCTCGTGCCAGTGCTGCAGCGTCGGCTCGCCGACCTGCCAGCACAGCCAGACGCTGCGCCCCGCGCGCCGCGCCGGGAAGTCGACGAGCCCGGACCGCAGGTCTCCCACGCGAGCCCCGGCGCGCCGGATCCGCGCGATCTCGGCGTGCAGGCTCCAGACCAGGGCGAAGTAGGCCGGCTCGACCGGCTGCTCGGGGACGACGCACGCCGGCCGGCGGCGCTCGAGATCGCGGTACAGCCGGCACATCCGCTCGGCGGACGGGCGCAGCGCCTCGACCGCTCGACGGGCGCTCGCCGGCGTGAACACGGGTCGGAACATGCCGTCCAGTCTCCGCGGGCCGGGACCGCACGGACTCTAGGGTGGTGGCACCGACCCGTCAACCGGCGCCGGCCACTCCGGTTTCGAGATCGGGAACGCCCGCGCACGGGACCGCGCCGGGAGCGTCTCGGGTGCTGGGCGCGGGGGCGGCTTCCCCGGCGCTGCACGGAACCCCGAACCTGCATCGTCCCGGGAAGCTCGAGGGCGGGCGGTTCCGCGTCCCGTGGCGGAAGAGCCGGACCCCGCACGGCCCCGCCCCGGGAATGGTCGTCCCACGGAACCGTTACGCCCGCCCCCGGCGACTTGACGGGTCCGGCCGCGGTTGGCTAGAGTTGCCGCTCTCGTCCGCCGCCGCGATCGGCGCTGCCCCGCGCCGCCGCCCGGACCCGCGGCTCCGCGGGCCCGGCCCGTGCCCGACCGGTCGCGGGGCCCGCGAGTCCAGGAGCCAGCGAGTGGGAGCCGCCGACCGCGACTTCGACATCACGATCCTCGGCAGCGGCCCCGGCGGCTACGTCGCGGCGATCCGCGCGGCCCAGCTCGGGCTGTCCACCGCGGTCGTCGAGCTGCACGATCAGCCCGGCGGCACCTGCCTGCACTGGGGCTGCATCCCGACCAAGGCGATGCTCCACGCGGCGGAGGTGCTCGACACCGCGCGTCACGCCGAGGTCTTCGGCGTGAAGCTCGCCGGGGCGGAGCTCGACCTCGCGGCGATGCACGCCTACAAGAAGAAGACGGTGCAGGCCAACGCGCGGGGCGTCGAGTACCTGTTCAAGAAGAACCACGTCACGCTGCTCCACGGCCGGGGCCGGATGGCCGGCGCCGGGCGGGTTGCCGTCACGCCGCGCGACGGCAAGCCGTTCACCGTCGGCGCGCGCAAGGTCGTGCTCGCCGTGGGCTCGGTCGTGCGCGAGCTGCCCGCCGCGCCGTTCGACGGGCGCAAGGTGATCAGCTCGGACGACGCGCTCGAGCTCGACCGCGTGCCGGCCTCGCTCGTCGTGCTCGGCGCGGGCGCGGTCGGGGTGGAGTTCGCCTCGATCTACCGCTCGTTCGGCGCCGAGGTGACGCTGGTCGAGATGCTCGATCGGCTCCTGCCGCTGGAGGACGCCGCGCTGGGCGCCGAGCTGGCGCGGGCGTTCGCCAGGCGGGGCATCGAGAGCCACGTCGGCACGCGCGTCACCGAGGTCGACGCCTCCGGGAGCGGCGTGCGGATCGTCGCCGACAAGGGCGGCAAGCGGCTGGAGCTGCGCGCGGACGTGCTGTTGGTCGCGGTCGGCCGCCGACCGCGCACGACGGACCTCGGCCTGGAACCGCTGCGGGTCAAGCTCTCGAGCGGCGGCTTCATCGAGGTCGACTCGCGGATGCAGACCGCCGAGCCCGGCGTCTACGCGATCGGCGACGTGCTCGCCACGCAGGCGCTGGCGCACGTCGCCTCGCGCGAGGGCATCGTGGCGGTGGAGCACGCCGCCGGCCTGGATCCGCGGCCGATCGACTACGACCGCATCCCCTCCTGCACCTACTGCCAGCCGGAGGTGGCCTCGGTCGGCATCAGCGAGGAGGAGGCACGGCGCCGGGGCCACGACGTCGTCGTCGGCAGCTTCCCCTTCTCGGCGATCGGCAAGGCCAAGATCCTGGCCGACACCCGGGGCTTCGTCAAGATCGTCTCCGAGCGCGGCTACGGCGAGGTCCTCGGCGTGCACATCCTCGGCCCCCACGCGACGGAGCTGATCGCCGAGGCCGGCGCGGCGCTGCAGCTGGAGGCGACCGTGGAGTCGATCGCACAGGTGGTGCACGCGCACCCGACCCTGGCCGAGGCGCTGGGCGAGGCCGCGCTGGCCGCGCTCGGACGACCGATCCATTCCTGAAGGCCGGGCCAAGCGGCGAGCGGAGGCGAGACGATGCGCGTGGACGTGGTGATGCCGCAGATGGGCGAGTCGATCGCCGAGGGCACGATCACCCGCTGGCTGAAGCAGCGGGGGGAGCGCGTCGAGCGGGACGAGCCGATCTTCGAGATCTCGACGGACAAGGTCGATGCCGAGATCCCGTCGCCGGCCCGGGGCGTGCTGGTCGAGATCCGGCACGGCGCGGGCGACACGGTGCAGGTCAACGGCATCGTGGCCGTGATCGACACCGGGGACGGCGCCGAGACCCGCCCGGACACGGCCGCTCCCCGAGCGGCGCGCGAGCCCGCACCGGCACCGCCGGAAGGCGGTGCCGCCGCCCGAGCTGCGGCCGCCGCGCCGGCCGGGCCCGCACCGGCCCGCGGCCGCGACGGCGGCGCGTTCGTCTCGCCGGTGGTGCAGCGCATCGCCGCCGAGCACGGGATCGATCCGCAGGCCGTTCCCGGCACCGGAGCCGGCGGCCGCGTGACGAAGAAGGACATCCTGGCCTGGCTCGAGGCCTCCGGCGCGCCGCCCGCGGAGGCACCGGCCCGCCCCGCCGCCGGCCCCGCGGCCGCCGAGCGGGCCGCGACCCCGGCGCGGGGCGCGGTGCAGCCCGACGCGCCGGCGTTCGAGCCCGGCAAGCCGGTGGCGCGCGTCCCGCTGACGACGATGCGCCGGAAGATCGCCGAGCACATGGTCGAGTCGCGCCGCACCTCGGCCCACGTGCACTCGGTGTTCGAGGCCGACGTGTCGCGGCTGGTCGCGCTGCGGGCGCGGCACCGGCAGGCGTACCTCGAGCGGCACGGCACGAAGCTGACCTTCATGGCGTTCTTCATCAAGGCCGTCTGCGACGGGCTGCGCGCCTGGCCGATCCTGAACTCGTCGCTCGAGGGCGACGAGATCGTCTACAAGAAGGACCTCAACATCGGGATCGCGGTCGCGCTCGACTGGGGCCTGATCGTCCCCGTGATCCACAACGCCGACGAGCTGTCGGTCGCCGGGCTGTGCAAGCGCGTCAACGACCTCGCCGAGCGGGCACGCGCCAAGAAGCTCAACCTGGACGAGGTCCAGAACGGCACCTTCACCATCACCAACCCGGGCGCCTTCGGCGGCCTGTTGGGGCTGCCGATCATCAACCAGCCGCAGGTCGCGATCCTCGGCGTCGGCGGGATCCAGAAGCGTCCGGTCGTCATCGACGACGCGATCGCCATCCGCTCGATGGTCTACCTGGCGCTGTCCTACGACCACCGCGTCGTGGACGGCGCGGTGGCCGACCAGTTCCTGGCGCGGCTGCAGCAGGCCCTGGAGCGCTTCGACGAGTCGCTGCTGTGACGCGGCCCGGCGGCCGCGAGCGAGACTCCGGCGCCCGTCGCGGCGCCGCCGACGACGGCCCACGGCCGCGGCGCGGCCTGAGCGGGACGATGGGGACCGGCGGCGCCACGGGTGTCGGGGACGGGACGGGACGGCTCGCCGGGAATCGGACGCGACGCGCGCTCGAGGTGCACTGGCTGGGGCGGGTCGATTACGCCGCGGCGATGGCGTTGCAGGACGATCTCGTGCGGCGACGCCGGCGGGGCGAAGCGCCCGACACGCTGCTGCTGCTCGAGCACCCGCCGGTCATCACGCTCGGCCGTGGCGGCGACGCCCGGCACGTGCTGGCCGGCCGTGACGAGCTGGACCGGCGCGGGATCGAGCTGCACGAGACCGGACGCGGGGGAGACGTCACCTATCACGGGCCGGGGCAGCTCGTGGGCTATCCGGTGCTCGCGCTGCCTCCGGGGCGGCGCGACGCGCATCGCTACCTGCGCGACCTCGAGGAGCTGCTGATCCGTGCCGTCCGCGGCTACGGCGTCCACGCCGGCCGCGTCGCCGGCCTGACCGGCGTGTGGGTCGGCCGCGACAAGCTCGCCGCGATCGGCGTCCGGCTGGCGACGGGCTGGATCACGTCGCACGGCTTCGCGCTCAACGTGACGACCGACCTGGCGGGCTTCGGCGCGATCGTTCCCTGCGGCATCTCGGGGCGCGGCGTGACGTCGCTCGCGCGCCTGCTGGGCCGGGCACCGCGCCTCGAGCAGGTCGCAGCCCGCGTGGCCGCGCAGGCGGTCGCGATCCTGGGGTCGGCTCCGGCCGGCCGATTCGAGCGGCCCGAGCCGCGGGAGGCGATCGATGGACGCCCCGTCGCCGGCGCGTAGGCCGGACTGGCTCCGCATCCGCCTGCGGACCGACGCCGGGTTTCGCCAGCTGCGCGGGATGGTGGCGGAGCTCGGCCTGAACACCGTCTGCACCGAGGCGCGCTGCCCGAACATCTACGAGTGCTGGAACGCGGGCACGGCGACGTTCATGATCCTGGGCGACATCTGCACCCGCCGCTGCGGCTTCTGCAGCGTGACGAGCGGCCGGCCGCGTCCGGGGGTCGACCCGGACGAGCCGCGGCACGTGGCCGAGGCCGTGGTGCGGCTGAAGCTGCGCCACTCGGTGGTGACGAGCGTCGATCGCGACGACCTGCCGGACGGCGGCGCTCGCCATTTCCAGCAGGTGATCCGCGCGATCCGCGAGCGCCGGCCGGCCTGCGCCGTCGAGGTGCTCACGCCGGACTTCAAGCACAAGCCGGGCGCGCTCGACGTCGTGCTCGACGCCGCCCCGGACGTCTTCGCGCACAACGTGGAGACGGTGCCCCGGCTGTACCGTACGGTCCGCCCGGGTTCGAGCTACCGCGGGTCGATGGCGCTGCTCGCCGCGGCCGCCGCGTGGCGCGACCGGCGAGGCTCGGCGATGCGGGTCAAGTCGAGCCTGATGCTCGGGATCGGCGAGCGCGACGACGAGGTCGTGGAGGTGCTGCGTGAGCTGCGCGCGGCCGGCGCCGACGTCGTCACGCTCGGTCAGTACCTGCGCCCGACGCACGAGCACCTGCCGGTGCAGCGCTTCGTCCCCCCGGCCGAGTTCGTGCGGCTGGGCGAGGTCGGGCGCTCGCTGGGCTTTGCCCACGTCGAGGCCGGCCCGCTGGTCCGCTCGTCGTACCACGCCGAGCGGCACCGCCCCGATCCGCCCGCGGCCGAGCGCTAGCGTCGCGGGTCGGGCGCCCGGCACCGGTCCCGGCGCGCCGCTCGGTGGCGATCGCGAGGCGCTCCGACGATCGGGCGAGCGCCGGGGGTCAGGACCCGTCCGCGCCGGACGGCGGCAGCTCTTGGGGAAGCAGCAGCGTCCCGAGCGGCCGGCCCTCGAGCACCGCCTCGGCATCGGAGATCAGCGCGTCCGCCAGCGCGCGCCGCGCCCCCGCGTAGCGCCGCACGATCCGGCCCTCGGCGTCCACCAGGTAGCTCGTGGGCAACACCGTCACGCCCCATTCCGCCGCCCGCTTCCTCGACTGGCGCAGGATGGGGTAGGTCACGTTCAGGGGCCGGAGGAAGTCCCGGACCTGGTCCACCGACAGATCGGGCTCGTGGACCCCGATCACGCGCAGGCCGTCGGCGCCGCGACGCAGGTAGAGGTCCTGCAGGCGCGGCATCAGCTCCTTGCACGGCTCGCACCACTCGGCCCAGAAGTTGACCAGGGTGAGCTTGCCCTCCGACCAGTCGACGGTCCACGGCTTGAACGACCCGTGGGCGATGCCCTCGAGGACCGGCGCGGGCTCGTTCGGCGCGATCGCCAGCTGACCCCGGGCCGCGCCGGCCGCAAGGCACGACCCCAGCACCAGCAGTGCGAGTCGGTCGGGCGCTCGCCTTCGTCTCATTTGCCGAACCGTGTCTGGAGCGGGAAACCGGGCTCGAACCGGCGACCCCGACCTTGGCAAGGTCGTGCTCTACCAACTGAGCTATTCCCGCAGCCCCGGCGCGCCGCGGTGCGCCGTGGGAACACCGAGCAAGCTACCGCATGCTCCGCGGCGGCGTCAACCGGAGCGGCCTCGCGCCGTCAGGCACCGGGAAGATCGTCGGCACCGGGCCGGAACGCGTCCTCGACGTGGCGCACGATCAGCGCGCCGCCCTTCTCCGCCAGGACCTCGACGACGTCGAACCTCGCGGGTCGCTCGAGCCAGCCCCGGCGCAGCAGGTAGGCCAGCGCGGCCCGGGCGAGCCGGCGGCGCTTGAGGCGCGTCACCGCCTCGGCCGGAGTGCCGAAGCCCGCGCCGGCCCTCGTCTTCACCTCCACGAACACGACCCGCTCCCCGCGCTCGCAGACCAGGTCGATCTCCGCCCCGTGGCGGCGCCAGCGGCGATCCAGGATGCGGTAGCCGCTGTTGCGCAGCACCTCCTCGGCCCGCGCCTCGCCGCGCCGGCCCAGTTCCTGCCGCGGATCTCCCGGGCTCAACGCCCGGGCGGTCCCGGCCGACGCGGCCCGCCGCGGACGCCGTTCCGGTCCGGGCTCGCTCCCGGCCCGCGCAGCTCGCGCACCCGGTCCAGGATCTCGCGGCGGAAGCGTGGCAGGAACATCCGCAGCTCGGCCCGCTGCCGCACCGACAGCGCCGCGTCGATCTCGGACAGGATCGCCACCTCGTCCTCGCGCTCCCGGCGCTCCACCTCGGCGAGTCGATCGAGCCGCCCTTGAAGCTCGACGTCGCTGGCCCCGCGCTCGAGCCCGGTCCGCAGCAGTCGGAACGCCTCGACCCGCTCGCGGCGAGCGGCGGCCCGCGACTGCTCCAGCCGCTCGATGCGAGGCATGATCTCGGTCGTCTGCCCGTCCGACAGGGCCAGCTCGCGCCGCAGCCGGCTGCGGAAGTACTCGCGCATCGCCTCGCGCAGCTCGCCCGGCGCCGCTGTTTCGGGATCGTCGGCGGGAGGGAGCTGGGCGACGGAGGGCGCGGCCGGCACCCCGACGGACAGCAGGGCCACGAGGAGAAGCTTACTGCCACGTCTCATCTCGCACCTCGCATCGCCGCCTCGGAGGCGTTCACGATCGGAAACGGCCGCGCGCCCCGAGGGCCGGAGGCGCGGCACCTCCCTCGGCGCGTCCTCGGCGGCGAAGGCCGGACGGGTCGGCGGCAGATCACGACGACCGGCCCTGGCGGAGCCAAAGCAGGAGGGCGCGCCGCGTCTCGGGCTCGAGCGTCCCGAGATCGGAAAGCCACTCCGCGGCCTCGGGCTCGTCCTCCGGCCCGACCCCGCCCCAGCCCGCGAGGTCGCCCAGCTCGGCCGCCAGCGACTCGGGGTCCGCCTCGAGCAGACCCGCGACGAGCGCCTGGGGCATGCCTGCCGCGCCGTCCGGCTCGCTTGCCTGCCGGCTCTGCCGCGCGACCAGCCACGCCGCGACGAGAAGGAAGCCGACGAGCGCTGCCGCCACGGTCGGCCGCCGCCAGGCGCGGGGCCGGGTTCCCGCATCCTCACGCTCGAGCCGGCCGCGCAGGCGCCGATCGAAGTCCGTCCAGTACGACTCGTCGGGGGCGGGGGCGATCTCGCGCTCGCCGCCGGGAAGCGCCAGCAGCTCGAGCAGGTCGCCGGCGCCGTCGCACTCGCCGCACTGCCGTGCATGGTCCCGGAGTGCCGCCACCGCGGCCACGCGTCCGGCGGGAGCGATCTCGCCCGCCGCGAGACGGATCAAGTCGCGATCGAACTCGGTGCAGCCGCTCATGCCGGCCTCCCCTGCTCCACGCGGCACAGCCGCCGCCTCAGGTTGGCGACCGCCTGGTGCAGGTGCGCCTTGACGGCACCCTCGGTCAGCTCCATGGCGGCCGCCACCTCGGAGTAGCTCAGCTCCGAGAAGACCTTCAGCGCCACGACCTCCCGCTGCCGCGGCGGCAGGGCGGCGACCGCGGCGCGAACGCGCTGTCGCGCCTGCTCCCGGCGCAGCCGCTCGTCGGCGGGCTCGGCCGCGTCCGCGAGCGCCGCGCAATCCTCCAGCCCGTCGCTCGGCCGGCGCTCGGACCGCGCCGATCTCGCGACGTTGAGCACGATCCGCATCAGCCACGTCCGCAGTGCCGCCTCGCCGCGGAATCGCTCCAGGCCGCGCCAGGCGCGCACGAACGTGACCTGCGCCGCTTCGTCGGCCTCCTCATGCGAACCGAGCAGCCTGCGCGCCACCATGTAGATCGCCCGCCGGTGCCGCGCCACGAGGCCGTCGAACGCGGTCCGATCGCCGGCGCGGTGCCGGGCGAGCAGCTCCTCGTCGGAGAGGTTCGTCTCGGTCCCCAGGGTCGGCTCCCGACCGGATTGGACCGCCGGGACGGCACGCGGGTTTAGCCCGATGCGTTCCCGGTCTGCAGCCGACGCTTCCAGACGGTGCCGCCGGGCGTGTCCTCGAGGACGATGCCGCGGGCGGCCAGCCGGTCCCGGATCCGGTCGGCCTCGGCGAAGTCGCGGACGCGCCGCGCCTCCGCTCGCAGGCGGATCTGCTCGGCGACCTCCGTGTCCAGATCGGCTGCGCCGCGGTCGAGAACGCCGAGGACGCCGTCGATCCGACCGAGTGCCGCGACGAGCGTCGCCCGGCTCCCGGCCGGCAGCTCCCCGCGGTCCATCGCCACGTGAGCCTCGCGCACCAGGCGGAACAGCGCGCCGAGCGCCTCGCTGATATTCAGGTCGTCGGCCAGCGCCGCCTCGAACGCCGCCGACTCCCGTGCCAGCGTCGCCTCGAACCGCCCGTTCGTTCCGGCGGCCGGCTCCTCGCGCTCGATCCGGCGCGAGAGGTCGTCCAGGCGCTCGAGCTCGGCCGTCGCCTGCGCCAGGCCGGCCAGCGTGAAGTTCAGCGGGCTGCGGTAGTGCGTCCCGAGCAGCAGCAGCCGGATGGCGCGCGGCTCGTGGCCGCGCTCCACGAGGTCGCGCAGCGTGTGGAAATTGCCCTTGGACTTCGCCATCTTCTCGCCGTCGACCAGCAGGTGCGCGGCGTGCATCCAGTACTTGACGAACGGCCGCCCGGTCGCCGCCTCGCTCTGGGCGATCTCGTTCTCGTGGTGCGGGAAGATGTTGTCCACGCCCCCGGTGTGGAGGTCGAAGCTCGGGCCGAGGTACTTGATGCTCATCGCCGAGCACTCGAGGTGCCAGCCCGGCCGCCCCGGTCCGTACGGCCCGTCCCAGCACGGCTCGCCCGCGCGGTGGGCCTTCCACAGCACGAAGTCGCGGGCGTCGTCCTTGTCGTACTCGTCGCTGTCGACGCTCGCCCCCTGCCGGATCTCGCGGTTGTCGAGGTTGGACAGCCGGCCGTAGCCGGGGAAGCTGTCGATCCGGTAGTAGAGCGAGCCCTTGCTCTGGTAGGTGCAGCCGCGCCGCTCCAGCCGGCCCGCCAGCTCCAGCATCTCCGGCACGTGGTCCGTGGCCCGCGGGTAGTGCTCGGCCCGCTCGATGCGCAGCGTGTCGAGGTCCTCGAAGAAGGCGCGGATGTACGGCTCGGTCACCTGCTCCAGGCTTTTCCCGGTCGCCGCCATGCGGGCGATGATCTTGTCCTCGACGTCCGTGATGTTCATCACCTGCGTCACGCTCAGGCCGACGAGCTTCAGCGTGCGGCGCAGCAGGTCCTCCCAGACGTAGGTGCGGAAGTTGCCGATGTGGGCGAAGTCGTAGACCGTCGGGCCGCAGGTGTAGAGCCCGACCCGGCCCGGCTCGAGCGGCTCGAGCGGCTCGACGCGGCGGGTCAGCGTGTTGTAGATCCGCATCGAGCGGCGGATTGTAGCAGGATCCGGCCGCCGCTCCGGCCGGCGGCCCGCGGCGGGCCTCCTCGAGAGCGCGGCGCCCGCGCCGGGGGGCGCGCACCGCGCTCCTTGACGAGGCTCCCGAGGGCGGCTCTAGAACGCGACCCTGATCCCGAGCTCCCAGCGGCGCCCGAATCGGCGGCTCGCTTCGTTGTTGCCGTTGGTCTGTCGTCCGATCTTGAAGTCCGGGTTGTACACCGAGTAGGTGCCGTCGTTGAACGCGTTCAACACCTTGGTCGTGAGCTGCAGGTTGAGACCGCGTCCGAGGTTGTACTCCTTGGAAGCTTGCAGGTCGACGTTCCAGTACGAGGCGTTGCGCTGATCGTTCCGCACGCCGGTCGGGTAGTCCGAGCGGTTCCGAGCCCCCGGAACCGCATAGGAGCTGGTCTGCGGAGTGAGCGTGTCCAGCGACGGCTGCTGGAACAGGATGGAATACGGCAGCCCCGACTGCCAACTGGTGGCGGTCCCCAGACGAATACCCCAGGGTGTGACCATCGTCGCGTTGAGCTTCACGACGTGCCGCTGGTCGTAGGCCTGGAACCCGCTGACGTCCCGCAGCAGGACGCTCGGATCGTCGTCGAACCCATCGTTGAAGTCCTCGCCGTCGCCCTTGGCCTTGGAGTACACGTACGAGCCTTGCAGCTCCCAGTTCCGGTACTGGCGCCGGTCGAGCCTCAGCTCCCAGGCATCGTAATCGATCTGGTTGAAGTTGCCGATCATGAAGATGTCGCCCCAGAAGGGGTTGAGCCGGTAGAGATCGATGATCTGGTCCGGCCGGTGCAGCACGGTCAGCTCATCCGCCGGCGCGCCCGGCTCGCGGAAGCTGATCGTGTCTCCGACGCAGTCGTCGAGCCGGCCGTCGCCGGGGCCGGGGTCGGTGTCCTGGTACGTCTCTTGGGTGTGCGGGTCGGTCACGAGGCCGGTGCCCCAGCTCAACACGACGGCCGGGTCTTGCGCCTTCTGCTGCAGCGCGCACATCCCGTAGTCGCCGACGCCGGCGTTGATGTTGCGGTCCTGGAGCTGGTCGCGGAACTTGCGGTTGATGTAGGTCAGGCCGACCCGGGTCTCGGTCCACAGCTCGCGCTCGAACGAGAACGTGAACTCGTCCTGGTACGGGGTCCTGAGGTTCGGATCGACCACGCTCACGTTGATCGCGGGTGAGATGTTGTTCACGAGCTGCACCTGGCCCGCCTCGTCCCCGGTGAAGTCGATCCGATAGACGACGTCGGTCTGGGCGGGCTGCAGCTCCTGCAACGGGATCACGAGCGGGATGTTGTTGTAGTGCCGTCCGATCGAGGCCTTGAACGCCATCTTGCCGTTGCTGAACGGATCCCACGCCACCGACAGGGACGGCGAGAAGTTGGTGCTGTTCAGCGTACGATCGTCCTTGCGGCGCCGGCGCTCGAGCAGCAGCGGCCACTTCGCTTCCGACTCGATCGAGCGCTGCACGTCCTGCTGGCACCCGAGATCGCCCTCGTCACACAGCAAGCCGACCAATTGGCTCGTGAAGCTCTCCAGCTCCTCGAAGCCGGTGAAGGAGGACAAGAGAATCGGGGCGAGGTTCTCGAAGGTCGGACCGTACGAGTCGCTGGTCGGGTCGACGAAGGGCCTGGTGGCGGCCAGGAAGGCGTCCAGCTCCGCCTGGGGATCGAAGATCTCGTGCCCTTCGGCGCTGATCTCCTCGCGGTCGACGCGGGCCCCGAGGGTCACGGTCAGGTTCTGCCGCGGCTTGAACTGGTCCTCGGCGTAGAAGCCCCAGTTGGTGCCGGTCGCGCGGACGTCGTCCGACTCCGGGACGAAGATCTGGGCGATGACCACACCGAACGCCTCGAGCCCGCCGCCGGCCTGCCCCGGCGGCCCCTGGTCCGTGACGACGAAGAAGGCCACGTTCGGTTTCAAGGTCAAGTCGCGGAAGTAGCGCTCGTTCTCGACCGCCACGCCGAGCTTGAACTGGTGGCTCATGCCCCAGAAGCGGCCGCCGTAGACCGTCGCCTTGCCGTTGACCGTCAGCCGCTGCCGGTGGTCGGAGAGCCTCTGGTTGAACGAACCGCTGACCTGGCCCGTATCCAGGTTCTGGCACTGCGCGGCCTCGAGAAACTCGACGCCGGCAACACAGTCGTTCAACCGACCTTCCGTGTTCGGGAAGACATCGAGCGTGGTATCGGACCAGGCCAAGACGCTTTCGGCGAGAACCTTGGGCGAGAAGGGTGCGGTCCAGGTCAGGATCGAGGTCGTCGAGTCGCGCTCCCGGCCCAGGCTCGAATTCGAGCCGATCAGGCTGCTCACGCCGATGTTCGTCTCCTCGAGCGGCTCCATCCGGTGCTGCAGCCGCAGCTTGTTGCGGGGCGAGACCTGCCACGTGACCCCGAAGTCGTTCGTCTGGGACTTGGTCGTTCTCACCTCGATCAGCTGCACGTTCACCGGGTCCTCGCGGTCGACGAGCTGGATGTCCGCCGTGTACCACAGCTTGTCGCGGATCAGGGGACCGGAAAAGTGCAGGCTCGGCTCGTAGCGGTCGAACCCTCCCTGGGGCAGGCCCGACTGGTTCAACGCGCCGTCACCGTCGAGCTTGCTCGTCGCGTAGTAGAGCTCGGCGACGCCCTCGTGCGTGTTCGAGCCCTGCTTCTGCACGATGTTGGCGAACCCGCCCTGCGCCCGGCCGTACTCCACGCCGGCGCCGGCGGTGATCACCTGGATCTCCTCGATCGAGTTGGGGTTGACCCGGCTGTTGCCCTGCTGCCCGGTCAGCGGGTCGACGTTGCTCACGCCGCTGACGGTCACCCGCAGGTCCCGCTCTCGCGACCCGTGGACGTTGACGTTCCCGTCGCCGTCCGCGTCCTGGACGCCGGGGGCCAGCGTCAGGACGTTCTGGTAGGAACGGCCGGGCACCGGCAGGTCCTTGATGAAGTTCTCCGAAAAGCGCGTCGTGGACGTCGGCGTGTCGAGGTCGATGACCTCGGAGTCGGCGATGACCGTCACCGTCTCCTTAATGTCCGACATCATCCGCACCGGCACGGGCACGGTCTTGCCGCTCTGCACGGTCAGGTTGGGGACGCGGATCGTGGTGAAGCTCGGGAACGACACCTCGATCGCGTAGCCCGCGCCGGGCCGGAGCACGGGGAACTCGACCATGCCCTTGACGTTCGAGAGCTGGGCGTAGGTCTTCACGTACCCCACCTCGTGGCTGATCGTGACCGTCGCCCCGGGCAGCGGCAGGCCCTGGTCGTCGGTCACGACGACGGTGATGCCGCCCTGTGCCGCGGCCGCCGTGGCCGCGAGCCCGACGATCACGATCGCCAGCAGGCTGTGCCTGGGTCTCATCGCTCCCTCCTCGCCCCGCGTGGCGGGACGACGCACGTTACCGGCGGACCGACGGGGGGCAAGGCGAGGTCTCTCTTGCGTGGCCGCTGGCGCTTGCGGCCCAGGATTTACCACCATCCCGGGCCCCCGTCAATCGGGCAGGTCCGCACGTTCCCGATTCATTACGTGGTGCGGCCGGCCGGGGAAGACAATGGCAAGGAGAATGCCCGCGCTGCAGTCATGCAGCGGCGGGCCGGGCGGCAGCCTACCCGGCGTTCCCGCCTGGAGTCTTGTCCGCGGGCTCACGGGCACTAAGATGGACGCCGATGGCCTGGCCGCGATCGTGGAGACCGGCCTCCGCGGCATGTGCCGGCGTCGCCCTGCTGGCGGCAGGGGGGCTCCGCGCCGATCCGCGGGTCCGGGTCGACGAGCAGGAGAGTCTCTTGCTGAGGGTGCGCTCGCTGGCGGCGGCGGCGGTCGACGCCCCGGAAGGCGGGTTCGTGCTCCGCCCCGAGGGGCACCGGCCAGGCCGGCTCGACTTCGCGGTCCTGTGGCCGGACCCGGCGCGGGCGTGCCAGGTGTCCCTCGTCGCCACCCGGCTCGCCCCGCGGCCGGGCAGCCCGAGCGTGGTCCGCCTCGAGGGACGGGTCGACTTCCCCGACGGCAGCCGGCGGGAAGCGGCGCGCGAGCTGGAGTTCGAGGGGCGGACGACCGCGCTGTTCGAGATCGCCCGCGTCGACGGGCGCGCGCTGACCCTGGTGGTGGAGGCGGAGAGCGTGCTCGAGACCGTGATCGCGGCGCGGCCTCGGATCGGGCCGCACGTCGTGCTGCACCTCGGCGTCGAGTGGGTCGGGGAGGGCCGGGCGGCGTTGCTCGAGACGAACCGTCTGAGCACGTTCGTCGGCGAACCCGTGAGCTACTCGTTCCGGCTCGGCGATGTGCCGGAGGCGGAGTCGATCGAGGTGCGCCTGACGCCGCTCGCGCTGTTCGGCGACGTGATCGAGCTGCGCGCCGAGGTTTCCGGCTCCGTCCAGCGGTTCGCGGGGACGGAGCTGATCGCCCGGCGCGAGCAGTGGCTGATCTCCCGCGGCCAGAGTGCTGCGCTCGACACCTCGGCCGGCGAGCCCGCGACCGGCTTCCGCTTCGTCGTCACGCCGAGCTTCTGAGCCGCCATGCTGCTGCCACGCATCGTCGCCGGACCGCGCGAGCCGCGGTGGTGCGGCTCGCGCTAGGGAGCGGCACCATGGCCGATCGCCCAGCCGGAGGCTCGACCCCGATCGCGGAGGTCCGCCGGATCGCGCGGCTGGCCGGCCTCGAGCTGGACGAGGCCGGGATCGAGCGCATCGGTCGCGAGCTCGGCTCGATCCTCGAGTCCATGTCGTCCCTCGACGAGGCCGGCGCGGCGACGCACGATCACGGTTCGGTCTCGGGCGCGCCATCCCTGCCGCTCCGGGAAGACGCGGTCGAGCCGTGCCTCGGCGCCGAGGCCGCGCTCGGCAACGCTCCGGACCCGGCGAGGGGGCTGTTTCGAGTGCCACGGAGCCTCGACGAGTGAGCCCGGCGGAAAACGGGCTCGCGAGCCTGACCGCCTGCGAGCTGCGGCGACGCGTGGTTGCCGGCGAGGTGTCGGCCCTCGACGCCGCGCGCGCCCACCTCGAGCGGATCTCCGCGCTCGACGGCCGGCTGCACTGCTTTCTCGCGCTGAACCCGAAGGCGGAGCAGGAGGCGCGGCAGGTCGACCGCCGGATCCGCGCCGGCGAGCGGCTCGCGCTCGCCGGGGTGCCCGTCGCGGTGAAGGACAACCTGGTGACCGCGGGACTGGCCACGACCTGCGGCTCGCGCATCCTCGGCGGCTTTCGCTCCCCCACGGACGCCACGGCCGTGAGCCGGCTGCGCGCGGCCGGGGCCGTCGTCCTCGGCAAGACCAACCTCGACGAGTTCGCGATGGGCTCCTCGACCGAGACCTCCGCGTTCGGGCCGACCCGCAACCCGTGGGACCCGGCGCGGGTGCCGGGGGGATCGAGCGGAGGCTCGGCGGCCGCGGTCGCGGCCCGCCTGGCGCCGCTCGCGCTGGGGAGCGACACCGGCGGCTCGATCCGGCAACCCGCGGCCTTCTGCGGCGTCATCGGGCTCAAGCCGACCTACGGGCGCGTGTCCCGCTCGGGACTCGTCGCCTACGCGTCGTCGCTCGACCAGGTCGGCCCGCTGACGCGCTCGGTGGCCGACGCCGCCTCCGCCCTGGCGGCGATCGCCGGACCCGACCCGCGCGACGCGACGGCGCGGAACGAGCCGGCCGGCGACTACGTCGGAGCCTGCTCGCGCGGGGTGCTCGGGCTGCGCGTCGGGCTGCCGCGGGAGTACTTCGGGGCCGGCCTCGACCCGGAGATCGAGCGCGCCGTCCGGCTGGCGGCGGCGGCGCTCGAAGCTGCCGGCGCCACGCTCGAGGAGGTGTCGCTGCCCCACACCCGGTTCGCGATCCCGACGTACTACCTGCTGGCGACCGCGGAGGCGTCGAGTAACCTCTCCCGGTACGACGGCGTGCGCTACGGCGAGCGGCTCGGCGCCGAGGCCGGCCTGCGGGCGATGTTCGGCCGAACCCGCGCGGGAGGCTTCGGTGCCGAGGTCCAGCGGCGGATCATGCTCGGCACCTACTCCCTGTCGGCCGGCTACCACGAGCGATTCCACGCGCGGGCCCAGGCGGTCCGGACGCGAATCCGCGAGGAGCTGCTGGCGCTGCTCGGTCCCGGCCCGCGAGTCCTGCTCGCTCCGACCACCCCGACCGCGGCATTCGGGCTCGGCGAGAAGGTCGAGGACCCGCTGCAGATGTACCTCTCGGACGTGTACACGGTCACGGCCAACCTCGGCGGGCTCCCCGCCCTCGCGCTGCCGGTAGGCCGCTCCGCGCGCGGCTTGCCGCTCGGGGCCCAGCTCATGGGCCCGCCGTTCGGCGAGGAGCTGCTGTTCGCGGCGGGCGCCGTGCTCGAACGCGCGTTCCCGCTTCCGGCGCCGCCGTGCGACGCACCCGGGTTCGCCCCGTGAGACGTCCCGAGCCGAGCGCCGGGTGTTGCACGGGGGTGGCGGGAAGGGCTGCTCGCAGCGCGCGGGTGCTGGTGCTCGCCCTGTCGCTGTGCGCCGCGGCCGGGCCGACCGAATCGCTGCAGCTCAGCTCGGATCTTCGCGTCGTCGTGCTGCGCGGCCGGGACGTGGCGCTCGAGGTCCGCGTGCGGACCGGGGACGACTACGAAGCGCTGGGACGCCGGGTCTGCGCCGACGACGTCCGGTCGGACGCGCTGTCGGCCTGGAACCGCGGCGCTCCGATCGCGGCCGGCCAGTGGGTGCGGGTGCCGCTCCAGCTGCTGTCTCCGTCCTACCGCTCGCTCGCGCTGCGGTCGCTGTTCCCCGAAGACCGGAGCGACGGTGGAGACTGGGTCCACCTCGCACGCCGGGGACGGCTGCCGACCTACGACGAGGGACTGTGGCAGGTGACCCGCTGGTTCGCCCGCGACGACGCCGACTTCGACGAGCTGCGCCGCGCGAACGGCCTCGACGCCCCCGAGCTGCGGCCGGGCCAGGACGTGCGGATCCCCGCCGCGCTGCTCCATCCCGCGTTCCGCGCCCGCCCGGCATCGGCGGACGGGAGCCTGTCCTTCGTGTCGGACGCGGCGGGACCGTACGCCGCCTACCGGCTGCTGCCGGGCGAGGCGATCTACTCCGCCGTCGTCGTCCGCTTCACCGGGCGGACGGCCGGGGAGGACGTCGTCGCGCTGTCGCACGAGATCGCCTCCCGCAGCGGCATTCCCGACCTGCGGGACATCCCCGCCGGCTTCGAGATCAAGATCCCGCTCGACCTGCTCGAGCCCGAGTTCCTGCCCGCCGACGACCCGCGCCGCATCGAGGCCGAAGCGCGAGCCGCCGCGCTGGCGCAGGAGCTGGCGTCGCACCCGGTCGCCACCAGCCGCACCGGCCTCTCCGGCGTGCTGCTGATCGTGGACCCCGGGCACGGCGGGCGCGACATGGGAACGATGCACAACGGCGTCTGGGAGCACGACTACGTCTACGACGTCGCCTGCCGCCTCCGGCGGCTCGTCGAGACCGAGACCACGGCGCGCGTCGCGCTGACCCTCGAGGACCGGGAGACCGGCTGCGCGCCGTCGACCCTCGACCGGCTCGTCGCCAACCGGCAGGGAACGATCCTGACCTCCCCCCCGTTCCTGGCCACGGCCGACGGCGACGCGGAGATCGGCGTCAACCTCCGCTGGTACCTGGCGAACTCGCTGTTCCGCAAGGCGGTCGCGGCGCGCGTCGATCCCGATCGCGTCGTGTTCCTGTCGCTGCACGCGGACAGCCGGCACCCGTCGCTGCGCGGCGCGATGGTCTATGTCCCCGGCGCGGCGTTCCGCGCGAAGACCTACGGCTACGCCTCGGCCACGTATCGCAAGTATTCCGAGGTCCGGGAGGACCCGTTCGTGCGCTTCTCCGAGCGGGATCGCGTCCGCTCCGAGGCCGTGTCGCGCCGGCTGGCCGGGGCCCTCGTGGCCGCGCTCGGTGCCGAGGGACTCCCGGTGCAGGCCTACCAGCCGGTACGGGACAAGATCGTTCGAGGTCGCGAGCGGTGGGTGCCCGCCGTGCTGCGCGGGAACGCCGTCCCGACCAAGGTCCTGGTCGAGATCGTCAACATCGCCAACTCGGCGGACGCCGAGCTGCTGGGGTCGGCCGCCGTGCGCGAGAGGATGGCCCGGGGGCTGCTGCAGGGGCTGCGCCGGCACTTCGGCGAGGCGGCGGGAGCGCCGGCGGCGATGACCGCGGCGCCGTGATCGCCGCGAGCCTTCCTTGACAAGCCGCGCCAGTCGTTCTATCCATCGCGCCGGGAGGTCCCGCGTGCCGCTCTACGAGTATCGCTGTCTTGCCTGCAGCCGGCGGACCGAGGTCCTGCAGCGGTTCAGCGACCGGCCGCTCAGGAAGTGCGAGTCCTGCGGCGGAAAGCTCGAGAAGATGATCTCCCGCTCCGCCTTCCTGCTGAAAGGGGGCGGGTGGTACGCCGAGGGCTACGGGAACTCGAAGCCGGCGTCGAAGACGGAAGCCGGGGGCGAGGCCAAGCCGGCGAAGTCCGAGTCGGCGTCCTCCGCCGAGGGCACCGCCGAGAAGAAGAAGGACAAGGAGAAGAAGACCCCCAAGTCCGGCCCCGCCTGATTCCGCGCCGCGTCCCCCGGACCCGGGAGTTTGACCGCGGCGCCGGCCGGTACGATAATCGCGGCCCTTCCTCGATCCGATGAACGTCCTCCTGGTCGGAAGCGGTGGTCGCGAGGACGCGCTCGCCTGGGCGCTGTGCCGCAGCCCGTTGCTGACGCGATTGCGCTGCGCGCCGGGCAACGCCGGCATGGCACGCCGCGCCTCGACCGTGGCGATCGATGCTGCCGATGTCGAAGCGCTCGTCGCGCACGTGCGGGCAGAGCGGTACGACCTGGTCGTGGTCGGCCCGGAGGCGCCGCTCGTAGCCGGGATCTCCGACCGGCTGCGCGCGCTCGACGTCGCGGTCTTCGGGCCGTCCGCCGCGGCGGCGCGGCTCGAGGGAAGCAAGGTCTTCGCCAAGCAGTTCATGGCACGCCACTCGATCCCGACCGCCGCGTTCCGCGTCTTCGACGATGCGGCGCCGGCGATCGACTTCCTGCAGTCGCGCGAGGCGGCCTACCCGCTCGTGATCAAGGCCGATGGCCTCGCCGCCGGCAAGGGTGTGCTGTTCGCGAGCGACGCGGGCGAGGCCGTCGCCGCGGTGCGTGGGCTGATGGTCGAGCGGCGCTTCGGCCCGGCCGGCGCGAGCGTCGTCGTCGAGGAGCGGCTCGCCGGACGCGAGGCCTCGTTCTTCGTGCTCTGCGACGGGCGGCGCTTCGTCGAGCTCGCGACGTGTCAGGACTACAAGCGCGCCCTCGACGGCGACGCCGGGCCGAACACCGGCGGCATGGGGTCCTGTTCCCCCTCGCTGCACCTGACGGAGTCGGCGCGCCGCGAGGTGCTCGCGTCCGCCGTCGCGCCGGCGGTGGCGGGACTGGCCGCCGAGGGCCACCCGTACCGCGGCGTGCTGTACGTCGGCGTGATGCTCGCCGCCGACGGCCCCCAGGTGCTCGAGTTCAACGCGCGCTTCGGCGACCCGGAGGCGCAGGTGCTGCTGCCGCGGCTCGACGGCGACTGGCTGGAGCTGCTGCACGCGGCGGCCGTCGGAAACCTCGGCGCGCTCGTCCCGCGCTGGAGGCCCGACGCCGCGGTCTGCGTCGTGATGACGGCGGAAGGCTATCCCGGCCGGTACGCCACCGGGAGGGCGATCGACGGACTGGAGCGGGCCGCGGAGATCGAGGGGGTGGAGCTGTTCCACGCCGGCACGGCGCTCGGACCGGACGGACGATGCGTCACCGCCGGCGGCCGGGTGCTGGGCGTGACGGCGGTCGGCCCCGACCTGGCCTCGGCGCGCGTTCGCGCCTATCACGCCGTCGACCTGATCTCGTGGGACGGCGAGCGGCACCGCACCGACATCGCCCTCGACGCGCTGGCCCAGCCGGCAAGGAGGACCTGACGATGAGCGAAGCGAACGGCACGCGGGTCGCGATCCTGATCGGAAGCGATTCCGACCTCCCGGTGATGGCCGAGGCCGCGGCCGTGCTGAAGCGGCTCGGCGTGGGCTTCGAGCTGCACGTGACCTCCGCGCATCGCAGCCCGGAGCGAACGACCGAGATCGTGCGTGCGGCCGAGGCGGGCGGCGTACGCGTGTTCATCGCCGCCGCGGGGTGCGCGGCGCACCTCGCGGGCACCGTCGCCGCCCACACCACGCGGCCGGTGCTCGGCGTTCCCCTGGCGGGGTCGGAGCTGAACGGGCTCGACTCGCTGCTCGCGACGGCGCAGATGCCGGCCGGGGTGCCGGTCGGCACGCTCGCGATCGGCAAGGCCGGAGCCGCGAACGCGGCCTGGCTCGCCGTCGGGATCCTCGCACTGTCCGACGAGCCGCTGGCGCGGCGGCTGCGCCAGGAGCGCGAGGCGATGGCGGCACGGGTCGCCTCCAAGAGCGAGGGCGCACGGCAGAAGCTCGTCGACCTGATCCGCTGAGTGCGGGTGCGATCCGCGGCATGAGACCGGAAACCACAGCCCCCTGGTCCACCGGGGATGTTTCCGCGTAGACCCGCGAGCGGACGCATGCGACCCGGCTACCACACGATCACGCTCGGCTGCAAGCTCAACCGCTTCGACACGGCGGCGCTCGAGGGCGAGCTCGAGCTGCGCGGCCTGCGCCACGAGCCGGACGTGGGACGCGCGGCGGTCGTCGTCGTCAACACCTGCACCGTCACCTCGCGGGCCGACGCCGACGCCCGCAAGCGGATCCGGAGCGTTCGCAAGCTGAACCCGCACTGCAAGCTGCTGGTGACCGGCTGCTATGCCGAGCGGGCCCCCGACACGCTGCGCGCGCTTGGCGGCGTCGATCGGGTGTTCGGCAACTCGTCGAAGCCGGCGGCTGCGCGCGTGTTCGACGAACTCGGGGTCGGCGCCCGGCGGGCGCCGCAGCGGGAGGCCCCGGTCGGCGACCGCGGCTGCGACGGCGCGCCGCTTCCGGAGGCGCTCCACTTCGGCGACCGCGCCCGGGCCTTTCTCAAGGTCCAGGAGGGATGCCGGCTGGTCTGCTCCTACTGCGTGATCCCTGCGGTGCGCGGCCCCAGCCGCTCGGTTCCGCCCGATCGCGTGCTGGCGGCGGCCGGCTCGCTGTTCGCGTCCGGGTACCGCGAGATCGTGCTGACGGGGGTCAACGTCGGGGACTACGGGCGGGACCTCAGCCCGCAGCTCGGCCTGGCCGACCTGCTGCGCCGGCTGCTCGCGGGCTGCGGCCCGAACCGCATCCGGCTGAATTCGCTCGAGCCGCGCACGGTCACCGAGGAGATCGTGGAGCTGATGGCGCGCGATCCGCGGCTGGCTCCCCACCTCCAGGTCCCGCTGCAGTCCGGCTCGGACGAGATCCTGCGCTCGATGCGGCGAAACTACCGCGCGGAAGACTATGCGGAGCGGCTGGCCCGGCTGCGCGCGGCGGTGCCCCACGCCGGCCTGGGAGCGGACGTCATCGTCGGATTCCCGGGAGAGACCGACGAGCGCTTCCGCGAGAGCTACGACTTCATCGCCCGCTCGGCGCTGACCTACCTCCACGTCTTCCCGTGGTCGCCGCGGCCGGGAACGCCGGCGGCCGACCTGCCGGGCAGGGTCGGGCCCGCCGCCGTCCGCGAGCGGGCGGCCGCGCTGCGCGCGCTGGGCGGCGACCTGTCGTTCGGATTCCGGCGCCGCTTCGTCGGCCGGCTGCTCGAATCGGTGGTCCTCGGCGCCCGGAGCTGCGACGGCCGGCCGCGGGCCCTCACCGGGAACTTCATCGAGGCCGACCTCGACCCGGCCGGTCCCGAGCCGGGCCGGCTCGTCCCGATCCGGATCACCGCGGCGACCCGCGACCGGACGAAGGCAACGGTCGAGGGCGGAGACTGCGGACCCGGAGAACCGGCGAGCCGCACGACCCCTCGACCGGCCGTCCGCCTCGCGACCGGGGCGGGGGCGGGAGACCGCTAGAGGACCAGGTCCTTGAGCGCCTTGGCGACCGTGAACTTCACCACGGTCTTGGCCGGGATCTGCACCGGCTCCCCGGTCAGCGGGTTCCGGCCGGTCCGCGCCTGGCGGTTCTGGACCTTGAACTTGCCGAGGTCCTTGAGCGGCACCTCGCCGCGGCTACGGATCGTCCGTTGCACGACGGCGGTCAGCGCCTCGAGAAAACGCTTGGCATCGCGCTTTTCGGCCTGCATTTCTGCGGCGAGCGCATCGATGAACTCGGTCCTGGTCATTCACCGTCCTCCCACGGACACTCAGGGTCGAGCCGGGTTCTATCATTATCCGGCCCAAGAAATCAAGGAAAAACGGCTCGCCTCCGGGCCGCCGCCCGGCCGGTCACAGCAGGGCGACCAGACGTCGCACGTCCTCGGCGGCCGTTCCGCTCCCCGCCGGAAGCCGCAGGTCGGCGAGGGCGTAGGCCGCCCGGCGCCGCTCGTACAGGGCGCGGAAGCCGAGCGGGTCCCGCCCGGCCGTCCACAGCGGCCGCCCCCGGCCGGAGCCGACTCTCCGTGCGCACTCCTCGAGCGGCACGTCGATCCAGATGGTCCTGCCGCGGACCTTCATCCAGCGCCGAGCCGCGGCTCCCAGAAACAGCCCGCCCCCCGTGGCCACGACGCAGCGCCGCCGGCCGTCGAGAGCCGAAAGGACGCGCCGCTCGGCCTCGCGGAACCGGCTCTCCCCCGCTTCGCGGATGATCCGCTCGATCGTGCGGCCCTCGATCCGCTCGACCTCCTCGTCGGTATCGACCCGCTCCCAGCCGATCGCGGCCGCCAGGGCGGCGGCGAGGGTCGTCTTCCCGCTGCCCATGAAGCCGACGAGGAAGATCGGCCGCCCTTCGGCGGCGACCGGGCCCGAAGCCGAGGACGCGGCGGAGGTGCTGGTCTCGCGCGCCATTCGCCTCAGGATCCCGTTGCCGCGGAGGCCTCGGGCGGCCGGTGGTAGCCCCGCTCGCCGGCTTCGATCCTGAGCGACAAGCGGTTCTCGCGCGGCGCGAGCGGGCAGGCGAAGCGCTCCGGCGCTCCGTAGGCGCACGACGGGTTGAAGGCCAGGTTGAAGTCGAGGATGTACGGACCCCCCGCTCGGCCGAGGAACTCGATGTAGCGTCCGGCAGGATAGGTCTCCTTGCCCGACGTCTCGTCGTAGAAGCCGAGGAACAGCCCCTCGACCCCCTCCCGCGGATCGCGGTCGAGCAGGCGGTAGACCTGCAGCGTCTGCACCCGGCCGCCGAGGCGGAAGCGGACGAAGCCGAACTTCTCCGCCGGACGCTCCCCGCCCGCCGTGGTCGCGATCACCGTCGGCTCGGGCGCGACGTAGCCGTGGATCGGACCGACGAAGTGGAGGTCGCGCCGCGGCGGCCAGTACTCGAGCCCGGCGAACCCCGCGACCTGCTCGGGCAGGAGCGGGGTCTGGGGAGAGGTGCGAAAAGAGTCGTCCTTGGCCGCACGATGGTCGGCCAGGCGCCGCTCCCAGTCGCGCGGCGGGGGAATCGCGACCATCAGACCGGGGTCGGCGGTCCCGCAGCCGCTCCCGGTCGCCGCGGCCCCGACCCCGGCCAGCACGGCGACGAGCAACCGGACCTTCGCGGAACGCATCGGACGGATCATAGCCAAAGCGTCCACCGCAGCGCGCGACGCCGGCTGCCGGGTGCGCCCGAGCCGCGCCCCGTTCGCGGCCGGCCGGCAGGTGCGCGGGTGTCGACGAAGACGGAGGCGGGACGGGGGCATCAGGCGGTCGTCACCAGTCGACGGGGACGCGGACGCGTCGATCGGCGTGATCGCGGTAGAGCAGGTAGCCGCGCTCCTTGCCGAGCTGGTAGAGGCGGCGCGTGACGTCGACGTCCTTGCGGCAGTACTGCTCGACGAGGTCGGCCCGCCCCTGCTTCCACCACTGCAGGCTGCGCTCGCCGTCGCCGCCCTTCGCCTCGCCCAGGTTGACCTCGATCAGGTGGCTCAGGGACAGGCGGAACCCCAGCTTCGCGTGCAGCTCCCCCAGGATGTCGAGCGTGCGGATGCGGCCCAGGTCCTGGTCGGTGTAGGCGGCGAGCACCGCCAGGTCGAAGCGGTCGATGTTGAAGCCGACGACCCGGTCCGCCATCGCCAGGTCGAGCAGCAGCCGGTGGACGTCGGCCTCGTGGTAGCTGCGCCACGTCCCGCGGCGGACGTCGTACACGACCGCGACCGCAAGACCCATCGAGTCCACGCGCTCCCAGCCTCCGACCTCGGCCGCGCTCCGCTGGGTCTCGAGGTCGAAGACCAGCACGTTCTCGTCCGGAACGGCCGCGGCGTGAGGTCGAACTGGAGCGTCGGGGTCGGCGCTCGCCGCCTGGCGGGGATCCACGTTTCCCGCGCGCACGATGCCGTGCCGGCGCGACGGGCGCGGCACGCCGTCCGTCCCGGGCGGCCGCAGGGACGGCGCCGGGCGAAGCGGTTGCGCCTCCCCCGCCGGTGCCTCGATGCCGAACGCGTCGAGAGCCGCGGGGTCGAGCAGCGTGCCGAGGGCGAGGATCGCGCCCTGCTTGTCGAGCGGCTTGTTGCCGTTTCCACACGTGGGGGACTGGATGCAGGACGGGCAACCGGCGTCGCAGCCACAGCCGCGCAGCAGCTCCGCGGTCCGCGCGACCAGGTGCTCGAGCTCGCGGTACCCCTGCTCGGCGAGGCCGGCGCCTCCGGGAACGCCGTCGTAGACGAAGATCGCGGGCGCGTCGAGCTGCGGGTGGCCGGTGTAGGAGATGCCGCCGAGGTCCCCGCGGTCCGAGATCGCGAGCAGCGGGAACAACCCCAGCATCGCGTGCTCGACCGCGTGGATCGCACCCATGAAGTGCAAGCCGCGGGCGGCGAAGGCCGCGGCCAGCCCGGGCGGGAGCACGATCCAGAACCCCACGGTCTCGTAGACCAGCGGCGGCGCCTCGAGCGGATGGGTCGAGATCGGCTCGCCGCCGAACAGGCGCCGGCGCTGGTAGCCATGGACGCGCTGGGTGACGCGCAGCCGGCCGAGGCCCGCCGGCAGCGGCCCGACCCGACGCCACTCGTGGCGCTCCAGGATCGCCGTCTCCTTCTCGCCCAGCACCACGGTGTAATGGTCGGCGTGAACGCGCTCGGCGACGGCGCGGCGGCGCTCCTCGTCGAGCGCGAGCACGTGGTAGGGCTGCCCGCGGTGGAGATAGATCGCCCCGACGTGGCACTCGCGGTGGGCGCGCACGCCGTCGACCTGGCCCAGGACCCGCTCCCGCGACGCGCCGTTCCCGCCGACCCGCTCGACGATCGTGAACGGCTCGGCGGCGGAGCGCGGGCTGACGTCGCGGTGCGGCCGGCGGCGCAGCGAGAACCAGGTCGTTCCGACCTCGTCCTGCACGAGGCGGCCCTCGCGGGTCAGCTCGGCGGCGAGCCGCGGCGCCGGCTCGCCCCACGCCGCCAGCTCCGACGCGCCGAGCGGCTCCTCGGCAGCGGCGCACACCAGATGCCGCCCGGCGACGAGCGGGTTCCACGGAGCGAGCACGGCCCGCTCGAACGCGCCGCCGAAGAACAGGTCGGGATGGTGCACGACGTACTGGTCGAGCGCATCGGGCAGCGCGACCAGCACCACCAGCCCCTCGCGTCCTTGCCGTCCGACGCGGCCGATGCGCTGCCAGGCCGAGGTCAGCGAGCCGGGGTAGCCGACGAGGATGCACAGGTCGAGGCTGCCGACGTCGATCCCCAGCTCGAGCGCGCTCGTCGTGACGACGGCGGTCAGGTCGCCGCGGAACAGGCGGCGCTCCAGCTCGCGGCGCTCCTCCGGCAGGTAGCCCGAACGGTAGGGCGCCACGCGGCCGCGCAGCTCCGGCGCCTGCCGCACGAGCCAGGTGTAGATCAGCTCGGTGACGCGCCGCGCCTTGGTGAAGGCGATCGTGCGCAGGCCCGCCGCCGCGGCCTCGGCCAGCAGCCGCACGGTCGCCGTGTAGGGCGACACGCCCACGGGGTTGAGGAACACCGTCTCGAGCGGCGCCCGGGGCGCCCCCGAGCGGGAAACGACCTGGAACGGCCGACCCACCAGCGTGCGGGCGAACTCCGCGGGGTTGCCGACGGTGGCCGAGGCCGCGACGAATTGCGGGCTCGCGCCGCAGCGGGCGCAGATCCGCAGCAGCCGCGCCAGGATGTGGTGGACGTGGGCGCCGAAGATCCCGCGGTACACGTGCAGCTCGTCGAGCACGATCCAGCGCAGGCCGCGCAAGAACGGCTCCCACTCGGCGTGGCGCGCGAGCAGACCGGCGTGCAGCATGTCGGGATTCGTGATCAGGACGCGAGGCGGCTCGGCCTTGATCCGGCGCCGGACCGCGGCCGGAGTGTCCCCGTCGTAGATCTCGAAGCGCGGGACGTCGAGCGCGCCCAGCGCCCCCGCGAGCCGCCGCAGCCCGCCGAGCTGATCGCGCGCGAGCGCCTTGGTCGGGTAGAGCAGCAGCGCCCGCGACTCCGGCTCCTCGATCGCCGTCTCGAGCAGGCACAGCGCGAACAGCAGCGTCTTGCCCGATGCCGTCGGCGTCACCGCCAGCACGTCGTGGCCCGCGCGGGCCAGATCGAGCCCGGCCGCCTGGTGCTCGTAGAGCCCTTCGATCGCGAGGGAGGAGAGCGCGTCCGCCAGCCGGGGCGGCAGCGGCCGTGCCGGCCGGGCGAAGCGCGCCGGCTCGCCCTCGAGCTGCCGGTGATGGGCGACCATCCGGCCCAGCGTGGGATGATCGAGGAGCCGCTCGACGAAAGGGTTCATGGTCGCGGCCACACTTCGCGGCGGTCGCTCGAGCAGGTCTCCGTCGGCGGCGGACCCGTCGCGGACGCCGGAGGGGCGATGATGACACGAAAGTGCGGCCCGGAGGATCGGGGTCGGGATCGGGCTCCGGGGGCCGGAGGCTCTCTTGCGGTTCGAGATTCCAAGATGACGCGCCGCGGCTTCCTCCTGCGGCTCGCCGCCGGGTCGGCCGTCGCCGCCTGGAGCGCCGCGAGCTGCTCGCGCCGCGGGATGTCGCGGGACGAGATCCTGGAGCGCGCCCGGGCGCTCGACCCCGATCTCGACTGCTCGCAGGCGCCCGGCCTGTGGCCGGCGGAGGCGCAGACCCGCATCGACAACGAGTACCGCGACCGCTCGGACCAGGAACTCCGGTATTGCTTCAACTGCGTCAACTACGTCGCGCCGCCGCAGCCGTCGACCTGCGGCAGCTGCCGCACAGTGAAGGGACCGATCAACCCCGGAGGCTCCTGCAAGTCGTGGACGGAGCAGACCTGAGGGCGGGTCAGACCACCTTCAGCGCCAGGACCGTGCGGTCGTCGGGCTCGCGGGTCTTGTCGGCGACGAAGTGCTGCGCGGCGCGAGCCAGTCCCCGGGCGATCTCGCGCGCCGGTTCGGCCGCGAGCTCGACGAGCCGCGCCTGCAGCCGGCGCCGCCCGAACTCCTCGCGGCCGGCGTCGCTCGACTCGCAGATGCCGTCCGAGCACAGCACGATCACGTCCCCGGCGCGCAGCTCGACGCGGACCTGGTCGTAGCCGATGCCGGGGAGCATCCCCAGCGGCGTGCCCTCGGCCTCGAGCGCCACGACCGTTTCGTCGCGCACGAGCAGCGGGCGCGGGAAGCCGCCGTTCGCCAAGAGCAGGCTCCGCTCCCGCGGGTCGTAGACCGCGAACGCCGCGGCCACGAAGCGGTTGTCGATCCGGTGCTGCAGCAGCTGCGCGTTGACGCGCGCCAGCATCTCCCGCGGCTCGCACGGATGCTCGACGACGTGCCCACGCAGGATGCCGACGGCGAGCGAGGCGTAGAGCGCCGCGGGAGTGCCTTTTCCCGCGACGTCGCCCGCGACGAAGGCGAAACGCCCGTCGCCGTACGGCAGGAAGTCGTAGAAGTCGCCGCCCAGCTGCCGCGCCGGCTGGTAGGCGAAGCCGACGTCGAGCCCGGGCACGCTCGGCGCGGCCGCCGGCAGCAGCCCCTTCTGCATCTCGCGCGCGGTGTCGAGGTCGCGCTCCAGCCGCCGCTCGCCCTCGGCCACGCGCTCGTACAGCCGGGAGTTCTCCAGCGCCACCGCGATGTACGAGGCGAGCGTCGACAGCATCTGCTCGTGCTGCTCGGTGAAGGCGTTGTACTCGGTGCTCTCCAGGTCGAGGACGCCGATCAGGCGGTCCTTGAACACCAGCGGCAGACCGCACCTCGACGCCGTGCCCGCAGTCGAGGTAGTGCGGGTTGAGGTGGACGTTCGGCACGCGCAGCGAGCGGCGCAGGGCGGCGCAAGTCCCGGTCACCCCCTCGCCCAGGGCGAACCCTCCCTTGCGGCAGAAGCCCTCGTCGAAGCCCATCGCGAACGCGTGCTCCAGCAGGCGCGTCTCGTCGTTCCACAGCATCACGGAAAAGAGCTGGTAGTCGATCAGCCGCCGGACCATCTCGGCGACCCGCACGAGCAACGCCTCGCGGTCGAGGATCGAGGTCAGCTCGCGGCTGCTCTCGTGCAGCAGCGACAGGATGCGCGCCTGGTCGCGGACGTTCTCGTACAGGCGGGCGTTCTCGATCGCGCTCGCCAGGTGCCCGGCGACCAAGCTCAAGAGCCGCTGATCCGACTCGGTGAAGTGGTCGGGTCGGGTGCTCGACAGGTCGAGCACGCCGATCGCCCGGCCCTTGACCACGAGCGGGACCGCCAGCTCCGAACGGACGCCGGGCGCGGCGCCGATGTAGCGCGGATCGCCCTCCACGTCGCCGACCCGTGTCGGCTGCTGGCTTTGCACCACGGCGCCGACGATCCCCTGCCCGAGACCGAAGCGCCAGTTGCGCACGACCTCCTCGGAGTAACCCGAGGCGAAGCGGAAGTACAGCTCGCGCCCCAGCGGATCGAGCAGCAGCACCGCGCACGTGTCGAACTCGACGTGACGCGCGACGCCGGCGGCGGTGTCCGCGAGCAGCCGGTCGAGGTCGAGCGTCGAGCCGAACTCGCGCAGCATCGCGGCCAGCGACTCGAACGCCTTGCTGTCGAAGGCCAGCGTCGATCCCGGCGCGCGCTGCGAAAGCGGGTGAACCGTGGGCTGGGTGTCCGCCATCCCGTCTCCCTCGCGTGGAGCCGCCCGAGCGCCTCGAGCCGCCCCCTCGCGTCATGCTCGCACCGCGGTCGCGGCCACGCAACGGCTGCCCGAGACGCTCCCGATCGTGCTCGCGTGCGCCGTCCTGCCGGTTTCCGAGCGGAAACCGCGCGGCGCCCGGCCCGAAGGCGCGATGGTCGAGCGGGCGCTAGCGTGGGAGCGGAGACCGCGAGCGCCTCCCGAGGAAGACGACGGGATGGATTTCGACCGTGTCGTCGAGGACGTCCGGCTGCTCGCCCATGGCGTGGATCCCGAGACGCGGCAGGAGTTTCCCGCGGACAGTCCCTACCACCGCCCGCGCGTGATCCGCGCCCTGATGAGCGCGGCCCACGCGCTCGAGGCGGAGCGCGGGCGGCGCCGGCGCCGGCGGGCCCTTCCGGCGAACGCGGGCGCCCCGTGGACCGAGGAGAACGACCGGAGGCTGGTTACGGGCTTCGATGCCTCGCGAACGATCCGCGACCTGGCCGCGGAGCACCAGCGGACGGCGAACGCCGTCAAGGCCCGCCTGCTCCGGCTGGGCAAGATCGAGACCGACGACCTCGACCTACGCTGAGACCGGCGCGGGCGATGGCGGCGCGAGCGAGGGCTCGAAGTCGGCGGGAAGCGACGAGGCGACGTCGAGCCGCCGGTCGGACCGTGCCGGATCGGGGAAGACCAGGCGTGCGCAGTGCAGGAGCTGCCGCCGCGGGCCGCCCTCGCGCTGGCGGACGTCGCCCGCGCCACGGACCAGGTCGAGGTAGTGCCGGTCGGGGCGGCCGTAGAGAATGTCGCCGAGGATCGGGTGGCCGAGCGCCGCCAGGTGCACGCGGATCTGGTGACGGCGGCCGGTCAGCGGCGCGACGCGCAGCAGCGTCCGATCGGCAAAGCGTCGCTCGACCGACCACTCCGTGACGGCGCTCTGGCCGAGGCCGGCCTGGCGGCGCACGTGGACCCGCCGGCCCTCGGCGTCGCCGATCGGCAGGTCGATCCGCCCGCGCTCGCCATCCACCGCGCCCGCGACGAGGGCCAGGTACTCCTTGCGCACCTCGCCTCGCAGGAACGAGCCGGACAGCGCGCGGGCGGTCCCGGTGTCGCAGGCGACGAGCAGCACGCCGCTCGTCTCGCGGTCGAGCCGATGCGCGAGCCGCAGGCTCTCCGTGCCTTCCTGGCGGCGCAGCATGCGGATCAGGCTGTTCTCGCGCACGCGGTTCACGGGATGGACCGGGATGCCCGCCGGCTTGTCCACGGCGAGCCAGCCGGCGCCGCGGGCCAGGATCGGCAACGCCACGTCGCGGATCTCCTCGTCGAGCGGCTTGTGGCCGACCACCACCTCCCCGCCGGTCCGGACGGGCGTCGACGGTCGGGCTGCGACCCCCCAGGACAGGCTCACCCGCTCGCGGATCGCCCGCTGGATCCGCGAGCGCGACAGGCCGGGGATCCTCTCGTTCAGGAACCGGTCGAGCCGCTTCGACCCGTCGCGCCGGCCGACGACGAAGCGCGTCACGGGCTCGCTCATCGTGGGCGATCCGCGCCGCGCGTCGCGAGCGCCGAGGCGGGCGATCTCATGCGAGGCGCCACCGCAGGGCGCTCACGATCGGCGCGTTGGCGGGCGGCATCTCGAGCGCGCTCAGCTCCTCCCAGCTCTTCCACGCCCACTCGCGTTCGCCGTCGAGCCGGACGTCCCCCCGCGGCTCGCGCGCCAGGAAGACGTGGAACCGGAGCGAACGGTCCGGGTACTCGTACACGAACAAGCCGAGCGGCTCGAGCGCGTCCGCTTCGAGCCGGGTCTCCTCGAGCAGTTCGCGACGCGCGCCGTCCGACGGTGTCTCGCCCGGCACGAGCTTCCCGCCGGGGAACTCCCAGGCTCCCGCGAGGTGCGTGCCCGCGGCTCGCCGCGCCACGAGCGCGCGCCCGCCCCGCGTCGCCACGGCGAGCGCGACGTCGGTGGCGCCGCCGCGCGGCGCCTGGGGATCGGCTCGCGGCATGGCCGGCGAAGGAGACCTGCGACAAGGACAGCCGCAGCCTACCAGATCCGGTGCGCTGCCGGCCGCGGGGGGCCGCGGCGGCCCACGCCGCCCGATCGGCTCAGCCTGGAGTCGCGCCCGGCTCCAGCTCGACCGGCCGGGGCTCGGCGTGCGTGATCTCGAAGATCGCCGAGCCCGGATGGGTCCCCAGGCCGAGCCGCTCCAGGTCGGCGGGGAAGACGTACCCGATGCCGGGGAAGCGGCGGAAGTGCAGTTCGGGACGGTTCTCCCAGATGGTCTCGCCGAGCTGCGCCACGCGTTCGAGCTTCGCGCCGCGCTGCTCGAGGGCGCCCACCACCTGGTCGTGGACGTAGCCCTGGTAGCCCTCCCACGGCCAGCGCCAGACGAGCCAGCGCGCGCGCTCGACCCCGAACACGTACTCCGGGAGCCCGGCCCGGCGCGCGGCCGCCTGGATCTCGTACCCGGGAATCACCTTGAGGCCCTGGGGCAGCCGGGTGTGGAAGTAGATCGGCTCCCAGGCGTAGTTCGTGATCACGATGTCGCCCTCGCGGGCCCGCTCGCGCAGGAACGCGACGATCTCCGACACCGTGCCCGGCTCCGGGTCCCGCAGCTCGCGCCCGAAGCCGATCCACTCGGTCCGCAGCAGCCTGGCGGTGAGGCCGCGGGGAACGTGCGGTGCGATCGAGGTGAGTCCCGGGTTCGCGCGGTCCGGGAGCCGGAGCCACCACAGCGCGTTTCCCGGGAGGTGGGTGGCGACGAACAGCGGCACCAGCACGGCCAGGATCACGGGGCGTCCCGCGCTCGCCCGGACCATCAGCACGCCCGTCGCGCCCGCGGCGAGCGGAAACAGCGCGCAGGCGTAGCGCAGCCCGTAGTGCCACAGCTCGACCGCGCTGAGCAGGAGCGGCGTCAGGAGCGCGTAGCTGCCCAGCACGGCCCCCACGAGGCAGAGCCAGACGCGATCGCCGGCTCCCAGCCTGCGCCAGGCGAAGGGCAGGAGCAGCAGCCAGCCGAGGGCCGGGACCGCGCTCGACAGCTCCACGCCCATCTGCCCGAAGCGCGCGACGACCTCGCTGCCGGCCGAGAGCAGGCTCGAGTTCTCGTTCCACCCCGACCGGGCGAGGAGCGCCCAGGGGGCCGTGAGCAGCAGCACGAGGGGAAGCCGCAGGAAGAACGGGCGCCGCAGCGAGCGGAACTCGCGATGCACGAGCGTGAGGGCGGCCAGGGCGACGAGGGTCGCTCCGGCCGGCAACGGCTGGCAATGGAAGAGCAGCGCCGCGCAGATCACGAACCACGGGTCGAACCGCCGCTCCCGCATCCGGAGAAAGGCGAGCAGCAGAGCGAGGCTCAGCAGCATGTTGAGCGCGTAGTGCCGGCACTCGCGCGCGTAGAGCAGGAACTGGACCGAGCCGACGAGCAGGATGCTCGACGCCAGCGCCACGCGCCGATCCCGCGTCACCCGCAGCATGACCGCGTAGAGCAGCGCGACGCTCGCCCAGCCGGCGAGGGCGAAGGGCAGCCGCGCGGCGAAGGCGGACTCGCCGAGGACCGCGAAGGACGCCGCGGTCAAGTAGTACGGGAGCCACGGCGTTCCCACCATCACGAGGCTCGCGGTCAGGCGCGCTCCCCGGTCGCTGTCGGTGAAGGTGGTGCCGTCCCAGGCCCGGGGAAGTCCCGTGCTCAGGATGCTGCTCGCGAAGACTGCGGTGTCGGCCTCGTCCGACCACAGCGACGTGTCGAGGTTGGCGAAGAACAGCGGCGAAGCGAGGAGCATGACGGCGACTAGCGCACGGTGCCGCGCGAGGCGCGCGAGCAACGACTCCGCGCTGCGCCGGCTGCGGGCTCGTGGGCCGTCCGCCGAGCCTGTCATGCTCGTCTCGTCCCTCTTCGAGGCCCTTTGTTCGACGCGGTCCGGGCAGTCCCGTGGACCGCTGCCGGGCGCCGGGGCATCCGCTCGCGCGTCCCGGTTCACGACGATTCGGGAGGCGAGGGTCGTGCCAGGGCACGGTCCCGACGCAAACGCTTGATCTGCAAGGGATTATGCATCACCGGGCGCCTCCGGTCGAACCGCGGCCCATGGGTACCCCTGCCCCAGCCCCTCGGGAGCGGTGCCCCCCAAGTGCAGACCGTTCAGCCAGTTAGCGACACCGGGGCCGATCGCCCCACGGCCACGGTCACGACCGGGGACGGGACGGGCATCGATCCGATCATTCTCGAGCTCGAGTTCGCTGCCGTACGACCCCCGCGCATCCCGGAGCGGTGCGGCTGAGCGCGGCTCGACGCGCACAGCCGCGACCTCGCTCTCGGTGTCCATGGTTCTTCGCGTTGTCTCGTGCTCGGTCGGGCGTGGAGCCCGCACATCGCGCGCCGCGGGAGGCATGCGACCACGCCCGCGACTTCACCTTTCGGCCGCAACCGTCTCCTGCTTCGGCGCTCTGGGGAATCCCGCGCGGAATCGCGACGATCACTGCACGACGCTGCCGCCTACCGTGCGCGCATGTGCCCTGCACCGAGAGGAACCGGTGCCGTCGCGACGCGGCGCTGCTGTGAGAACACTGCACGATTCACGGCGAACGGCTGTCCGATCCGGAATCTGCCGTATCTCCCCGGCGCCCGCTCGGTAGCCCGTTGTCCCGGTGAGTTCGCGAGGATCTCGAGTTCGGCTCTCCTTCGACAATCCTTGAAAGGAAGACACGGTGAAGACGACCAAGGCCGTCATCCTGTTGCTGTTCCTCGGGCTTCTCGCGCTGGATGCGGCGCACGGGATGGAGATCCCCTGCACCGAGCAGGCGCTGCACGAACGGATCGCCGAGCTGAACGCGAACTGCTCGGGGGACAAGGCGATCACCTTCGCCTGTCCGCCGGGGACCGCGATTCCGCTCGAGGAGAACATCGGGGATCGGAGCCGAGACGAGAACTGCGGCATCCCGGGTGGCGATTGGTACAAGGGGGTCGCGGGATGCAGCTCCTGCCCCCCGGCCTACGCCCCGGGCGCGCAGCGTCCCTGCGCGATCCCCTCCTACACCTTCATGGACCGACGCACGATCACGTGCAGCGGCGTGACGATCGACGGCGGGAACAAGGTGACGTTCGTGCTGGCCCCGGGCTGCCACGACCGGCTCACGAAGGAAGACGGAAAGACGGAGTACGAAGGCGGGGACTTTCTCTTCCGGATCGACGCCGCGAACGTCACGATCAGAAACCTCGCGTACCGCTACTTCTGGGAGGGGATCCAGATCTGGAAGGAGGCCTCGTATGCGGTGATCGACCGGGTCATCGGCGAGCGAGGCTGCGACGACCTCCTGTCCTCGGAGCGGCCCGGCTCCGGCGCCGCGCTCAAGGGCGGGCACGTCATCCGCAACAGCACGTTCCGCAAGGGGACCGACAAGTGCGTGCAGCTCCGCGCGCCCGATCCGTCTTACGTCACCGATCCCGCGGCGCCCAACTTCTACTTCACGCAGCTGATCGACAATCTGTTCGAGAGCTGCAACACGCCGCTCGGCTACGACCAGGTCGGCCGCCATCTCGCCGACGGGAACAGCTTCCTGAACCTCCTGCCCGGAGGCAACTACGCGTGCAAGGGAGTCTGGTTCGGAGCGCCATCGGATCACAAGGGCCCCACCGTCTACTTCCAGAACAACGTGCTCGACGACTGCAAGGAGATGCTGGTGATCGAGACCACCCCGGGCGGGAATGACGTTCCGGCCCAGGCCATCGTCAGCGGGAACACCTTCGTCAACGGCGATCTCCGCGGCGTGGCCGTGGCGGGGATCGCCCGCGCGCTCTTCGCGGGCAATCTCTTCCTCGACAACGGAGGAACCGCGGGGGGAAACCTGAAATACGGCGGACTCCACGTGAGCGGAGACGCCCAGGTGGACGCCGGCGGAGGCTCGATCCTGATCGACGGGCAGCTCCGATCCAGCGCCGGCCTGAACAGCTTCCTGGGGAACCGCTGCCCCGCCGATTCGACTTGCGATCTCGTGAACGAGATGCCGGGCCCGGTCAAGGCGGAGCACAACTGGTGGGGACAGGACGCCAACCCGGGCGGCAAGGTCTCCGGCGCCGTCGACTACGTGCCGTGGCTCGCCGCGCCGCCCTGGCAGGCCTGCGTCGACGCGGACGGAGACGGCTACGGAGCGAGCTGCAGCGCCGGGCCGGACTGCGACGACCTCGATCCGTCGGTCCACCCCGGGGCCGAGGAGCTGACCGACTTCAAGGACAACAACTGCGACGGCCAGGTCGACGAGCTCAATCGCGCCCCCAACATCCTCACCTATCACGCCACTCCCACGCTCGGCCCGGCGCCGTTGCCCGTCGCCTTCTTCTGCGGCGCGAACGACCCCGACGGGCACTCGTGGACGGCGACGATCGACTACGGCAACGGCGTCACGACCGGGTCCTGCCAGCTCACCACGAACGTCTACGCCCAGCCCGGGCTGTACCATGCGACGCTCACCCTCGTGGACCAGTTCGGGGCGGTCGCGAAGACGAAGATCCAGATCAAGGTCACGGAGCCCGGGCACGCCGGCGAGGAACCGCAGGATCCGGACCTCACGACGAACCTGCCGGAGCCGTAGCCCGGCCCGGTGTCCACCGGCAGATGCGTGAGCCCGAGACCGAGCGGCCTCCGAGTGAGTCCGTTCTCGGGAAGCCTGCACTCGTTCGGTGTGGAGAGGTTCGGCCTACCCGCCCGTGCGGCTAGGAGCAACCGTACGTCGCTCGCCTCGGGCACCGCCGGCGTGGCTGGCTGGAGCCAGGGTTCCTCGGGCCCGCCAGAGCCCGCTCCATCTCGTCCAGCAGGCGCGCCAGGCGGAACGGCTTGTCGATCACGGCCGAGGCTCGAAGCCGCAGCGCATCCTTCAGCAGCACGGGATCGACGAAGGCGCTGATCAGGATCCAGGGAACATCGGGTCGGCACCGGCGCAGCGCCGCGGCGAACGCCAGGCCGTTGTAATCCGGCATCCTCCAGTCGGAGACGACGAGATCGACGCGCACGGCCAGCACGTAGATCAGAGCCGAGAGCGCATTGCCGGTCGCTGTCACCTTGTAGCCGGCCTCGCGCAACGTGTCTTCGAGCAGCATTCGCATCGCGGCGTCGTCTTCGACGACCAGCACGCGGGCCGTTCGGGACGCGGCGTGCGCTCGCGGAAACGAGGCACCCGGGCTGCTCTCGACCGTCTTCGGAGCCTGGTTCATCGCCGGCCTCCCTTCTGCTGGCGCTCCCGCGGGCATGACGCAGGAGACTCGAGCGAGCCGCCCGTTCCGCCCCTTCGCGCGGCCCCGTGCGGCTGATGGAAGCAAAGGAGTGCATCGCGAGGTCCGTGCCAATCCAACTTTCAAGCGGCCAAGCGGCGATCGCGGCGATCCTCGCGTCGCGAACGATCCCATTCCGCCACGCCTTCGGCCGAGGCGATTGCACAACTCTTTTCCAGCCAACGACTTGAGCGCCCAGGGCAGGCAGATGGGGTGGAATGCCCCATCGGCGGGGGCGGTGCGCCCACGCGCCGGTTCCTCGTGCCCCCGGTAAGCCCGTACGGTTCGGCGGTTCGGCAGCGATCTTGGCGTCGCGACCGAGGTCACGACCGGCACCGCCACCCCGGCGTTGACGCCGCGGCGGGCGGCCGCCCGCGGACCCTGCCGCCTAGACCGTCACCGCGAGTGGGTTTCCCGAGAGAAAGTGAACCTGGAGCTTGCCGCCCGATCCGGAGGCCGCCTGCTTCACGAGCGTCGTGACCCGCTTCATGTGCGGCCGGTACTTGGTCGGCATCTTCGTCGCATCGCAGCTGAACCAGAAGTGGAACTTGTTCCCGGCCTGGAGATTCGGGCTGCGCCGGGCGGGATCGTGGCTCAGGCGCGATTCGAGATAGGCCTTGATCACCTCCAGCTCCGGGTTGCGCATGAACCCGTTGCCGCAGAAGACGTAGTGATCGGCGGTGATCCGACGCGGGAACTGTTTCGTCGTGTTGTGCTCGCTTCCGTGGTGCGGGACCTTGAGCACCTGCACGTGCAGTCCCGTGTTGGGTGCGAGCTTGCCCGTGGCCTCGAGCCCCTTCTCGACGTCGTCGCTGTGGCCGTCGCCCGTGAGCAGGATCTGGCTTCCCGCCTCCTCCACGTGGAGCATCAGCGAGGCCAGGTTGGGCGGCGTCACGGCCGTGCGATCCCCGAGCTGCTGCGCGGCCTGCGCCAGTCGCTCGGCGTCGGCTCGGGGGTAGCTCGCCTGGATCCGTTTCGCGTCCTTCTCCCCCTGATCGCGGATCTTGTCGATCGTGGCCCGGTTCGCCTGGTCCTTGAGCCACTTGTTCCACGCCACGCGCAGCTTCGTCAGGTCGGCGGGTTGCGGACCGATCACGGTCGCCTTCATGCCTCCGACCTTGACCGGCGCCTGCCCGTCCCGGACCAGCATCAGCTTGCCGTTGGCCGGCGCGTTGAGCGGGATCTTGAGCTGGTCGGCCGAGACGCGCCGCGAGACCCGCATCGCCTGCGGGATGCTGTTCGCGATCGTCGCCGAGCGCGCTCCGGCGTGGCGTGCCCACGGAGCATCGACGAGCCTCAGTCCCAGGGCGTTGGCCGCGAGCATCTCCCGGATGTCGCCCACGTTGTCCGAGACCAGCTCGTGGAACGCGTTGTGCCACAGGCCGAGGACCGCGGGCGGCCGGCTGCTCGCGGGCTGCGCGAACTGCGTGTCACCCGCCTGCTGGTGCAGGTCGTAGATCTTCCACTCGAACGCGTCGTTCAACAGTCCGAGCACACCTCCGATGTGGTCCTCGTCGATGTGCGAGAGGACCACCACGTCGAGCTTGCCGCCCGCGGGCAGCGCGGCCTTGAGCCTGGGCGCGACGAAGTCGGGATAGGCCGAGGGCGTTCCGCCATCGATCAGCATCGACTTCTTGTCGGCGCCGGTGAGCAGCAGCGAGTCGCCCTTGTCCGCGTAGAAGATCGTGAGCTTCATGGCAGGTGCCTCCGCTCCTGGAAGCGATCGGCCTCCTCGAGACAGGCTCCGGGGTCGATCCGGCCGTAGCCCGAATCGTCCTTCCAGGCGTAGTCCCGGCCCGGCAGCGGCGAGGCCGCGCGCTGGAGGATGCCGAGGATCTGGGCCGCCGTCAGCGAGGGCTTCCTCGCGAGCATCAAGCCCACGACCCCCGCCACGAAGGGCGAAGCCATGCTGGTCCCGCTCATCGCGGTCCAGGCCTCGCCCGGCGCGCCGAATCCGCGGGCGGCCACGATCTCCGTTCCCGGCGCCGCGATCTCCGGCTTGGCGCGTCCATCGCGGGTCGGCCCCTGGCTGCTCGAGACGCTGATCCGGTCGCGCTCGTGATCGAGGTTGGCCACGGCGATCACGTTGTGACCGCAGGCGAGCGAGCTGACCGTGCTGCGGTCGACGATCGAAGCCTCGGAGAAAACGGAGGGCAGGGCCCAGTACCGGCCGCCGACGCGGTACGGATCGTCACGCTCGATCCAGCCGTCGAACCGGCCGTCGCGCACCTCGAGCCCTTCCAGGCGCACGCGCCACGTGCCGGGCTTCACACCGCGGATGACGCTCTCCGAGTAGTAAGGGGTGAGGTAGACCGCGATGTAGTTCGCCCCGTTGGCGGGGTGGTACAGCTCGTTGTAGACGCTGAAGAACGAGCCGTCCGGAAGCTGGCGGTTCTGGATGTACTCGCCCGGCTTCACCGGCTCCTGCCAGTCCATTCCGGGCGGCTGGATCGCGATCCCGAAGCGGTCGGACGAGCCGTACCAGATCTCCAGCTCGTTCTCCGAGGCGTCGAACACTCCCGAGCCGATCACGAGCCACTCGAGGTCCGCCGTCAGCCCCTTGGCCGCGATCCGGCCGGCGGTGTGGATCCGGCCGAACAGGTAGCCCAGGTCGGAAGGAGACTGCGGCGCGTCCTGGCCGGCGTTCCCCGCCGCGACACACACCGCCCGGCCGGGCACGGTGAGCGCGGAGTCGATCCACCGGCTGATCGCGCTGCTGCCGTCGTGCGCGTGACCGTTGGTGCCCAGGCTGACGTTGATCGAGACCGGCAGGCCCAGCTCCTCGGCGACGCCGATCAGGTAGTCGACCGCGTCCGCCAGCCGCGTGGAGTCGTAGAACGACGCGCGGCGGTCGCTCAACGAGCCGCCCAGGTCGACCAGCACGGCGGCGATCCTGGCGTTCCGGCACAGGCCCAGGTTTCCCGCGGCGATGCTCGCGACGTGGGTCCCGTGCGATCGGTCCTCCATCTGCGACTGCGGCTCGTAACTCGTGGCCGGGACCCCGCTCGGCTTCGACTGCTGGGCGATCGCCGCCGCGAGGTGTCGCTCGCCGATCTCCTGCCCGTAGGCGAAGCCTGCGGGCGGCGGCCGGCGCGACCCGCCCTGATCCCAGATCCGCACGAAGCGCGTCCGCCCTCGAGCGTCGAGGAAATCCTCGTGGGCGAAGTCGAACCCCTGAACGTCGACGATCCCGATCAGAACGCCCGCGCCCCCCTCGGCGTCGATCAGCCGCTGGCCCGGGCTCGGTGGCCCGGGTGCCGCTTCGCCGAGGCGCGGGGTCGGAGCCCGCAGCCCCTCCGCGAACTCGATCGCGACGACTTCGGGATCCGCCGCGATCCGCGGGAGGTCGGCGAGCCGCACCGTGGCGGCGATGAGGTTGCCGCGTCGCCTGGGCGCGTGCATCAGCCTGGCACTCTCGAGCTGGCCCGAGCCCGGGCTACCGGCGCGCCGCTCACGCATCGTCCGCGTGACGTAGACGCTGGCTTCGGTGTGGGCCGGCAGCGCCTTCTGCGGCGGCGCCGCCGGCGCCTGATCCACGTGCATGCGCTCCAGCTCGCGGGTCGGCCGCACTCCGCGGAGCCTCGCGCCTCGCTCCTGCCGGATCCCCGCGACGAACCCGGCGCGGACGGAGTTCACCTCGTCGCTGCCGTTGGCGAACACGCGCAGACGCGGCGCGATCTTGCGCTCGTCCTGCCCCAGCAGGCCGACCTTCCGCTCCGGCTTCTTCTTTGCCATCTTCCTTCTCCGCGTCGCCTGCGCGCCGCGACGCTACGGATCGATCACCTGGATGACGGTCGTTCCGGTCACCGCGGTTCCCACCGCCCCGACGGTGACCTCCACCGGGCCGCGGTAGCTCGTGCTGCCCGGCAGGTAGCGGGCGGCCACCTGACCCTGAGCGTTCGACGCTTCGATCGAGAGGAAGCCTCCGAGGACGTTGCCCGCCGCGTCACGCGCGCCGAACGTCGGGATCGTGCCCGGAGTCACCTTGCCGATCTGCCGGCGGAGCTGACCGTTGATGCGGACGTCCTTCCCCGCCCCGACGCTCAGCGCATCGGGCACGACCAGGATCAAGTCGGGCAGCGCCGGCTCGAACGAGATCGGCATGGTCCGCGTCACGCCGCTGATCCTGGCCGACACGATGCCGGAAGACACGGCCGAGGGACTGATCACCTCCGCGGCGGCCTGCCGCTCCGCGTCGGCCACGACGGAGATCGCCCGCGTGCCGTTGGCGAAGGTCCCGGCGGTCGTTTCGAACGCGACGGCCGCGCCGGCGATGGCCGCGTTCACGCGGACCACGAACGGCGACCGCGTCGCCTCGTCGGCGGGAGCGCTCGTCGGAGCGGAGACCACGACCATCACGTCGTCGGGATTCGGTGCCACGAACTCCAGCGCCAGCGTGCGCCGGATCTCCTCGTGGCCGACGACGGCGGCCGTCACCTGCGCCACCCCGACCGTGGTGTCGCTGCGCAGCTCGACCCGCGCCCGTTGGTCCTGGTCGAGTGCGAGCGTGACCTTGCGGTCGCCATCCGAGTCGCCGAAGAACGACCCGCGATCGATCTGGAACTGCACCTCCCGCTTCGCCGAGATGTTGCCACCCGCCACCACGGCGACGAGCGTGACCGTGGAGAATCCGTCCGCGGGCAGGGACGCCCGGCCGTCCTCGGTCTGGAGCGTGATCAGATCCGCCGGGTCGCCTTCGAAATCGTCGGCGTCATAGCATGCGACACCGCCGGCCAGAGCCAGCGCGGCGACCCGGCCGGCCATCGCGATCCCGCGCCTCATTTCGTGACCCTTACGGAGAGGTGCCGCGTCGAGGTGTCGTCCGCAGCCTCGGCTCGAACCTGAAACGTCGCGGGGCGACTCTTGTCGAGGGTCTGCTTCGATTCCAGGACGACCCGGTGCTCCACGGCCGTGCCCAGCGTGCCGCTCCCGACCTCGCTCCGCGGACGATCGACCCACCCCCCGTCGCCCGCGCCTTCGAGCGTCCACCACTCGGCTTGGGACGGGTGGATCCGAATCCGCCAATCGACCTCCGCCGGGGCCGGGTCGTGGCGCCAGGTGTGCCGCAGCGACACCTGGCGCGGCAGCTCCTGCGAATCGATCGGATCCGGAGTGGCATTCCCTCCCAGGTACTCGAGGCCCATGGCACCGGCTCCTCCTACGGAAAGAGCACCTTGCCGAACCCCCTCGCCACGTCCCAGTCGAACGACAGCGACAGGTAGGGGCTGGTCGTCACGTCCGTGTCCTTGACCGTCGGGTTCGGGTCCTGCTCCTTGAACGCCAGCACTCCGATCCCGGCCCGCAGCGAATTGGAGAGCCTGAGCCCGCCGCCGAGCACGAGACTCTGGCTTCCGAAGAGATCCGCCCGGGTCCTGTCGTCCTTGACACCGCTCAGCGTGAGACCGACGGTGAACGCGAGCCGCCGCGTGAGGGTCTCACGAAACGAGCCGAGCGCCCCGAGCCGAGCGTCCTTGTTGACGGGCCGCAGGTAGAAGTTCGCCCCGCCGTAGGGCCTGACCTCGTCCAGCTCGGGCGCGTACGCGAGACCGGCGTCGAAGCCGACGTAATTCGACTTCAGCGTGTCGGCGGTCGCTTCGGTGCTGATCGCGGCGCCGACGATCTCGTCGATCGTTGCCGTCAGGTTCTTCGCGAGCCCTCCCACCAGCACCTCGACCTCGGCCTGATCCTGAAGTAGCTCCCGCAGTCTCGATTCGAGCGTGTGCACGCTCGACAGCATCTGGGCGAAGACCCCTTGGTCGCCCGCGGCTTCCTCGAGTCTCCTCCGGTCGAGTTCGCCGAGGTGCTCCTCCTCGACCCTGAGCAGCTCCCGGTTGTGGCGCGCGAGGCTCCGGGCCTCGAACAGCGAGTCGTAGAGCTTCAGGTAGCATCTCCGCAGATTCTCACCCTCGGCCCGCATCGTCCCATCGAACAGGCCTTCGGGATCCTGCCGAGTGACGACGCGCACGAAGGCGGACGAGGCGGGGCAGGGCTCCCGCTCCAGCGCGATCGACGACTGGACGGCAGCCTTGGCATCGGCGCTCAGGACCTTGGCAATCGCCGGATCGACGGAGAGCTTCACGAGCAGCGGCGCGAGCTGCTCGAGGAACCGCCGGCGGGTCCGGTCGAATCCATCCGCCTCCGACCGACTCTCGTCGAGCGCCGCCTGGAGGTTCAACCACGAATCCCGCGCCGAGTCGATCGGCCCGGCAAATGGAGTCACAGCGGTCCTCAAGGCGTCGTGCTTGGACGCGGAGAGTCGGACCAGCCCCTCGACGATCTCTTCGCCGGTTTCGCCGGCTTCGTAGCCCTGGATCAGCCGCTGCCGGACCCGCTTCACCTCCGCCTGTCTTTCCTCGGCGGTCTTTTCCCTGCGCACCACGAAGCAGAACCCGTAGAACCGGTTCGCGTCGAGCGGCGTGACGAGCCATCGATTGGGCAACGCTGCCGGCTTGGCGGACTCGGGCGCCTGGGTCGGTGATTCGATCCACGCGCGGGGGAACTCGTCGCACTTCTCGGTCGCTCGTTCCTTGCCGCGCAGCTCGTCGATCTCCCGCTGGAGCTTGTCGATTCGCGCCTGGGCGGCGCACGGCTGCGGTCTCCGCTGACAGCGCAGGGTTCTTCTCGCCCGCTCGCGTTCCTTCCGGACCAGCTCCGTCCGGTCCCGCCAATACACGGCGCCGACCGCCGGCGCGCCAGCTTCGACCTCGATCGCAAAGGAAACGTCGAACGGCGGCGAGCCCTTCAGGTTCTTGCCGTCGAACGTGAGCTTGGCCGGTTCGGCCGGAGAGCTGCCGCCCTCCGCGGCAAGCGCCGGTGGTTGCCCCGCACAAGAGAGCAGCAAGACCACGGCCCACGACCACGGACAGCGAGCGAGCGCCGATTGCCGCTCTGGGTTCGGCATTCCAGCGCGGCTTTTTCGCGTCGCCGACCCGCTCCCGCCGCCCGTTGCCCCCACGACCCCCTCCGAACGCCGGGCTGAAACTGCCAGAATCGAGGTCCTCAGGTCGAGACCGAAGCGAGGCCCATCGGGCGAACGATCACGGTGACTCACGGCCCGCCGGCTCGAGAGTCACCTCGCCCTGCTCGATGACGCGAGTCGGCACCCTGACGGTCCCCTTGCGGCCGGCGATCTCGAGCACCGGCGGCACGACGTCCTCGGGGCGGAGCTGTTCCAGCGGTACCTTCTTTCTCACGTAGACCGCCACCGCCAGGCGCTTTGCGCCACGCTGACGGACCGGGCTGTCCTTCTCCTCGACGATTCCCAGGCCGACGACGTTCTGGAGGCGGCTCAACCGGCCTTCGAGCAGGTCCAGAGCCCGTTTGCACTGCTGTTGCGTCGCCATCACTCGGCTAGCTCACGGCACGGTGGCCGGGCTCGTGACGACGTTGATCTTCAGGGCGGCCAGGACGTGCCGGATGCGATTGAAGATGCTGGTCGAGGGCGAGCCGGCGAAGTGCAGGCCCACGACCTTCCGCTGCGCGTTCAGCACCGCCGATCCGCTGTCGCCACCCGCCGTGTAGCGCGTGCACAGCACCTGATCGCGGAATCCCACGCGGCCCGTGCCGCCGCCGGGCGCCTTGTAGTCCAGCGCCAGCCGGTAGTTCACGTCCTTGATCACGCCCACCGTGAAATCGGTCGTGCGGCCACACTTCTGGACTCGCATCCCGCGCCGCACGACGCTGCTCACGCCCGCGGGCACGCCGATGATCCGGATTGCGGAGGTCGCCGTCTTCGTCCCCTTCAGCTTGGCGATTGCGGCATCGACCAGGTTGGGGTACCCGCTCGACGTGAACTGGAACGGGACCCAAGTCGAACAGCCTGGCGATCACGTCGCCCGGCGCCGCGCCGCCATCCAGGTCTCCCGGCTGGATCACGTCGTCGCCCTTCCTGCCCACGCCCTCATCGGCGAGCACGTGCGAGTTGCTGAGGATGTACCAGCCGGCGGCTGCGTTCGTTCGTCGCGCCAGGCAGCCATAGGTCCCCGCGGTCACGGCCACGTGTCCGACGCTGAAGCCGGGGATCGCCGGACGTACGCGCGCGGTGTTCGCCTCCAGCTCCACCCTGCCGATCGCTTCCACGTCCGTCGGGATCTTGCGCGAGACGCCCGGCACCTCGAGCTCCGCGGGCACGAGCCCTGCTCACCTGGGCCTTGGGCAGCTTCTTCTCGACGTAGACCTTGAGCGCCAGTTGCTTCGTCACCTTTCCCGCCGTGATCCGCTCGCCGATGCCGAACCCCTGGATGCCTTTGCCGGTCACCCATGGCTTGGCCGCTCTCCGCACGGCGAGCGCCTCCGTCCGCATCGTGGCCAACTGCGGCGCGATGTCCGCTTCGGTCAGCACGTCGAGGGCAAGTAGCAGTTGTTTCTCGGTGGCCACGGTGCTCCTCCCCTCGAGGGCGTCGCCAACGCAAAGGGCATCCCCGGACCGTTCACTGGCAGTTGAGAATGGCCACGGCCGGCCCCCCCGCCCCAGGCACCCGACTCGTCGTGTGCCGTGTTCTTATCACGGATCGACGCGGGCAGTCAATGGAGAATCACGCGAATCGACCTGGGCCGTTACAGGATTCTGGGGTTGGGCAACGACGCAACGCCCGTCTTGGAGGCATGCGGGGGCCGCGTCCTTTAACCCTTTAATGGAAGTCTGGGCCCTCTGCGGCACGCTACGAGGCGAAACTGCCGCGTAGCTTGCGCCGACCGCGCGAGTCGGTGCGGTGTAGCAAGGAAGCCCGGCAGAACGGTTCCAAGAGGGAACCGCCAGGCTTCAAGGTCCGACGCGACGCTGATTCAGCGACCCTTGCACTGCGTTGCCAAGCCGCACAGCCGTCACCCGCCCTCCGCTCATGACCAGCGTTGCCGCCGCATCAATGCCCCGCGACTTCAGAGTACGGTGTCCCGCCGGGACCGCGCGACGCAGGGGACCTCCGCCGGCAGGTTGCCGCCCCCTTTCACGAGCGTCCCGAAGGGGCTGGCGCAGAGGTGAGGCAAGGTCACAGGCTGACGATGGCCGGGCTCGCGTAACCCCAGCGTCGCGACGGTCCAGGGTGAGGCGCCACCGACCGTCGGTGTCGCCCGTGCCCGGATTCAGCAGCACGCGGCGGCGCCGATGGAGCGTACCTGAACGGCTCCTTCGGGCAAGAGGATGTGGTATCCTGCACTGCAGCTTCACCCGCGGGGGTGCCTTGTGCTCTACCGCAAGCCTCTACCGCTCATCGAGTTCGCTGAATTCGTTCCGTGGACTACCGCTCACTTCCTGACCGAAGCCGCCCGCGACCAATTCCTCCGCACTGCAGCGACTCTCCCAGCG